>Ga0256913_10001759_pt1 | contig 11074 bp, 6 predicted proteins | sample Axial_MatmetaG_FD_185970 | JGI IMG/M metagenome (GOLD analysis project Ga0256913, IMG submission 185970) | Deep-sea worm associated microbial mat communities from Axial Seamount, Juan de Fuca Ridge, Pacific Ocean - Axial_Mat | ecosystem: Environmental > Aquatic > Marine > Oceanic > Microbial...
TGGGTTGGTAGGGAGTTCTTTCACAGTCTCATAGTACCAAACAGGTAAACCTGTCGGTGAAGTCCACCGTTAACCTTGCATTTATAGGAGTTTTAATGAAAGTCATCTTATTTATTATTTTTATTTCATGTAGTTTGTTTTCGGAAAACTTTACTTATCCAGAAGGCAAATTGGGTGAAGTTGTTAAACTTGGCGAAGATATATTACTACATACTGACACAAATTCTCTCTCAAAGCATTTTGTAAATAGTAAACTTCAATGTGTTAACTGTCATAGAAGAGGTAAGGATGGTAGAGTGGGAACTACTGATAAGATAGGTACTTTTATAGGAACTGCTACCTCATTTCCAGCATATTCAAAAAGATATAAAGATATTATAAGTTTACAAAATAGAATAGATGGCTGTTTTCAAAGATGCTTAGGTGGAGATAAATCTGTAGTAAATACAAAGATTGGTATCGCAGTAGAGAGTTATATTACTTGGTTATCAACAGGCATGGATATAAATATGAGCTCAAAAGCACCAAGAACACCACTTAAGATCAAATTTTGGAGTAGGAATAGAAAAAAATTTAAAAAACTTTTTAAAAAAGTAGATCATAGAAACTATATAAATGGAAAAAAACTTTATGAAAATAGATGTGCCTCCTGTCATGGTATAAATGGTAATGGAAATCAAGCTTTTCCACCATTGTGGGGTAAAAATGAACATGGCAAATGGCTTAGCTATACTGCTGATGGTAGTATGGCAAAATTAGAAAATGGAGCGACTTGGATACAAGATAATATGCCTTTAAATCAAGAAAGAAGTTTAACCGATCAAGAGAGTGTAGATATAACACTATATATCAATTCTCACAAAAGAGCAGACTATAAAGGTTTTAGAGTTGAAGATAATTTTAAAAAATTAAATATTGATTTTAACAAAATAGTTGGCAAATAGATAACAATCTAAAAATAGACTAAATTAACTCTAAACAGCAGGATATATTGTGCTATATCTTCTCTTAGGAGTAGGGACTTTAGTCCCATAAACGATATCCCAATAGAACTCTTGGAGTGAAGTCCAAGCTCCAAAGTTTAGAAAAAGAAGTTCTTTCACAGTCTCAGGACGAATGGGAACGAGAAAATCTTTTATATATATTATATTATTTTAGATATAATATTTACTATTAGACCCAAGTTATTTAGAAGGGCTATGAAATTAGCATAATAACTTATGTTAATTTTATGACAGGAAAGCAGTTGATGAATAATTCAAATAAAATGACTATCAAAAAGGAATTATTTAGAAGTAGTATAGTTCTTTCAGGTGCGATATTGATCATATTTAGTATTTTACTGTCTAGTATTCTTTACTACTCTGGGATTAATAATGCCTATGCTATTATCAGACAGAGAAATCAAGCTATTAATTTTTTCGTAGAGGGTTATTTTACCAAAATTTACGATACTGTTCAATTCTTATCAACTAACAAAAAAATCCAAAATGCCGCTTCTCTTGGTTCAGAAGAGCATCAAGATATATTAAAACTATATAGATCTCTCGAAATAGCTGATCCTGATATAAAATATATATACTCAGGTTATAAAGATGGTTCTTTATTGATAAATAACTATACTACTCCAGATGGCTTTGATTCGGTTCTTCGTCCTTGGTATCAAGCAGCAGTCAAAGCAGCACCAAGTATTTCAGAAGGAGTGCCATATAGAGATATAAAAAGTGGGGAGTGGCTAATTTCTATCGGCAAGATACTAATAGATGATGAAAACAAAACCAGTGGAGTTGTAGCGATTGATTGCCCTATTGACACAGTTGCAAATTTATTAAAAAGATCAGGAGGGAAATATAAATCATCTTATAGTTTTGCAGTAAAATTAGATGGAAAAATATTTATCCATCAAAAAAACTCATTTTTAAATAAGAGGCTATCAGATATAATCAACTCTCCTGTAAAGTTTGATAAAAAAATTGGAGAATTTAGCTATAAACTAAATAATTTAGAAAAACTCGCTTACTATAGTAGAATTGATAAAATCGGCTGGATTATCATAACAGTAGTAGAAAGAAATGAGATTATTAAGCCGATTATTTTGCAAATACTTATCAGTGTTTTGATAATCGGACTTGTGGCTATTTTACTTGCTTGGTCTCTGAGTAGTTCATTGAGTAAGCGATTTATTCTACCACTAATTGAGCTTAAAAAAAGGGTCAACTCTATCATCGCAGGTGATTGTGATCATACTTCCGACTACCGATATCCCAAAAATGAAATTGGGACTATAGCCTCAGCTATTGAACAACTTACAGAGAGTGGATTGTACGATAGAAATATAGAATTGCAAACTATAAACAAAAAGCTTGAATTACTTTCTACTACGGATCAACTCACAAAATTATTGAATCGTCGCAAGATAAATAGTGAATTAAAAAAAGAGTTAAAGAGGGCAAGGCGATATAAAAATAAATTTTCACTCATTATGTTTGATATAGATTGGTTCAAAAAGATCAATGATACCTATGGTCATCAAGCTGGAGATTCTGTACTCAGCGAAATAGCACAATTGACGAAAAAAACTCTACGCTCATCAGATATTGTCGGTAGATGGGGTGGGGAGGAGTTCTTAGTATTGTGTCCCGAGATCAATTTGAATGGAGCTAAGACATTGGCCATCAAACTCTGCTCTACTATTGAAAATTATCAATTCACAGTAGATAAAACAGTAACAATAAGTGCGGGATTGTGTGAATTTAATGAACACACTAGCATAGAAGAGATGATTCGAGAAGCAGATGAGAGACTATATGAAGCCAAGCAACAAGGGAGAAATACTGTTGCTGGTTAAATCCAAATTATGCAGTATAGTTATGGAGTGATAGTTTACCTGTTAACCATTTGATCAAAGAGAACTGTAGCTGAGCCTACATCATCATGTCTATTTATATATACACCACCCTTAAAATAGTTAAGTACACTACCCCAATATGTGATATCCTTATATACTAATACTCTATCATTGATAGATACTATCATGATATTATTTTGTATATCTACATCTACATCATAAAAATCTGTAGGTCTCTCTCCTAGATCTACCCAATTATAGTCATTGACTATACCTGTATCACCACCTCTAGTTCTACTTGGCTCTCGTGGTCCATTGGTGATAATAATAGCCCACAAATGGTCATACTCCCCCCGATAATTTCGCACCCAGGCCAATCTAAGAATAGGAAAATCATATGTATCATTAGTACCATGTATCTGCATCCAAGTGTATGAGTCTACACCTTTTTTTGGTTTTGGTGTTTTGATTTTGGCATACCAATGGTTGCTCTTTGTATCAGATGTCTTCCACTCTCTAATCTGCCTAAGTTCTGATCTCATTTTTGGAAGATCTATACTCTTATCTATGGTAAAATGTAGAGAAGAGTTCTCATCACTATAAAATATATTGGATTTATATCCATCAAACTCTCCTGCTTCTACTACTGGCTTATTGTCAGGATACTGTAATTTTGAATTATCTAATAACTCTTTGAATTTATCATAATCATATGGTGCCCTAGCACTATCTTCATTGTATATAGGTACAGGATCATAAACATCATCATTGTTTGTAGTCTCTGGTGGGTGAGTATCATTACCACACCCCAAAAATATAAAAATTATTGTCAAAAATGTTAAAAATCTCACTCTATCTCCTCAACTTTGTTGGATTTGAAATCTGGTGGAGCCCAAGATGCATCATCTGGGGTGACAAATACTTTGCCCCATTTATGATCTTTTTTATCTACATCAAATTTAGCATTAGTTACTAGATTATGGTGCGTACCACCACCATGAAAATTGATATCCACTTCACTATATAGATGATCTATCGTATTGTAAGCACTTGCCCACTGAAATACAATATGTCGTATATTTTTGACAGATATATGACTCAAATATATATGAAAACTTTTATTTATCCTTAGATATCCATGTCCTCTCTTTCCTTTGTTGATGGCACCATCTATAGTGATATGGTCTCCTAAACAGCCATATGATCTCTCATATATCAAAGGAGAAGAGCCACTATTGTATATAGATATATCTTTTAGTGTTATGTGTGAAGCGTACAATATCTTGATACCATCTATATCATTATCTAGTTTAGAATTTTTGTATATATGGTTAAATTTCTTACTTTTATAGATAGAGTCTATAGTTAAATTTTTGAGCGTAACATTGGATATATTATCTATCTTATATATAGATGCTTTTTTATCTATCATACTTTTAGAGTAGAATGAGATAGTCAATATATTGTTGGATATATCTGCTACTTCTACTATCTCTGAACGAATTTTTGGATACTTTTTATACCATTTTTTAGAACCCAATGTCTTGAAAACAAAATCTTTATCATTCTTTTGCTCAATAAGGAGGAGATCGCCTTTTTTGGGTTGATATTTGAATTTTGCCTTTATATGTATATGATCTCTCATGTTTTGCAATATCTTACCTATATATTTACCTCTACTACCCTCTATCTCTACAACAGCTCTCTTTTTCCCTTTGATATGTGACAAGAGTATGGTATTGTCACCCTCTATAGTTATATTATCTCTTTTTATAACTATAGGTTCATATATATCTAAGGTACCCGATGGCAATAAAATAGTGCTATTATCATCTGCTAAAGCTATAAGTCTATTTAACTCTATAGAATCATCTATACCATCATCGGTAGTAGCATTGAACCCAATAGTAGTTGATTCTTTAATATGGCTAGATATAATTTCGGTAGATGGTAGTGGGATAATCTCTGTATATATGGTAAGCATAGCAAATAGAAATAGAGCTACTGCCAAATACATACGAAAGGGTGATAAATAGTGAGCTTTTGAATATTTGATAGGGGCGATATCCCCATTAGCTGTCTGCACTTCAGTACCCCCCTTTGACCATTTTTGATCAGATAGATGATAAAATGCCTTTATCTTGATCAATGCACCTATCCATTGACTATAGAGCATCAAAGGTACTGTACGGATCGATACCAAATGCCCACTAAGTACAAAAAGAGACATCTGTAGCACCCTTACCAATAAAACCCAAGATATATATAGTGGCAAATAGGCAAAATTTACAAATATAGCCACAATTATAGTAGCTACTATACCTACAAGAGATGTCCACATGAGAGCTAATTGATCAAAAAATAGATACTTTATGAAGAGAGGTTGATTTTTCAATCTCCTAGCTCTAGCATTATTTCTCAATGTATTACCATACCACCTATATGGTAGTGTCTTGCTCACCTCAAGAAACCTACCATCACGACTCTCTAAACTATACACAAGAACATCAGGAAGATACAACATCTCCCAACCATTCTTCATAAGATTATACCATGAACTCTTATCATCTCCCATCAAAAATCTAAATTTTCCATATGCTGGATCTATGATAATATCATTCTCAATATTTGATATAAAATCTTCAGTCACTACAATAGGTGTACGAAATATAGAGAATCTCCCAGTCAAAGTAAGAACTCTCTTTGAGATAGATTGTGATTGAAAGAGTATATGTCTCTGTGCAAATTTCAAATTGAACCAATCTTTATAAAATTTTGATTTTGAATTTATATATGCTACCTCATTGGTAGTGACCGCACCCAAATTAGGCTCTATCGCAAAGATTGGTAGAGATTTTTTGAGAGTTCCTAGTGGTATATATGTATCTCCATCCATAAAAAGGGTGATACTATCTTGTTGACCATGTTTATTATAATCTCTAGCCACGACTCTAAGGGCATGTCCCATAGCTATCCTCTTGCCATTGAATTGTCGCTGAAATATCAGTTTTGTATCTCCCCTATTTGGGTGTGATTCATATATACCTCTGATCACTTGATCATCAAAATCACTTCCTGTAGAGACTATGAGAGTGGCTATACAATCTATAGTATTGACATCAGCTAAAATAGATTGAAACACTTCCACGCTCACCCATGGATCCTCTTTGTAAGATGGGATAACAAAGTATATATATTTTGGGTATTTTTCTTTATCAGGGAGTGATTCTATTCTCTTGAGATATGATGGATATACTCTATATGCATAGATTAGAGCTCTTATATAGTTAAGTAGCATAAAAGAGTATCTCCAGCTACCGATAAGTGCCAATCCTACAATAAGACCTTTCTCTATACCACCATACTCTTTGGCAAAATAGAAAGATAGATATGATAAAGATAGATATAGAAATGCTGGTTCTACAAATGATCTATATGCACTTCTTTTATCAAATCTTTTGTTCATCTAGTTAGAATGCCTCTAGGTAAAAACTCTAATATCCTCTTGGATATTTTTGAATCATTTAAAAAATAGACTTTTAGATACTCCCCCAATCTAAGATCAATATCTTTTTTATCTATCTCTATCTTTACCAATATCTCATCTTTTGTACTCTGCATAATATTGGTACTAGTCAAATTGCCAAGAGCAGATATTTTACCACTTATAGTGATCCCTAGTTTACTATAGTACAAAAGAGACTCTTCACCTATATGTATATTTGAAACCTTTTTTGATGATATTTTTGTAAGTATATATGGTTTATTGTTGGTTTCCAATATTATGATATCATCTGTAAATTTAACCTCTTCACCGCTATTGTGTATAATGTCATGTACCTTACCTCTCTCTTTGGATAAAACTATAGCATTAGCTATTTTCTGTTTTAGGCTCAAAATAGCAAAACTGATCTTTTGGATATTGTCATCTATGCTATTTATATTTTTCTGCATAGATATCGTTTGATCTTTTATCTTTAAAGAGGCTTGTTGAATCATCAATATATCTTTTGTAGTAAAATTATTCTCTTTTGAACTCTCATATTCACTTATAAATTCTAAATATTTACTCTCTATATCTCTATACTTTAGATATGTTATCAATCTATTTTTATACAATTTTTTGGCTCTATTAAATATATCTCTCTCTATACCAAACTCTCTTTTCAAGTAACTCTCTCTTTTTTCTATTAACTCCTTTATCTTTATACTTTTTTTACTTAACCCTTTTTCCAATTTATCCAATAATATTTGACTCTTTTTCAATCTCTTGAGTAGACTCTTTCTCCTCTTGAGGAGATTGGATAAGAGCTCTTCGTCATTTTTAGTATCCATCTCAAATAGTAGTTGATTTTTAAAAATCTCTTGATCTTGGTGTATATAGATTTTTTTTATCTTGCCATCATATGGTACTTTATATGTTTGTGAATTTCCAGATACTATACCATTATCTTTATATATCACTATATAGTTGTAAGAAAGAGTAAAAAATACAAATATTATAAAAACTACAGCAAACAGCATATAGTAAAATAGTTTTTTTAAAAATATCTTATGTACTTCACTATCCTCATTATCGGTAAGAACAACAGGCTCTTTCATAGGGGTTTGCACATTTGTCATAAATAGATCAGCAGACAGATCATCTATATGATCCAAACTACCATCTATTGCAAATGTAGCATAGTGCCTAAGCACACGATGATTTTTATCACTAATATCTATAAATTCCATTCCATATGAATCTCCATAATCATTCCTAACAATAGCTTTGACTCTAAGTACTATAGCAGACTCTTGTGTAGGTAGAAGTATAGATAGATCTAACTCATCTCCTATATTTATATCTTTTGATATACACTCTACTCTCATACCTGTAGTAGACCAATCAAGTACATTATATTTTATATTCTCTATTATGGCATGGATAGGTATATTTATCCTGTGGCTTTTTCTCTTATAGTTTTGCTCAAATATCATTTGATACTCTGTTTTTTATAAGCTTGGATATATCTTTTATATTGCTAATATAGGCTATCTCATACAATATTGCAATAAGTTTTATTTTTGTTCTAAGTATATTGAACTTAAGATCTATTATCTTATGAGAAGAGTTCAAGATCTCTCTATATGGATCTACATAGATACCATCTATTATATCTTTTTTTAATTTTTCAAATTCGACTATCCTAGATTTGAAATAGAATATATCATCTTTGTCTATATCTATAAAACTCTGCATATCCTTAAATGTATAGTATAGGTACGATACCCTCTCTTTGATACTCTTTTGAGTACTCTTTTTGACTATATTGTTGGATTGTCGTTTCAATTTGGCTACTCTCTGTCTCTCCCTACTACTCATATCCAAAGGAAATGTTGCCTCTATACCTAAAGTATCATAAGTTCCTATCTCATCTATAGAGTTTCTCTTTGCATATATATCTACCTCTATAGTATCTAGATAGCTTTTTGACTCATCAAATATACTATTTTTAGCCGATACTATCCTACTGTTGGTATTGTAGTTTAGAGCATAATTGATAATATCATTTAAATCATCCAACAACACATGATCAATATCTTTCATCAATAAATATATATCTTTTGTCATATTTAGTTTTTTATCTCTTTTGTATATCATTGAGTATCTTTTGTATCTTTTGTATCTTTGATTTAAAAGAGTATACTTATATCTCTCTATCATATGATTGTCATATCTCTTTTTATACTCTATCATACTCTTTTGATAGAGTTTAGTAAGCTCTGTATAGTATCTATAGTCTATCTGATTGTTCAATCTATTTAACAATATTTTCATATCAGAGAAATCATTTTTCATGATGGTAGATAGATTTTTTAGATAAAAGAGTCTGCTCTTTTTTCTCTCTTTGCGATTTATATTTTTGTACTCAAAAAACCCATCTTTAAAGAGCGAAAAGTTCAATTTTATGTAGTGTTGATAATCTACATAGTTTCGTATAGCATACTCTTGATCATCAGATTTTTTATATTTTTGATTGGCATACTCTTCATATTTTCCCTCTATTTCCAAACCATAAATTGTGCTATCTTCACTATTGAGTTGAGTAAAATTCTTTTTCAATTCTGTAGTATAGTTTGGGTTGTTTTTTGAGTTAAATTCCAGATACTCTTTGAGTGAATTATCTCTGTTTATCTTAGTTATATATGCTGTAGGATACTCTTTTTTATACTTTGCCAAAGCACTTTTTGCTTCAGACATGGCTACAAAGCAGCCACATCTACTCACAATATACTCTCCTACATCGTAAATACCACAACTCTCAGGTACTCTCTTTTTGGTATCTTTTATAGTACCCTTTTGACTCCAAATCTGGATAGAATAGCATGTATCAGCTTTTAGTGCATATATATTTATAATACAAAATAGCATTAAATTGTAGAGTCTCATACAACATACTTTTAAGTCAAATATAGTTGGTAAATATTTTGAAAATTATAGATTTCTTGTATTTATTATACTATAGTTATTATACCATATGATTACTAATAGATAGAACAATCTTATAGTGTCCCTACAAGAATAAACTACCTAATCCAATAGAAACACTTGATACTACTTTCATAACTCTACTACATAATTTAGGTCGAATGATTACATCTCCCCTCTATCAAGATCATCTATCTATGGCATCACTATCCCAATTTTCTCATAAGGTAGTGGCTCAAAGTTGGCACTATCTTGTGGTGTAGGAGTCATCTCTGCATGGTCATAGACCTCAAGATCGAGTGTTCCTGATCTTATCTTACCATTCAATGCCCACCTTAGGTTGTCTTCACCTGCATTATACCTAAAGCTATTGCCCTCAGGTAGTAACCAGTGCGTATCTATAATAGCATCCCAATCAGGAGGAATCACAGATAGCCTAGGGTAGCTAACAGCATAAACCCCTATAGGATAATCATACTTTAGTGCCTTCTCTAGCATGTTAAATGAGTCTCCAGACTCTCTACTGTATGCAATAATTCCATAATTCATTCCCATAAATGGTGTAGCTACATGCACAAATAGATTATTCTCTATTGTATTATCTCTACCACCAGCTTGAAGTATACCTTTACCATCTATATTGTAAAATATATTACCTACGATCTCCTCCCCACTAAGTGTACTATCAAAGTATATACCTGTCAGTATCTGCTGACTATAGTTATTTTTGATATCATGGATAAAATTATATTTTATCTTATTGCCTCTATGTTGCCAGTTTCGTCCACCATATATAGCTCCTGCATCTTCTGTATATCTCAATACATCATATATATTATTGTATGAGATAGAGCAGTTGTTTCCATTGAAATAGATCGCTTGATATTTGTATCCATGGATATCATTATGCTCTACTATATTACCTACACCATAGATACCTACTCCTGCCGCTTGAGCTGTCCAGTCCCATCTATTGTCTCCAATGATGTGGTTATTTGTCACAAAATTATATCCATTAGTAAGAGTATACAGATCCCCACCATCAAGGCGAACAGCCCTCTCTCCAGAACCACTAAGTATAGAGTACTCTACACCACAATGTGAAGCCTCCTTCTCGAAATAGACTAAATGTCTACCACTAAGCCTGATCCTAAGATGACTCAATAGATTATGAGAGCCAGAAGAGAAATGAACTATATCTTGCCTACTCATCTCAAGAGAGAGATCATGAAACTCTACAAAGGATGCACCATCAAACTTGATAAGATAGTATGGAGTGATAGAACCATATAGTCTACTACTTGCCAAATCTCTCTTTGGGTAGTAGTATAGGTTTGAGGTAGCTCTATCTATATAGTACTCACCAGCACTATTTAACTCCTCTATTATGTTGTAGACAAAGTATGGTCGCTTAATCTCTCTCTGTTTTATACCAAGATCATCATCATACTTCATAGTGATAGTTCTATTTGTGGTATCTATATGCTCTATTGGATTGTGTTCATTTCTCCATGCATAGTGAAACATTCCATTGACCCATAGATCACCACTATTTTCCCATCTACTAGGTCTATCTCCTACATACTCAAACTCTCTATTGCTAACTCCTCTCCTCATAGATGCAAACCCAAACTGTATATCCTCAAACTCCACAGTCATAGGTATACCACTAGCACTACTAGAGTGCGTAGTAAAATCTCTAGGGATACTATATCCTGTACCAGAGTACTCAAATGGAGCATTTTGATAATCTG
>Ga0256913_10001760_pt1 | contig 11073 bp, 7 predicted proteins | sample Axial_MatmetaG_FD_185970 | JGI IMG/M metagenome (GOLD analysis project Ga0256913, IMG submission 185970) | Deep-sea worm associated microbial mat communities from Axial Seamount, Juan de Fuca Ridge, Pacific Ocean - Axial_Mat | ecosystem: Environmental > Aquatic > Marine > Oceanic > Microbial...
AAACAGCTTGAAGAGGGCCATAAGGCTATCGAAGAGATCTTTGAAATGGTCGTAGAGATGGGCGGGACCCTCAGTGGAGAACACGGCATCGGTACCAGTAAAGCACCCTTTATGGAGATCGCTTTCAACGATGCCGAACTTCAGCTTTTCAAAGATATCAAAAAAGCGTTCGATCCCAACAATATTCTCAATCCGGGGAAAATGGGATTGTAGGAAACAGGCTCTTATAAAGGAGTATTCTTTTGCAAAAACGCTCTATCTTACGTTCGTACTATATCTTTCTAAGAGATTTCTTTCGGGATCTCTTCGATGACAAGGTAGGCTACTACGCCTCTTCCCTCAGTTGGAGTACCCTCTTTTCCATTATTCCTCTGCTTGTCATCATTCTCTACTTTTTTACCACACTTCCTGTTTTTGAAGAGATGTACGGCAAAGCGCAGCAGCTGATCTTCTCGAACCTGATGCCTACCCAGTCCGAAGAGATCATGGCGAAGATCAATGAGTTTATTGCAAATTCCGGGAAACTCGGATGGATCGGTTTTTTTTATGTGACATTTGCCGCCATCATGTTCTTCAAGAACTACGATTATGTCGTCAACGATATCTTTGAACTGCCTCCGCGGGGAATCTTGAAGAGTCTCAAAACCTATCTGCTCCTGGTCATCCTGCTGCCTTCGATGATGGGAGGCTCGTTCTATCTCTCTTCACTGATCCAACGCTATCTTGACAAGAGCGAGATCACCAGTGTCATCCATCTTTACTTTTTCCTGCCCTATCTCATTATCTGGGGGCTTTTCTATATCGCTTATCAGTTCTCCGGCAATAAACCCATCCAGCCTCAGGCAGCGGTCACCAGCTCTTTTATCGCCTCTTTGATCTGGTACGGTTCCAAAAGCGCTTTTATCTTCTACGTAATGCACAACAAAACCTATTTGAGTATTTACGGCTCTATCAGTACGATCCTTTTCTTCTTTCTATGGATCTACATCTCCTGGGCCATTTTCCTGCACGGACTGCGTTTTTGCTATCTGCTTGACAAAGATGACCTTATAGAGAAAATCTAGATGAAAAGATAGACACCATACCCTGCCGCTGAACCAAGAAGCAGATAGAAAAGCGTTCTGGACCATACCGCACCCACAGAGACTCCCGCATAAAGTACAATCGCCCACAGAGGCAAAAGCGCTTCACTGCTCTTTTGAGGCAGGGCAAAGAGCCACTTCAACCCTTCATCCAGTACCCCGCCAACCCCAAGCAGATGAGACAGCATTACAAAAGGGTAGAAGGGAATGAAGAGCAGAGACAAAAAAGGAGAAAGCAGCTGATAGCTGCTAGTCACAGGGAAAACTCCATGCACTACCGGCAGCATCAGCAGAAAAATACCAAAGGGGATCAGGAGAAAAGAGATCACCCATTTATTCAAATACCTGCCGTGGTGGAGCAGGAGGAAAATATAGAACACACCCGAAACGGAGAGCCAGAAAGCGAGTGAAACCGACAGGGAAGGAAAAAGCACAAGAAGCGACAGCAGAATCGTTGCCAGAAAACCAAAACTCAAAAGTTCGATCCCCAGAAGAAGTACCACCCATCCGGCAACTACCATCGCATAGGAGCGCACCAAAGAGGGAGGAAAACCCACAAACCACAGGTAAAATCCCAAAACAAGTACCGTAACCGTCCCCACATCAGCCAGGGCATGCCTGTAGGGGAAGAACCTCTGCTGAAAAGGCCTGTAAATAAGGTAGGCCAACCCGTAAACCAGCCCCCATAAGATCCCCAGATGAAAACCGCTTAACGCCACAAGGTGGCTGATACCAAGTTTGCTGATCTGCTCTCTAAGCGCTTTTGGAAGAGGTGTTGCAAAGAAAATTGCATGGTAAAAGGCTTGCAGCTCCGGTTCACTGTGCTGTGCCGACACATTTTCCAGGAGCCTCTCTTTGAGTGTTACCGGCTGCCGCTGCACATCCTTGATACGGCTTTTGACATAGAAAGTGCCCAGATAGTCCCAAAACGAAATCCTTTCATCCGGAAAAATCTGCACACGCACATCATGATGGGAAAAATCTCTTTTGTTATGCGTCGTAGTGTAGAAATCCAGCCCCTCGTCACTGTGCAGTTTCAGTACCTGGTAGCTGCGGTTTCTTTTCTGTTTGGTATACGCCAGGAGAACATTGGCATGGGTAAAGAAGAACGGTTTTGCAATGAACTCCGTATAGTTCCGATACTCCCAGCCCAGTCTGAGGGAAAAAAGCAGAAACAGTACCCCTATCGTCCAGACAAAATGCTGCTTCGTTTCAAACAGTTTCGGTTTGTACACAATGCTGCTCCATACCAGGATCGGGAAGAACCGGGGCCACAGATTTAGATCGGTGGCATATCCACAGAGATATTGCCCGTATTGGCAGGGATGTCACCCTCTTCATAGACCACTTCAAAGGCTGGAGAGTGTGTTGCATCGACAAAGCGCGTAAAACGTTTTTGGAAGATAAGATCAACCGTTCCCGTAGGACCGTTACGCTGTTTTCCAATGATCAGTTCAGTATCCTCCTCATTGTTGCGCAGCAGTTCATCATACTTCTTCTGGTACTCACTGATCTTGTCTGCGTTCCCATCCGTCTTTGCCTTCTCAAGCTTCTCTTTCATCTCGTTCATCTTGTAGACTACCCCGCGGTAGACAAAGAGGATGATATCGGCATCCTGCTCGATCGCCCCAGATTCACGAAGATCAGAGAGCATCGGACGTTTATTGTCCCTACTCTCCAGACTACGGTTGAGCTGGGAGAGTGCCAAGATCGGTATCTGCAGTTCCCTGGCAAGCTGCTTGAGCCCCCGCGAAATTTCCGAGATCTCCTGCTGTCTCCCTTCACGCCCCTCGCCGCTCATCAGCTGAAGGTAATCGATAATCGCTATAGAGACTTCCGGATGCTGTGTTTTCAACTTACGGAGCTTACTTCGTACATGGTGAATAGTCGCATACCCGCCGTCATCGACAAAGAGTTTTTTATGTGAAAGGTCATCGGTAGCCGCAGAGAGCTGACTCCACTGCTCATCATTCAGATCCCCTACCCTCAACTGCTGCAGCGGAATGGAGGTCTTTGCAGCCAGCAGCCTGAGCATCAGCTGTTCCGCCGGCATTTCAAGCGAGAAGAACGCCACCCCTTCATTCCGCTCTATGGCTTTGAGCGCCATATTGAGCACCAGGGCTGTATTATGTGTGACCGTCATATCTTCAAGTAAAAAAAGATGGTTCCCATCCAGTACAAAGCCATAATATTCATCCACTTTGTCAAACTCTACCGTAATACCTGTATGCAAATGTTCACGCTTGGAGACCAATGGCCTTGCCTTCTTACGCGCAATACGTGTAGGGATGGTATCCAGATGCCCCACGATACGGACTCTATAGACATCAGTTTCATATCCGATGGACTTGATCGTGGCTTTTTTCTTTTTCAGCGATACTCTAAACCCTAGCGTATATGCCAAAAATTTGATCTGCTCTGCCAATTTTTTATTCTTCTGCACAATTTCGAAAACATGGTGTGCATCATCATAATATCCGTCACTGTCTATCAAACCTGCCAAAAGTTCCAACCGATTCTCTGTACTGTTTACAAGATAATCCCGGGGAATAGATTTGTTCTCCAATACACCAAGTGCTCTGAGTTTTCCCTGTAACGAATTACTGAGGTCTTTTAACTCTCCCTCTTTCTGCAAATTGGTAATACCAAACATCGTACACTTTCCGGATACCTCATAGCGGTGGAGTTTTTTATCGAGCCGAAATGCATAATCCTGCAAATATGCTATCACCTCTTCATCCTGCGAGGCGATACGCACATCTGAGCTTCGGCCATCACCCAGCCAAAGCCCGAGAAAGTACGGCTCAATCTCCAGTTGTTTCTCTGCAAACTCGACAGCGACTTTGTAGCCTTTGTAGTTACTTTTGAATTTATCCGATTTTGTGAGATACTCAGAAACTTCAATATTAAGCACATCACCGTGCTTATGTCCCCCTTCATTCCTGGAGCGTTTCAATGAGAGAATATGCGATCTGTTGACACGGTAGTCGATACCTTTATTTTGACGTACCCAGTACATCTCTTCATGTCCGCGTGCCAAAGAGAGGACGTTTCGCGGGGTAGAGTCATCCCCCATAAGCTGGTCTCCCACCTTGACATCCTCTACCTTCTTCAAGGTACCGTCATACATCAGAACCTTGGTTCCCTTGCCAAGACATTTCCCCATCGCCGGCCTCGCCGCGATGATCACCAGATCTCCTTTCCCGAAACCGGAGGTCTTGTCATTAAGGTTCTTGAAGCCTGTATCCGTACCGATGAGCTTGGAGTTCCCCAGCGCTTTGAGACGGTTGATCTCATCCATCATCGCAAGGGTGATCTCTTTGGACTCCCGGAAATCCTCATTGGTATTGTTCTGGGTGATCTCGTAGAGCTTCTTCTCCACCAGGTTCATCACCTCTTCGGCAGGCAGGTCATCTTCGATGGTCACCTTTTTGATCTCCGTTGCCAGGGTTGCCAAAGCCCTTTTACTGGACTTTGCTTTGATCTCATTCAGGTAGGCTGCTGTATTGGAGATGGGGTTTGCAGAAAGCAGGTCAAGCATCGCTACCTCATCAAACTTTCCCATCGTCTGCAATTTACTTTTGATGAACTCTTCATCAATAGGCTTTTCCTCACGGCTTAGCTCCTCCATCGCAAGAAAGACATGCTGGTGGAACGGCAGATAGAAGTCATGCGGGTTCAGCTTTGAAGCGATCTCCTCATAGATCTCCGGATCGAAGATAATGGCTGAGAGAACAGCCCTCTCGATATTGAGGTTGTACATATTTTCCATCAAAATTCCTTTGGTATCTTACCGTAGGGTGTTGTCTCCCGACAACACGCTGTTTTATTTTTTGCATACATTGGTGTTGTCAGGGGACAACACCCTACATTATAATGCTTTTATTTCCAATATCTTTTTCATGTTGTTTTCTCTCTATTCAATAAAAGCTTTTCGATAGAAAAGCATACCAAAATTATTCACTATTAATTATTCATTCGTTTTGCGCCGCAAAACGCTCCACTTCTTCCACGAATCTATCCACAAGTTCCACTTCAGGCAGCTTCGCCACCACTTCCCCTTTGACCATGACCAGCCCTGATCCTTTTCCGTAGGCAATGGCGACATCTGCATGCTTGGCTTCTCCGATGGCGTTGACCACACAGCCCATGACGCTGACATCCATCGGTGTGGTAATGTGTGCGGTACGCCGCTCCACTTCGGCTACGGCAGAGACCAGGTCGGCCTCTATACGCCCGCAGGTGGGGCAGGAGATGATATTGAGCCCCTCCTGTACGCGTCCGCTGTCTTTGAGGATCGCTTTCCCTACCTTGATCTCCTCTTCCAATTCACCGGTAATGGAGACCCGCAGGGTATCGCCTATGCCGTCCAGCAGCAGTGTCCCCAGGCCGATCGCCGACTTCACCGTCGCATGAAAGATCGTACCCGCTTCAGTAACTCCCAGATGGAACGGATAATCATTCTTGGGACGCAGCATACGGTAGGCATCCACCGTTCTGTCCACATCGGAGGCTTTTAAAGAGACCTTGATATCGGTAAACCCAAGGTCTTCAAGAAATTTAATGTTGTACTCCGCACTTGCGACCATCCCTTCAGCCGTTGCACCGTACTTCTGGTCAAACTCTTTCTCCAGAGAACCGGCATTGACCCCTACGCGAATAGGCAGACTACGCTCCTGACACGCCTTGACGATCTCCTTGATACGTCCCTTCTCACCAATATTCCCCGGATTGAAACGGATACAGTCCACCCATTTTGCCGCTTCAAGCGCCAAACGATAATTAAAATGAATATCGGCGATCAACGGCAGAGAGATCTGCTCTTTGATGGCTTTGAGCGCCAGCGCATCTTCCATTTCCGGTACGGCGACACGCACCATATCGGCTCCGGCAAAATGCAAACGGTTGATCTGTTCCACCGTCGCCGCCACATCTCTGGTATCGGAGTAGGTCATAGACTGTACGGAGATCGGCGCATCACCGCCAACCGCGACATCTCCAACATAAATTTTTTTTGTTTTAATACGTTCTTTCACATTTATCCATCTGTCCGTAGGGTCGGTTTACCGACCGCCACGTATATTTATTTTAGGGCACCTCTAACCGGTCGGTAAACCGGCCCTACATTTCTTGTATTTTATCGAAAATATCTTCATTTTCACAGAATGGCAAAATCACATATTTCACGAAAATTCGACCGGATCCATATCAATCTCGATCTCCCTGCAGTCGACACTGTGCAGAGCCTTCAGCAGTGCCACCCTGTTTTTTGCCCGCAAGAGAATATTGAACCTGAATTTATTGGCGATTCTCTCTACGGGAGCCTTGCCGTGCCCTACGATCTCCACATCGGCAAAGGTCTTGAGCTTCGTCACTGTATCGAGTGTGATCTTGCCTGCTTTCGCTTCCTCTTTATGGGAGATGAGAATACGTGAGAGCGAAGCAAAAGGCGGGTAATGTGCCATCTCCAGAAACAGCAGCTCATCTTTAATGAAGGCTTCATAGTCATGAAGATAGCTTTGGAAGAACTCCTGGTCATTGGTCTGCACGATCACCTCAGCCTCTTTGGCGCGTCCGCTGCGTCCGGCTATCTGAAACAGCAGCGCCATGGCACGTTCCCGTGCCCGGTAGTCTGCCAGCCCCAAAATGTGGTCAAGCCCCATAATGACAGAGAGGGTGATGTTGGCATAGTCATGCCCCTTGGAGAGCATCTGGGTACCGAGCAGCAGATGGCTCTCACCACCTTCAAAGCGTTTCAGTGCATCCTTGAGCTTCTTGGCAGTGGTAATACTGTCACGGTCGAACTGCTCCACTTTAATACCCTCTATCGCCTCTGTAATCACCTCTATAGCCTCCTGCGTTCCCATACGTTCACTCTTGAGCGGTGTATGTCCGCAATGCACGCAGGTATCGCGTATGGCCTCAGTGTAGTTGCAGTAGTGGCATTTCAAGTGCCGCCGTTTTCTGTGAAGCGCCATTCCCACCGAGCAGAAAGGGCACAGGTGTGTTTTCCCGCAGCGTTCACAGTAAAGGTATTTGAAATTCCCCCGGGTAGGCAGAAAAAGCAGCGACTGATCCCCTGCTTTAAAATTTTTATCGAGTACATTGAGTATGGAGGTGTTGATGCTGTTCCCAGAAATAAAAACATAACGCTTTTTCGTTTCAATAAACGGCTTCTTCAGTCTGACCACATCAAATTTCCTGTAGGAGGTCATACTCGGCGTCGCACTCGCCAGCACTACTTTTGCACCCAGTTTCTGTCCCATCAGAACTGCCACATCACGCGCATGGTAACGTGGCCGTGTCATCGCCTTGTAGGAGTCGTCATGCTCCTCATCGACGATAATGAGCCCCAGATCGGGCAGCGGCGTAAAGAGTGCCGAACGTGCTCCCGCAATGATGCGTATGCGCCCCTCTTCTATCCCCTCAAGAATCTGCTCTTTTTTCTTTTTGGTAATCTTGGAATGCCACATCGCCACCGCATCCCCGAAATAGACCTTCAGCCTCTTCTCCATCTGCGGAGAAAGCGAAATTTCAGGCATAAGAAAGATAGCCGTTTTTCCCTCTTCAAGCATTTTTACTATAAGAGAAATAAAAATTTCCGTCTTCCCTGAACCTGTAACTCCAAATAGAAGTGCACGCTCTTTTTGAAGCAGTTGTTCATACGCTTTTTGCTGCAATACAGACAACGTAGGGTGCTGTGGGGACCCAGCACCGACTATTTTTTTGTCCAATGATTGTGGTGCTGTGGGGACACAGCACCCTACGGGATAGGGGATAAAAAGAGAAATGGCTTCGGAAAATGAGGAGAAGTAGTATTCGGAGATAAATTTGGCGATCTCCATCTGTTTGGAACTGTACTGCCTCTCTGAAACAGCCGCAACCCGTGCGGTTTCAAACTCCGGCTGCGCTATCTTCCGTACTACTACGGCCTCTTTCTGTGTTGTCTTGAGGGGTACGGTGACCACTGTTCCTTCCGCTATCTCTCTTTCCGAGGCATAGGTCAGTACCGGTGCGGAGCTGCGAAGCAGTACCACTTTATAAAAATATAAGTGTTTATCTATCAATGTTTTTTCTAATTTCTAATTTTATATCACTCAATGATTTTAGCAGAGATAGGCTTTATCTTCCGGGTTGCCCGGTTCTCAAATCCTGAAATAGATTTTTTGGATCGGATATTTACCCTCGATTAAGTTTCTTAAGTTACAATTAAGTATGGAGAAGGCGGGCCTTTGATGGCTCTCTCCGTATTTAACATTAAAGGATTTATCATGAATAAAAGTATTACAGGAAGACATTTCGAATTGACGGATGCGATCAAAGCATATGCAGATGCACTGTTGGATGGTCTGGAGAAATATCATTTGGACATCTCTTCTGCAAATACGGTCATTTCAGCAAACGAAAAAAACGGGAAAAAAGGTTTTACTGTAGAGTTCATTGTAAATCTGAAAGATAAAAACACTATCGTAATCACACAGGTTGACAAAGATGTCTATGCAGCGATGGATCTTGCTATTGAAAGGGTCAAAAAGAGCCTTAGACGACATAAAGAGAAGATCAAAGACCACAAGATCATGAGTTTTAAAGATATGGGTGAAGAGGCGGAAGCCGTATCTGAAATAGAAACGGAAGATATCGAGATCGTACCAATGGATCTTGAACTGCATAAACCACTTGATTTTGAAGAAGCGATCGATGCGCTTAGAGAAGAGAAAAAGAGACAATTCATCGTTTTCAATGATTATGACGGCAATATGCGTGTCATGTACAAAAGAGCCGATGGCAAGTTCGGCCTCTATTAGCAGCAGGAGGCGGGACTTCAGTCCCGCCCTTCTAGAGGAACCTCCAACAATCACCCGTAAATATTTTCCCCGTGTCTATGTAAACATTCCACATCCTTTGTTTTTTTCAATACAGCATATTGATATGATGTAAATGCATAAATCCGTAGGGTCGGTTTACCGACCAATAAAATAAACATAATGGTCGCCAAACCGACTCTACGTTTTTTTAACTCTCTGCTTTGCATACGAAACAATTGCTTCATCTTCCGCCATATCGAGCCATTTGAAACGCTGGCCGCTCTGTATGGTTCCGTCTATGATATCTCCGCTGTCGCGGAACTTCAAATCCAGTCTGGCAATATCAAAACCGTTTGTCGTTTGGCAGAATTTCTGCAGGCGTTCACTCTGGGGAGTATTGGAGAAGAGATAACACCAGCTTTTTAAACCATTGCGTCCTACCCTGCCCCTAAGCTGATGCAGCGTCGCAAGGCCGAGACGTTCGGCACCGACAATGACGATGAGTGTCAGTCTTGGCAGCGAAATGCCTACCTCTACCACTGTAGTCGCAAGGAGAATGTCACCTCTCTCCCTAAATTCAAGCAGAACCTCCTCTTTCTGTTTGTCTTTTCCATGTGTCACATAGACATTTTCAAAACGCGATTCCCAGAACCCCCTGCTCTCATCGAGCGACTGGTATGGTACTTCACTGCTCTCTTCCACCAGGGGGTAGATCATGAGTACCTGGTGATTTTGTGCGATCTCCGCTTTAATATGCTCAAGCAGCTTGGGGAACTCCGGCCTGCCGATCACCATGGTCGACACCTCCCGTTCAAAAGGGGTTGTCGTGATCAAGCTGACATCAAGCAGTTCAGACTCCATCATCGCCTGTGTACGCGGGATCGGTGTGGCGGAGAACTGGATATAGTGCGGTTTTCGTTCACCCTCTCCACTTACCAGGGCTTCGAGCATTTGACGCTGACGGGTACCGAAACGGTGCTGTTCATCCACCATGACCAGCGCGGCAGCAGGCAGATCCTCTTTGAAAAGCAGCGCATGGGTCCCAATGATGAAATCCGCCTCCCTGTAGTCTCCCTCATCTTTCCCCTGCATCACCAGAGCAATCTTCATATACTTAGGCAAATGCTTACAGGCTTCTTCATAAAGCTGCAGCGCCAGAAGTGAGGTGGGTGCCATCAAAATGCTTTTATACGGCAGCGCCATCATTGCTGAAGCAAGGATAACCATTGTTTTACCTGAGCCTACATCCCCTACCACCATACGTTTGGCAGCTTTCTCTTCCTGTTGAAGGTCCTCTCTAATATCGGCAATGACCTGCTGCTGCTCAGTCGTCAGTACAAAAGGGAGCTTCTCCACAAACGGGGCGATATCGCCGGAAAGTGCATGAAGCGCCGGAAAATCCACCCGTTTGCCCCTGAGCTTTTTGAGGTGATTGTAAGCTTCGACAAACTTAAGCACTTCGATGAATTCCGCCTTTAGACTGCCCTGTTCATAGATCTCTTCCATACTGTTCGGAAAATGAATATGCATCAGTACAGCTACTTCTTTGGAATCCAGCCCTTCATTAAAAAGGTTCTTCTCCGTGATATACATTTCCATCAATGAAGCGATCTCACTCTCTTTGAGTATGGTTCTGTATTTGGGGGTGATCTTTCCTATCTGTTTTACCGAACGTGGCTGAGACATCTGCAGGTAGCCTCTGTACTCCTCCAGCCTGCCCTGGATATAATGGTGCGAACCCACTTCAAAAAGTTTGTAATGATACGGTGTCGTACGGAAAAAGAGTGAAGAGAGCCTTCGGTTGTTGAAAGCGGGAAGCTCGAATGTCACACGCAGTTTGCCGTGATGCACACCACTTTGGATCACCTTTGCTTCAAGTGTGGCCGGCTTGCCTATTTCCAGTGTGTTTGAGAGGGTGGTATCGTTGTATGAGGCAGGCACGATCAGCGCCAGATCAAGCAGTGAATAGATCTTGAGTTTTTTGAACAGTTGCTTTGCTTCTTCCACAACAATTTCCTGTAGGGTCGGTTTACCGACCATGATATTGTATTGGTCGGTAAACCGACCCTACTTATTTTTATTACTCCACCAAGTAAATACCTTAATTCTTGATGCAGTGATTTCGTTCATAATCAAGGCGGATTTTTGCAGGACTCGCCTTAGCGAATTCAAAAAAATCCAACACA
>Ga0256913_10001761_pt1 | contig 11073 bp, 7 predicted proteins | sample Axial_MatmetaG_FD_185970 | JGI IMG/M metagenome (GOLD analysis project Ga0256913, IMG submission 185970) | Deep-sea worm associated microbial mat communities from Axial Seamount, Juan de Fuca Ridge, Pacific Ocean - Axial_Mat | ecosystem: Environmental > Aquatic > Marine > Oceanic > Microbial...
TTTCTCCGCGGTTGGAAATCCTCCGCCCCCGCGTCCGCGCAATCCGGACGTTTCGATTTCCGTCAGCGCGTCTTCCGCGGAACCACGTTCCAACGCCTTCCCTGCGGAGGAGAACCCCCCTCCTTCTACATACGCCTCCAAATCCAGAGGTTCACCGTCGCCAGGATATTCCAAAACGACTTTCGCTCCCGAATGGGCCGAAGCGGATTCCACGGGGGAATCCGACACCAAACGCCTCGCGACTTCCGCGGAAGCGGCGCCCTGGAAATAGAGGGAGTCGAGGAGTCGTCTGGACGCGGCCAGGAGGCGTCCGGAAATATTCGATGGTTTGGCGTGTCTGGCGAGAATCCGGGTGGCGTCCTCCACCGCGACCTCCGCGTAACGAAAACTCTTTTTCAACGCCGGAAACGCCACCTCGACCATCGGCGCCATGTGCGACGCTCCGGAACACGCCTTCTCCCTGACGGCGCAGGGATACGCGTAATCCGCGATTTCCCTCTCGAAGGCCGCCGCCAGGCGCGCGGAACCCGCGGCTTGGCAACTAGAACACAGGCAAACGCGTATCTCCGCGGAAACAGCGCTCCGCGTGTCCGCCACCGCGCCTCCGGCGGCGGCCAAGTCCCCTTCGAGGAAATCGGTTATCACATCGGAAACGGAAGCCGGCTCGACGTGTCCGTAAACGACCTCTCCAATCCTCACCGCCGGAGCGAGGGAGCAACATCCCAGACACGCGACCTCCTCGACGGTGAAAAGGCGTTCGGGGTCGGTGTCCTCCTCTTCGGATATCCTCAACGCGCGCTTGAACGCGGCGGTTACGGCCGCCGCGCCCTTGACGTGGCACGCCGTCCCGACACAAACTTGGATTACGTGCCTTCCGGAGGGAACAAGACGGAACCGAGAGTGGAACGTCGCTATGGAATAGGCGTTTGCGACGGTCGTTCCGGCCGCCGCGGAAACCGCGCGCAACTCTTTGCCAGGAAGATAACCGAAGCGTTCCCGCGCCTCGGAAAGCCCCGGAACGACGTTGCCATCGAACAGGCCCCTCCCCTTTCCGCCAGCCGTAGGCATGCCACCGTCACGTTCCATCATACGCTCCCATTCCGAGTCTCCCGCGGAAACCGCGCGTCCGAATCTACCCTCGGGCCGATGCCATGTCAACCATGAACGGATGGAAGAACCAGGCGACAATCACCCCCCGGACGCCCCCCTCCAAGCCCCCCAACCGCCCGGGTGGGTTCGAGGCCGCTTATTCAAAACGGGCGACATCCGCGTTGAGGGGCTTTTCTTGACGGGTTCAGGGTGTATCTTTCCACTTCTCGCTAGGGCGAGCTAAAAAAATAAACGACGGAGGAACCCCATGTTGTTTTTGAATATAATGCATGAAGGCGGACCGGTTATGTGGATCATTTTGGTCTGCAGCGTGGTGGCGTCGGTGATTTTCATAGAGCGGCTTTTCTACTTGCACAGGGTGCAGATAAACGTCGGCGACTTGGTGCGTGGCCTGGTGAACGTGTTGAAGAGAAACAGCGTGGTCGAGGCGATAAGCCTCTGCGACGACACTCCGGGGCCAGCGGCGCACGTCCTCCGCGCGGCGATACTAGCGTTCGAGAACGGCGACGACGATCTGAACCAGGCGGTGGAGGACGCGGCGCTCGGCGAGACCCCGAAACTGGTCACGCGGATGAAACTTCTCGCGACAATCGCGTATATCACACCCCTTCTCGGATTGCTCGGGACGGTGCTGGGAATGATCAATTTGTTCCACACGATCATGGAAAAGGGCGCGATGGTGAACGCCAGCCACTTGGCTAAAGGAGTGGGCGAAGCCCTTTACACCACCGCCGCGGGCCTATGCGTGGCGATCCCCTGTTTCGTGGCCTACAACTATCTCGTGTCGCGGATAGAGTCGATCTCGCTCGACATGGAGAAAGCGTCGTCCGAAATCATTTACTTTTTCAAACGCAACGGCGACAAACTACGGAAGGCGATGAAAGACGCGAAGAAAAGTTCGGCGGCCAAGGACAAAGCGGAACGGACAGCATGAGACGCGGATTCCAGACAGGTTTGAAGATAATCTCCGGCAGACCGGACATAACGCCGATGATCGACGTGGTGTTCCTTCTCCTGATATTCTTCATGCTCAGCAGTTCATTCGTGCAGATATCGGGAATACCGGTGGCCTTGCCCTCGGTCCCTAAACCCAGCGCTATGAGCGTGGACAAACTCGTCGTGACAATCGACCAAAAAGGGGTGTTCTATTTCAACGATCTGGTGATGGACGATTGGGACAGCCTAGCGCAGCAACTCCAGAAATGCAAAGCGGATTGGAACGCCAACACGGTTATCATACGCGCCGACGAAAAGACGGATTACGGCGTGGTGGCCAGGCTGATGGGACTCGCCAGATCGCTGGATTTGAATGTATACGTCGCGACTCTCGCGAAGAGGAAAACCAACGAAACGGTGTTCGAGGATGACGCCAAGTAAAGCAACTCCAACTGGAATCGCTAGGATTGACGACACCGCGTCGTTCCGATTCGTCGTGGCCGTGTTTCTCGCGCTTATCGCGCACATGTCGTTCTTTCTGTTCAAAGAGGCGCCTTCCGCGGTTGGAACGTCGAAAACGGTTCATAGAATCACCGCCATGCTCCCACCCACCCCCGACAACGCCACGCAGACCGCTCTGGTGGAGTGGGTGGAGATACTCGACTCCTCGTATCTCGTGAAACCAGACCGCAAACGCGGGTTCAGCACGGCCCCTCAACGCGGGATAATAGAGGACGTTCCACTACGATTGGAGGAATGCGTCTCGCTGAATGGCGACGCCGGACTCGAACGGATTCCTCTCCCCGCCCCGTCGCCCGGAGACGAGGCGCGTCATCTTTGGAGTTTCGCTCCCGCGCCGATTCCACCCGGCCCGGCGTTCAAACCTCGGAAGTTAGAATATCCCGCGTGGTTCTCGGCAAACGGCAAACCCTTGCCGCAGTTGTTCCATGACCTGCCGAAAATCCGGGAACTTCTGGCCGCCTCCCAAAAAGCCAAAGGTGAAACGATCATGGCTATACGCTTCCTCGAACCGGGAGTATATCCGGAAGTGGAAGTGGAACGCACTTGCGGCGATAAAAAACTCGACGAACTGGCGGTGAGAGCCCTCACGGTCAAGGCGGAAACGTTGCCGACGCATGGCAAACGCAACCCCTTCGACAAACGACTGCTATCCGTCAAATGGAGAAGAAAATGATCTCTTTAAGCGTCAGCGGTTTCTTCGTCGTTTATATCGGGGGATGGTTCCTCGTCCTGGCATTCCTCTGGGCGCGGGAACTGTGGAGGGAGAGATTGTCCGATTGGGCATTGTCGGAGGGAAGCGTATGCGTCTGCGACAACTGCCATTTCGCGTTTCTAATCAAACCCGGCGAGAGCGCCGCCAGATGCCTCCGCTGTGGTGAAATGTGTTCGATAAGGAAAAGGTTTTGAACAATGGAAAAAATTGACACCATCGCCGTGCTGGATTTCGGCTCGCAATACAGCCAACTCATAGCGCGCAGAATACGCGAGAACCATGTGTTCAGCGAGGTTCTGCCGTTCTCTATCCCAGCGGAGGAATTGAAAGAACGCGCTCCGGACGGAATTATACTGAGCGGAGGCCCCGCCAGCGTCTACGGAGACGAAGCCCCCAAATGCGATCCAGGCGTTTTCGAGCTGGGAATCCCGGTATTGGGAATTTGCTACGGACTCCAGCTAATGACGGCAACCCTTGACGGGAAGGTCGCCCCCAGCTCCGAACGCGAATACGGGAAGGCGGAACTCGAAGTCACAGCCGACAACCCGTTGTTCGAGGGACTGGAAAAAAAATTCGTCGTATGGATGAGCCATGGCGACAAGGTGCTCTCGCTGCCGGATGGATTCTCGGTCGCCGCGAAAACCGCGAACACCGAGGCCGCAGCCATCGCGGACCGCGACGGACGTCTTTTCGGAATACAATTCCACCCCGAGGTGGTCCACACGCGAAACGGCGGGAAAATCATCGCCAACTTCTGCCGTGGAATATGCGGCTGCACCGGAAATTGGACGATGGCGTCGTTTATAGATTCCACCGTCGATGAAATCCGGGAAAAGGTCGGAAACGGGAAAGTCGTGCTGGGACTCAGTGGAGGTGTCGACTCCTCCGTGGCGGCGGCGCTCGTACACAAAGCGGTGGGGGACAAACTAGCGTGTATCTTCGTCGACACCTTGATGAGGGGAAACGAGGGGGACAGAGTCGAGGAGGTGTTCTCTCGGAACTTCAACATCAATTTGATCAGGATCAAGGCGGAAGGGAGGTTCCTCGAAAAGCTCTCCGGCGTCGAGGACCCGGAACGCAAACGGAAAATCATAGGACACGAATTCATCGAGGTCTTCCAAGAGGCGGCGCTGAAGCTGGAGAACGTGGATTTCCTCGCCCAAGGAACGACATACCCCGACGTTATCGAGAGCGTCCCGATAGCGGGCAATCCAAGCGCTCTGATAAAAAGCCATCACAACGTCGGAGGACTTCCGGAGAAAATGAACCTGAAACTCATCGAACCGATAAGCGCCCTTTTCAAAGACGAGGTGCGGGAGGTGGGACGACAACTCGGATTGCCGGACGAGATAATCCTGCGCCAGCCCTTCCCGGGACCCGGACTCGCGGTGAGGATACTGGGGCCCGTCACGAAAGAGGCGTTGAAGGTCCTCAGGGAGGCCGACTCTATAGTCGTGGAGGAAATGAAAAGAACGGGATTCTATTACAAAACATGGCAGGCGTTCGCAGTACTGCTACCCATAAAAACCGTCGGCGTGATGGGGGACGAGCGGACCTACGAAAACGTCGTCGCCCTCCGCGTGGTCGACAGCGTGGACGGGATGACAGCGGATTGGGTGCGCCTTCCGCACGACCTTCTATCTCTTCTCGCCAACAGGATTATAAACGAAGTGTCCGGCGTCAACCGCGTGGTTTACGATTTGACCTCGAAACCTCCGGGAACCATCGAGTGGGAATGACGCGTAAACGGCAGCCGACGCCCGGGGAGAGGCAATGGGATTCGATTTTCCAATCCATCTGTGGTTTCTGACGCTAATAGCGCCGGTGGTGGTGTTCTATTTTCTGAAACTCCGCCGCCAACGCATGAACGTGCCGTCCCTACTCCTTTGGAGCAGGGTTCTGAACGACCAACGCGTAAATTCGCCGTTCCAGAGATTCAAACGCCATTTGTTGCTTTTGCTTCAAATACTCCTCCTGGCGGCTTTGGTTCTCGCCGCCAGCGCACCTTTCATCATGGGAAGGGCATCGAACGCCAAACGTATTCCGATCATAATCGACACCTCCGCCAGCATGGGAGCTATCGCCCCTTCGGGCGGAGGTTCCCGCCTGGAACGAGTGAAAAAAGCGGTGGCGGAAATGATAGACGGGAAAAAAGTGGAAACCGAGTTCGCCATCGTCTCCTTCGCGGGAACCGCGCGTTCCGAATGTGGATTCACAAACAACTCCCGAGTCCTCCTCAACGCCTTGGACAGGATAGAAGTCCGCGACACGCCCGCGAAAATAGACGACGCGATACGGATGGTTTTGGCTATGGCGCGGGAACATCATTTCCAAGAGGCGGAGCTGTTCTCCGACGGCAATTTCCCTCCACCCAACAACGTGGGACTCTCTTTCAAACTCAACTACCATAAAATATCGGACGACGCGAAAAACATAGGGATAACCTCCCTCTCCGCGAGGCGTTCCGGAGAGAAGGACTGGACGGTATTCGTAAAAGTCGCCGGAACTAAAAGCGACATACCAGCCATCCTGACCTTCCGGAGAAACGGGGAAACCATCGGGGAGGAGCCATGCTCCACCGGAGCCGACGCGTCATCAAAAATCGAATTCTCGATCCCTGGACAAGCGGATAGCCAAATCGAGATTTTCCTCAAACCAGGAACGGACGACGCTTTGGCATCGGATAATTCGGCGTTCCTATACCTCCCGAAAACGCGCCCGTTGAACGTGACGGTGGCGCCAACTTTGCCAGCAGCGACCATAGCAGCGAAAGGCGTGGACGACACAGAACTGCTCCCTTGGAAGGAGGGCGCCCCCCCGCCGGCCGCGGCTGACGTGGCGATCACAGATTCACTCGTCCCCCTGGAGGAGGAAAAAGTCCTGGCGGTGTTCGGAGCCCTACGCGACGACTTGAAAAGAATCGTGGAAATAAAACCTAAGGACGAAACCGTCATAGACTGGAAAAAAGAAGCTCCGGTTTTCAGACACGCCAACATGGCGGAAATATCCTTCCTCGACGGCGGCGCGTATATCGGCGACGCCACCGAGAAAGACTTGGAGAATTTGGGATACGAAGTCGTGGCGTATGGCGACAACGGTCCGTTGGCGTTGAAACGCGACGTGGAAGACGCGGTGGAATATTACTTCCTCTTCCATCTGAACCGTTCGACTCTACCCTACCGGGTCGCGTTTCCAATCATCATCAAAAACCTTTGCGACATCGCGCGGGATAAAACAGGCCTGGCGGACATCAAAGGAAACCGCACAGGTGTCCTCCCGGATTCCTACATCAAACCAAACCAAAAATGCGTGGTCATAGCCCCCGATGGAACGGAATCGAAAGAGAAAAGCGACGTGGAAGGCATGCTCTCGGGAATCCCGGCGCCAAAGGCGGGAAAATACAAAATCCTCTCGGACGAAGAGACGGTGGGGGATTTGGGCGTGGCCCTGCTGTCCCAAGCGGAAAGCTCTCTGGACGGAATTGAAACCATCCCCTTCAACGAGGTCGCGGTGATGGCGACAACCAACAAAACATCCTCGACCAAAACGCTTTGGCGTTATCTCGCGATCGCCGCGCTTCTAGCCCTTTTCCTCGAATGGTGGATATTCAACCAAGCCAACCGCGCGACGGGCACGCGGAAAAAAGGGAACAAAAACGCTTGACGAGTGTCGAATAGAATGACGAGAGGGTTCTCGAGGGCGGGAACCGCGGAATCGACAAACCGGAAATCGATGGATATGGATTATTTCGAACATTCCTGGCAACTTCTCAATCTATTTTGGATCGTGCCTCTTTTCACCGTCTTGGCGCTCTACGCGGCCGCCAGAAGAAGGGCGGTGCTCCGGAAAATATTCGGAAACAACGCCGACCCCAAGGAACAAACCACTCTTTCCACCGGTAAACGCTTGGCGCGACTTTGGCTCCTCCTCGCGGCCGTCGTCCTGCTATGCGTGGCGGCAGCCAGACCTAGATGGGACTGGAGACTACTCCCTTTCTCGGGACGGGGACGCGACGTGATGATTGTCCTCGATGTCTCGAAAAGCATGCTGTCCGAAGATATCGCGCCGACACGTCTCAAACACGCTAAAATGTTCATCCGCAATCTCGTGAACAAAACACCCGGTGACAGATACGGACTGGTGCTTTTCGCCGGCTCCCCATTTCTGGAATGCCCCCTGACAATGGACAAAACCAGTCTCTTCCAAACGTTGGACGAGGCCAGCCCGGATAGTATCCCCTTGGGAGGGACGAACATAGAACGCGCGGTCGACACCGCGTTGGCGGCATTCAAAGCGGCGGAAAGCGGTTACAGAGCGATCGTCCTAGTCACCGACGGAGACGAGCTCAGCGGCGATTGCGATAAAACCGTCGCGGAACTGAAACGGAAAAAAATCCCGCTGTTCATCGTGGGAATAGGCAATCCATCGGGCGACGGATTGATAAAAATGACCGGACCAGACGGAAAAACCACCCTTCTGAGGGACTCAATGGGGCGTTTGGTGAAAAGCAGGCTTAACGAAAGCAAGCTTCGGGAACTGGCGAAGGCCATCCCGGGAGGCGTCTACGTCCGTTCAACCGAAACGGATTTGGGACTGGCTCCGATACTGGCGAAAATACACGCCCTCATCCCAAAGGAATACTCAAAAGGAATGTCGAAACGCCCCATCGAGAAATTCCATTACCCACTCTTTCTGGCGGTTGTATTGCTTCTGATAAGAATGGGAATAGGGGAACGGCGCTCAAAAAGAAAATTGGCCGCCGCCGCTTCCATTGCCATTATGGCCACCATAGCGCCACTGAGCGACGCCAACGCAGCGGGAGGAAACGCCCCACCCTCCCCCACATCCCTGGAACTAGCCAAGCCAATAAAAACAAAAGAAGAGCCCCCACCTGAAAACGCCGAAAAAAAACCGCCAACCGCGGAAGAACTGTACAACAAGGGCCTGGAATGCCACCGGAAACATGACACGGATAAAGCGGTCGAATACTACCGGAAGGCCATCAATGTCTCGAAAACCTCCCCCGAAGCGAGAAGCAAAGCGTTCCAAAACCTGGGGGTTATCGCACACCAGAAAGGCCGGGACGTTATGAAGGGCAAGCCGGAGGAAGCACTGACGATATTCAAAAAAGCCGAGAAGATGTACCGTGAATCGATGCGCTCCGACATAAAACGCAAACACGTGGTGCTCAACCAACAGAAACTATTGGACGACAGGGAGTTGGCGAAACAAATCAAGAAACGTCAAGACGAACTGCGTAAAAAACAGCAACAAGCGCGGAAAAAAACCCAACAAGCTCTCGATAAACAGAAAAAAGAAAACAAAAAGCGTAACGACAAGAAGCAACAGCAACAACAGCAAAAGCAACAACAGCAAAAACAGCAGCAGCAGAAGCAGCAAAAACAGCAGCAGCAGAAACAGCAGCAGCAGAAACAGCAACAGCGGCAAAACAAAAACCAGAACGAAAAAAATCAAAAGCAACAGAAGTCTAAAGCCGATCAAGCAAAACAAAAGGGCTCCAACGACAAAGAACAGAGGAAACAACAAGGAGCGGGCGAAAAACGGGACGAGAATAAGAAAGAACGGCAACCCCAACAACAAAACAAGGGAGGAAAAAAAGGGGAGGAAAGGGACAAGGAGACGGAAAAGAAAATAGACGAGGCGGAAAAATCGGTTGACGACTACAGCAAAGAGGCGCGGCGGCAAAAGAACCGCCAAGCGGAGGCCAACGCGGAAGCGGCGAAACGCGAGATAAAGAAGGCGCAACAGGAACACCAGCGCGGAAACGGCGGAAAATCCGAGGAACACTTGAAAAATGCGTTGAACCGCTTGGGCGGAAACGACAAGGAAAAGAAAAAAGGACAGGACAAGAAACAGGACGGCAAAAATCAAAAAGGGAAAAAACAGGACGGAAAAAAGAACAACGAGGACAAACAGAAAAAAGAGGGCAAACAAAAAGGCGACGACAACCAGCCCATACCAAAGCAACCAAAACAAGGAAAGGAAAACGGACGGCAAGGCGAGGACAAACAGGAAAAAGAGATAGACCCGGCTCAGGCGGAGGCACTACTAGACCTCATGGCCAATCAGGAGAAAACATTGAGGGACGCCATCAAGGAATGTCAGAAACGCAACGCCAAGGTCAAAAAAGTGATTAAAGACTGGTAAGAAAGACTTGCGATTCCACCAGAGAGATGTCTAATACCAACAACGTCCGCCAAGCCCAACGAAAGACGCTTGAAATGAACGCTGATAGCCACAAAACTCTCAAACGCGCTCCATTCGGGACGGCGGTCTTGGCCGTTGTCTCGTTTTGCCTGGCTTCGTTGTCCCTGACCGCGGCCAATCCAGCAATCAAAGTCTCGATAACCCCCCAGCCAGTCATCGTCGGAGAACCGGCCGAATTACATTTGACTTCCACCGTCGGATCCATCGACTTGGAACGCAAGCCCGACATCCCGGGATTGACTTGGAGCGACAACCCGGCGATGACAATGAAAAGAACCAGCGTGTTCAACGCCAGACGAGTGACGGTGTTCGACACCACCTACACTTTCACCGTCGAAAAAGAGGGAAACGTAACCATCCCAGCGATGACAGTACACCTCGGGAATCTGAAAGGACAAACGAATCCCATAACCGTAAAGGCATTCAAACGACGCCTGATGGACGGCTCGGGAAAAACAATCCCCCTCGACGACCTCCTCTTCGCTACGGCCTCTCTGGCCCCAGGAAAGGAGAAAATATACGTGGGCGAAGAAGTCCCATTGGAAATAAGGATGTATTCAATCAAGGGCCTCGACGCGTCCCCTTCCGCCTGGCCAGTCCTCAACCTCGAAAACATCATTACGAGAGACTACAGCTCAGTCAATCCAGATTCCCCGCATTTCCTACCATCGCCGCGGAAAAACGAGGTCGACGTCCAAGAACGGGCTTTCAACGTCGTAACCTTCAAATGCCGAATCCGAGCTATATCCCCCGGGGCATTGAGCGGAACGGTCAATATCCCATGCGTCATCAGAATCCCGACCGATTCCAGATCCCGACGACGCACTGGAGACCCTTTCGACGACTTCTTTTCCGGGGGCTTGTTCACTTCCAGGTACAAAAACGCAAAATACAATCTGACCGCCCAAGTGAAACGGAAAACGGTCCTCCCTTTGCCGAAACCCCCGGAAAACTCGACATTCCTGGGACTGATAGGGGATTGGAAAGTGAAATACGCTATGACCTCGACTAAACTCAAGGTAGGAGAGGCCGTGACTCTTAAAATATCCTTGGTGGGAACCGGAACCCTCGACTCTTTGGCACCACCAAAACTGAACCTCGACGATTTTCGAGTATATCCCCCGGAAACGAAAAAATCTCCATCAACAAACGAATCCGGATTCGACAAAGCCAGCATACAATACGCGTTGATCCCACTGAAACCAGGAAAAACAACGTTGAAACTACCTCTCACAACCTTTTCCCCTAAAAAAGGGAACTACACCGTATGGAAAATGGAGAAAACATTCGACGTGGCGAAGAGCAACCACCAATCATTCTCCATCGTCGATGGCAGCATCCCGTCGCAAAACAACATGACTAACCATTCGAAAAACGCGTCCTCGGATATCCTATACCTCAAAAAAGAGGGAATGGGAAAAGTGGATATCCCACTGATCAAAAACAAACTGCATTGGATAATACTCCTAGCCATATTTGGACCGATATGTTTGGCGCTATCGGAATTCATGACGTGGCGCAGGGGACGCCTTTCGGAAAACCCGGCACTCAAAAGAAAAATAAAC
>Ga0256913_10001762_pt1 | contig 11069 bp, 6 predicted proteins | sample Axial_MatmetaG_FD_185970 | JGI IMG/M metagenome (GOLD analysis project Ga0256913, IMG submission 185970) | Deep-sea worm associated microbial mat communities from Axial Seamount, Juan de Fuca Ridge, Pacific Ocean - Axial_Mat | ecosystem: Environmental > Aquatic > Marine > Oceanic > Microbial...
AGAAACCTCTCTGGACGAGGATGAACTCTTCACTATAATGGATGAGCCATCACAGGAGCCCGAGCCGGTGACTGAGGAGAAGAGCGAGTCGGAGGATGAGTTCTCCATAGACGAGCTTCTTCCCATCATGGACGAGCCTGCGGTAGAAGAGAGTGAAGAGAAAGGGAGTGCGGATACCGGACTCCCTCTGGACGATATCATACCTGTCAAAGGCGAAGAAGAGGAGAGCGTACCCGAAGCTCCGGTCTCGGCTCCAAGTGTACAGGAGAGTGTGGAGGAGAAGAGCGAGGTAGAGGATACGACATCCGCTCTGGATAGTTTCGATATCTCCGAACCTCTCGGATTCAAAGACGAAGAGTCGTCGGCTGCGGTTGCGAAGAGTGAAGAGCCCGCACCCGAAACGAGACCGGTAGAAGAGGAGATACCCAGAAAGACGGTAGAGATAGTTACCGAACCGGGAGAGGAGATCGGTGTTCGGGATATAGAGAGAAATGCCGGAATGCTGGAGGTGAGCGTAGAAGAGTATAGAATGCTTCTCAAAGATTTCCTCGATGATGCGAGAGAGATGAGATCATCTCTCGAAAGTGACGACAAAAGCGAGGTTCACTCTGCAGTCGGTATCTTGAAGGATGCGGTTATGCTTCTGCAACTCGATCTTCTCGATGAGAGGCTCGAGGCTATATCCAAGGCTTCCGACGAAGAGAAAAATGTAGCGGTCACGGCATTCTATCTCAGCCTCTCCGGATTGGAAAAGGCACTTTCTCAGGAGCCGTCCGTAAAATCGTCAGCAGAATCTGTATCCGAGCCGACACCTCAGCCTGAGCTAGAGCCAGAGCCGACACCGCAACCAGAGCCTCAACCAGAGCCTCAACCAGAGCCGACACCGCAACCTGAGCCTGAGCCTGAGCCGGTATCTCAGCCGGAGCCGACACCGGAGCCCGAGCCCGAGCCGATACCACAACCAGAGCCTCAACCAGAGCCTCAACCAGAGCCTCAACCTGAGCCTCAACCGGTTTCGAAGCCAGAGACTCCATCCTCTTCGGGAAAAAAGGTGAGTGTCGATGAGTTCCTTGCAGGTATCGAACCTCTGCCGGTGGAGTTCAGCCTCCATATAGCGGCTGAAGAGTTGAGCCTGCCCGAAGACCTGGTACTCGAATTTATCAGCGATTTCGCCAAACAGGCACATGAAAATCTGCCTATATTGATAGAGCAGTATCAAAATGGGGAGTTGAGCAAACTTCAGAAGACGGCACATATGCTCAAGGGAGCCGCGAGCAACCTGAGAATAGAGCCTATGGTGCACAATCTCTACGAACTTCAATACGATGAAGAGATTGAGAACGCACCTGAGAGAATCAGGCTCTTCGCCGCTCAGCTGATGAGTCTCGACAAGTTTCTCGAACAGATGAACGCATAAGAAAGAGAGGGGTGATATGAAAATGGCAAACAAACTCAGAGTGGCGGGGATATTGGCCCCCATCATTCTGTTGGTAGTGACGGGATATTTCGTCTACACCTCGTTTCTCGATTACAGCAGGGCACAACTGTTTCGTGTGACACTAGAAAACACTACCATAGTGGATAGATTGAACACGCAGATAGAGAGGGAGAGAGGACTCAGTTCGATATATCTCGCATCTCCAAACAAGGAGAGCAGAAAAGCGATGGATTCGCAAAGGGTGGCTACCGACAAAGCTCTTGGAGCTTTCATGCGCGATTATATCAGGTCGCCGAAGGTTCCCTATATTTCGGACTATGTAGATATCTTCGCTCTCCTGCACTTGAACGACACTCTCATGAACGAGTACAAGATAGTCGTATCAAAAACTGCTTCTCTCAAAAAAACCAGAGAGGAGATAGATAGCGGTGTAGCGGATTTCGAGGATGTGGTCGTCGCCAGATATACCAAAGCGACCATTTTTCCTATAATCGAACAGATAGTGAGTTTCAGCGCTTTGGGATACGACGGTCTGGATGTGGAAAAGATTTCGTCGTTAGGTGACATATATAGAGACATGGGATATCTCTCCCTCTCCAGGGACTATATCGCCTACTACATACAGTCAGGCAAGAGAGTACCCTCGGAGAAAGCCGAAAAGTGGTATGGCTTTTTCCTCAAGTCCCTGACATTCGACCCTGCGAGTATCAAAGATCTCTCCATGATGAGGAAGCTAAAAAGAGCGGAGAGAAAGTCCGGAATGGAGAGACTCGTACTTGATACGACCTCCTTCTATGGCGAAATGATAAAAAGCGGATTCGGACCCGAAGGATTCGATATAGAAGGATGGCTAAAGGCGTTCGACGGTGTCCAGAAGAGTCATATGGCTATGGCGAAGCTGCTGGAAAACGATATGCTATCCTATACAGACACCTATCTGAAAACAGCGATGGTGAAGATGGGAGTATTGACACTTCTCTTCCTCATCTCAATCTATCTGCTGATTTATGGATATCTCGTTACCGGCGCGATGGCATCGAGTATCACTCAGCTCGAAACGGCTCTAGGCAGGCTCGTGGAGGAGGCCGAAGAGGATAGAGATAGATATGGCGATGAGATAATCGACTTGGAGAATATCAATATGGGCACCAAGGATGGTGTCAAGAACGCCTTCTCCATTTTGAGTAGAATGATAGAGAATATCAGACAGGACAAGATAGCCGCGGTAGAAGCCAACGAAGCGAAGTCACTCTTCGTGGCGAATATCTCTCACGAGATAAGAACTCCGATGAACGGTATCATCGGCTTTACCGAACTGTTGAAAAATACGGACCTCAACGAAGAGCAGAAAGAGTATGCCAACATTATCGAGAAGAGCTCATCGAATCTACTGCATATCATAAACAATGTTCTCGACCTCTCCAAGATAGAGAGTAGCAATGCGGAGCTCGAGCATGTACTTTTCGATACCCACAAAGAGTTCGACAATGTCATAGAGACATTCGGTGTCATCACGACCGAAAAGGGGATAGATTTCAACTACTTCATAGACCCCTCCATCAGCGGTAAACTCAAAGGCGACCCCGCCAAGCTCAAAGAGATGCTCAGTAACCTGTTGAGCAATGCCGTCAAATTCACCGACAAAGGCGGTGAGATAGATGTCGAGATAATCAAGGGGAAAAAGAGTGAAGATGGCAGAGTCAATATCTCTTTCAGTGTCAAAGATACGGGAATAGGTCTCGACGAAAGCCAGACCGAAAAGATATTCAAACCATTTTCTCATGCCGATTCGACCATCACCAGAAAGTATGGCGGTACGGGGCTGGGGCTGACTATCACCAAAGAGTACACCGAACTCATGGGTGGCGAATTGACGGTGGAGAGCAAAAAGGGTGAAGGTGCGAAATTCACCTTCACCGTTCCCATAGAGGAGATGGAGAGCGACGACGATTACGAAGCCATCTACGAGAATATGGATATATGTCTCTACCGAGGCGGAGGAAGCGGACATTTCGAAGAGTATATGCAGAGATATCTGAAGTATCTGGGATTCAGAGTCGAGTTTTTCGCCGACGCCGAAGAGCTCAAATCGATAATCTCATCAAAGGATTGTACTCTCGTCATGGCGGATTACGACAAGGCTCCGTCAGAGGTGGTGGATGCGATCGGTATGGTATCTATGGAAAAGAGACTCTTCTTCGTGGACAGTTCTATAAGAAAGAGTGTCGGTAAGGAGCTTCAGCTTCCAGAAAAGAGTCTTCTCTTCAAGCCTGTTACATTCCTGAAGCTGGTTCAGTCTCTCAAGGCATTGATCAAAAAAGAGGTCAAGAGTGTCAAAAAGAAAAAAGAGAGATCCGGAATACCGACCAGATTTACCGGAAAGATTCTCGTCGTAGAGGACAATATCATCAACCAGAAATTGATCAAAAACATACTAGAGGGGATGGGGTTGACGATAGATATAGCAAACAATGGTCTCGAAGGTTTAGAAAAGAGGAAAAAGGGAGATTACGATCTGATCTTCATGGATATACAGATGCCTGTCATGAATGGTGTCGAAGCGACTCACGAAATCAAAGAGTACGAGAGAAACGAAGAGCTTCCTCATGTACCTATCGTGGCACTCACCGCAAACGCACTCAAAGGTGACAGGGAGAGATTCCTCGACGAAGGTCTCGATGAATATATATCCAAACCGATAAATATGTCCGAACTGATCTATATACTCAATAAATTCATGAGAGACAAGTCGGTATTGGAGATAGATGGTCAGACGATAGAGGCGACGCCGGCCACTCCCAAAGAGGAGGATAAAAAGAGCGAACCGGTAAAAGAGGAGCCGAAACCGAAACTGCTCGTAGCGAAAAAGATGCCGTTCAGTAGAAAACTGCTCTCCAAAGTACTCGCGAGTCTAGAAATGGAGTATGACGAGCTTTCCGACCCTTCGATGATCGATTTTATGGCTGGAGAGAGATACTACGATATCATCTTCATAGACGAATCCATGCTCGGGCAGGAGGTCAAAGATCATGCGGCTAAGCACCACTCCACACTTCTGTTCACCAGCGAACCGGAAGATCTGTCGATTGTAGGTGGATTGAAATATCGCGTTATCGAAAACAAGATGACTAAAGATGCGATAAAAGAGATAATAGAAAATATCAGGGGAGTGAAATGAGTTTGAATATATTGGTAGTGGATGACGATTTTATAAACAGAAAGCTGATTCAGGCTATGCTCAAAAGGCATCCCGAACTGGTCGGGGAGGTCGTAGAAGCGGAAAACGGTTCTGAAGCTTTGTCGGCTCTGAAAAATGGAGGTGTGGATATAGATATCATACTTCTGGATATATTGATGCCGGTACTCGATGGCCGGGAGTTTCTCAAGATATTCCGTGCCGATTCGTCGAACGACAAGATACCGGTATTGGTACTATCGACGGACGATACGCAGAAGAGTACGGTTATGGAGCTAGGGGCGGCAGGATTTATCATCAAGCCTATAAACGAAGATGAGTTGATAGAGAAGATACAGGAGTTTACACAACTCTGACGACCTCTCTCCTCCACTCCGACGCTCATATGCGGAGTGGCGGAGATTTTTACAGATCCACCAGAGAGTGCTCAATCACATCCTCGATTGTATCGACTGCGATAATCTCGATATTTTCCATCACTTCACGGGGCATGTCGTCTAGATCCCTCATATAGTTTTTAGAAGGTATCAACACTCTCTTTACCCCAGCCTTGTATGCGGCTATGAGCTTCTCTTTGAGTCCTCCTATGGGCAAGACCTTGCCTGTCAGTGTCAATTCGCCCGTCATGGCTATCCTGTTGTCGACTCTCATTTCGCTATATATCGACGCGATCGCCACTGCCATCGTGATACCGGCGCTGGGACCATCTTTCGGTGTGGCTCCTTCGGGTATATGCAGATGCAGATCGTATCTCTTGTATATTTCGCTCGCATCGGGTGAATCGCCACTTTCGATCTCTCTGGCGCTTTTGGGTATGAGAGATCTGTCTATGGGTAGCTTCCGCTCGTCTATCATTATCTTCACGACACTGTGAGCTATCCTGGCCGACTCCTTCATCACATCACCGAGACTGCCGGTGAGCTGTAGAGCACCTTTTCCCTTGATTTTGATCGCTTCTATCGTGAGTACATCTCCTCCGACCGATGTCCATGCCAGACCGTTCACCACTCCTACGGATGGCTTTTGATCTATCTGGCAAAATTCGAAAACTCTCTTTTCCGCGTAGTCGTCTAGATTTTTTATCGTTATCCTGACATGATCGACATCACCGTTTTCGAGTATCTTTCTCGCCGTTTTTCTCATGAGAGTGGCTATCTTTCTACGGAGATTTCGCACACCAGGCTCTCTGGTGTACTCGTCTATCAGCTTTCTGAGAGCCTTGGAAGATATGGAGAATTCATCTTTTCTCAGTGCATGTTTTTTCAGCTCCTGAGGTATGAGGTATCTCTTGGCTATCTCGAATTTCTCTTCGGGTGTATAGCTGTTTACGGTGATTATCTCCATTCTGTCTCTCAGGGCGGGAGGTACTCTGCCTATATCGTTCGCGGTGGCGATGAAGATACATCTGCTCAAATCGAGATGAAAGTTGAGAAAGTAGTCTCTATAGTGGGTGTTCTGTTCGGGATCGAGTATCTCCAGCAGTGCGGCGGTGGGATCTCCTCTGCCGGTTCTGCCGACCTTGTCGATCTCGTCGAGTACGACGACGGGATCCATACTCTTCGCCTCTATGATACCCTGTACGACTCTACCGGGCATAGCACCTACATATGTGCGCCTGTGCCCTCTCAATTCGTTGACATCTTCGAGCCCTCCGAGAGCTATCCTCACCAGTGGTCTGCCGAGAGCCTTGGAGATGGAGTTGGCGAGAGATGTCTTCCCCACTCCCGGAGGTCCCGCGAAGCAGAGTATGGCTCCTTTGCCACTCTCCTCTTTTTTCCCTCTGAGTTCGGAGAGCTCTTTGACGGAAAAGTACTCCACGATTCTATCTTTGGGTTTTTCGAGGGAGTAGTGGTCTTTGTCGAGCTCTTCTGCCACTTTGCCCACACTCAGAGACTCTTTCGAGTACTTTCCGAAAGGCATATCGAATACCCAGTCGAGATATCCGGAGATGACGGTGGCATCCGCACTGTCTGGGTGCATTCTGGCTAGTCTGTCGAGCTGTTTTTTGATCTCCTTGTAGGCATCCTCCCTGAGGTGGTCTTTTATCTCTTCGAGCTTCTCTCTATATCTGGCTATCTCCTCTTCTCTCTGGGTATCTATACCCAATTCGTGCTGTATCTCCTTGAGCTGTTCCTTGAGAAAATACTCTTTGTTGGATTGCTCTATCTTGCTATGGACTTTGTTGCTGATTTCACTCTGTATCTTGAGAGCCTCTATCTGGGAGACTATGATATCTATGAGTCCGAATAGTCTCTCTTCGATATCGGATATGGTGTAGAGTTTGTATGCCATATCCTTTTTCAGAGGCAGCATCGAGGAGACGAGGTCGGCGATTCTGTGCGGTTCGTCGTTCTCCTCTATCGTCTTTACGAGGTCCGCCGGAATGGATGAGTTGAGCTGGGAGAGTTGCTTTATCTTGTCTCTGAGCATATTGAGCAGTGCGTCGGTGCGGAGTTTGTTGTACGGTTCGTTTTCGACTACCTCCACCATCACCTGAAGAGGTTCCGCATTTTTCTCTTCGATGGCTCTTCCTCTGGCAAGTCCCTGAAAAAGGATCTTGACTCTGCCGTCAGGCATATTGACCTTTCTCATTATGCTTCCAACGACACCGGTATGGTATATCGCATCGAAACTCCTCTCTCCCTCTCTACCGGGATGAGTCATGGCCACGAATAGAAGAGTGTTGTTCTCTATGGCTATGGTGGCGGCATCGATATCGACCTGCGATGTCAGAAATATAGGGCTTATCATAAAAGGATAGAAAAACTGTTCATCCTCGGTCACTACGGGCAGTACCGTAGGAAATTTGTCATAATCGCTAAGTTGCATCGTGATCCTTGAAGTGGCTATTTGTCGCTCTCAATCCAGATGTGTAGTTCGATGTTCCAACGATGTGCGAAGAGGCGAAATCCGCCAGTCGACCGAAGCCTCCCTCTACGGACAAATCCGAATATGGAGAGATGGCGTTACATGACGGAAACGACCCCTTTCTGAGAGTTATGAAAGCGACGATCGTTATGATTCGAGAATATACTACAATGAATCGAAGTTGTCAAGAGAGGGGAGGGCCCTCTCTATCCGTCAGAATGGGTTTATGGAGGATAGAATCGAACCGGATCCCTTCTGAATCTGCTCTTTTTTGTATATGAGATGGGAGTTTTTCTCCCTATAGATTTTGGCCGCCTTGGGTTTGTCGACCCTTTCGTAGAGTTCGGCGATATCCTCGTTCAGCAGATATTGAGCCATCTCCAGTCTCACTATGATGGTTTTCGCCAGAGGAGCGTATCTGCCCGAAGGGTGTGAGGAGTAGAAGCTTTTAGCCATATCCAGGGTCTTCAGTATCAGTTTCTGATCTTTGTCTATATCTCCGATACCGAGGAAAGAGGCCTTCAGTCTCATAAAGGATGCGTACTCTCTCAATGGACCGCCCCTTTTCAGATACTCTTCGAAGTAGAAGTCGGCGAGAAGATACTCCCCCTTATCCATATGGGCGAATCCCAGTGCCAACATGGCAGTCGGTATCAGAGACGAATTGGTATGCTCGCTTCTGAGAGAGAGATACTCTTTGTCCGCCTTTTCGAGCTCTCCGTGGGAGATCGATTTTTTGATCGCGTCGTACCACGATACCGGGCTTTTATCGAAACTTCTCTTCTCCGTCGAATCCGACATACATCCGCCCAACACCAGAGCCAAACCGACTCCGGCGACAATAGTGACCACTCTTTTCAAATGCTTCTCCTTGATGGACTTGGATAGGGACTCCGCAAACGCTTTATACTACGATGATACTCCAACCCGACAGGAGTGAGATATCGGTACATAGAGACCGTTTTTGAAAATTGTTGCAGAATCCGAAAAAATTACATTATGATATCCCAAATTCGATTATCTCGTGATTAATCCATACTTGAAAGGATTTTTTTCACACGAATCGAGTCGATACGGGCTATGAGGCGAAGATATCGGTTTGGAGTGAAGTGAAAGAGACTCTATCGAAAAAGGAGAGAGTTTCGCCGATTGTAGAGGGGAGCCTTCACCCCCGCAATTGGGGATGAAGATAAAAATCCATTTGATTAGGAGTAGTGGCGTTATTTCATCTGCTTGGCGACTTCAGCGGCGAAATCCTCTTCTACCTTTTCGACTCCTTCACCGAGTTCGAATCTGATATAGTCAACCAATTTCGCGTTTCCACCCGCTTTGGAGATATACTCACCTACCGTCACTTTGTCGTCCATGACGAATTTCTGGTTCTCCAGAGTGTTGTCCTGGAAAAATCTCTTTATCTTGCCAGGAAGGATTTTTTCGAGAATCGCTTCGGGTTTACCCTCTTTTATGAGTTGCTCTTTCGCAATCTCTTTCTCTTTTTCTATTACATCGGCGGGTACAGCCTCTTCGGAGATATAGGCTGGATTCATGGCGGCCGCATGCATCGCTACATTTCTGAGAGCCTCTTTGACACTTTCACAAGCGGAGGCATCTTCACACTTGGCGGCCACGATGACACCTACACGGCCGTTGGCATGGACATATCCGTTGACTGCGACACTATCGCCAGCCTCAATCATCGCCACTCTTCTCACGACCAGATTTTCACCGATAGTGGCTATCTGAAGAGCGAGGTATTCGCTGAAGTCCTGATTTTCGATAGTGCTCTCCATGACCGCTTCGGATGTGGTATATCCGTTTTCGAAAGTGTGCTCTACCACTTTGGAAGCGAAGTCCTGGAACTTTTCGTTTTTGGCGACGAAGTCAGTCTGGGAGTTTATCTCCACCATCACTGCTCTGTGGTCACCCACTTTCATCATGATGGCACCTTCGGCCGCTACTTTATCGGCCTTTTTCGCGGCGGCGCCGAGTCCCTTCTTTCTGAGCCACTCGACAGCGGCATCCATATCGCCGTCGGTAGCGCTGAGGGCATGTTTACAATCCATCATTCCTGCATCGGTCATCTCTCTGAGTTTTTTGATATCTTTGGGTCCGAAATTCGCCATTATTCGCCTCCCTCTTTTTGAGCTTCCTCTTTGGCCTCTTCCACGACCTCCTCTATCTCTTCGGTCGTAGCGTTGGCAGCGGCAGCCTCCTCTTCGGATACGCTTCTTTCGGCGGATTCGTCGGACTCGTTTCCATTCTCTTCGTCGTAGATGGCTTTACCCTCGATGATGGCATCGGCTATCTCTCTGCAGAAGAGGTTGATGGAGCGTATTGCGTCGTCGTTTCCGGGAATGGGATAGTCGATGAGATCGGGGTCACAGTTGGTGTCCAGAGGAGCGATCACCTTCATACCCATTCTTCTGGCCTCTTTCACGGCTATGTTCTCTTTGACGGCATCGACGACGAACATCATGTCGGGGAGTCTCTTCATGTGTCTGTAACCTTCGAGGTAGCTCAGCAGTTTTTCCTTTTTTCTTCTGAGCATCAGAGCCTCTTTTTTGGTGAGAAGGTTTATCTGTCCGTTCTCTTCCATCTGCTCAATGATTTCGAGTTTTCTGATCGATTTTTTGATTGTGGGATAGTTGGTGAGCATACCGCCGAGCCATCTTGTGGCGACATATGGCATACCGGCTCTCTCGGCATGCTCTTTTATGGCGCTTCTGGCCTGCTTTTTAGTACCTACGAAGAGTACGGTCTGTCCTTCGGAAGCCGCATCTCTCACGACATTGTATGTATATTTGAAGTATCTGAGGGTCTTTTGCAGATCTATGATATAGATATTCTTTCTCTCACCGAATATGAATTTCTTCATCTTCGGATTCCATCGTCTTGTCTGGTGCCCGAAGTGCACACCGCACTCGAGAAGGTCTTTCATCGTTACCATTTGGTTTCCTTGTGTAAAATAGTCGTTTATCGGTCTGAATCCCGCTTTTCGTGGGATCACCTCAGGTTTGTTCCTCCGCTGCCGTCAATACCGTAACAACTTCACGGTACAACCTGCTCAAGGATCAACAGCGTGAGTATTTTGTCGCCGTTTGAAAAACGGGCTAAAATTATATCCGAAATCTCCTGATGGAAAGTTGTGATCCGATCCGGGGGGTAGAATAGCGAGTTTTCCGACTATCTACAGTATGTATCCATCCTGTTCATCCACCCCTTTTCGAATCTGTAGAGTCTCCTTTCCGGCGGGGATACCTTTATCAATCTTTTGAGTACTTTCCGAGCCGAGCGCGCGAATTCACGGCATGGTGTGGGCCCCTTCCCATCCATACCGAGGAGCACCTGGTACAGTCCCCAGCCCACACCGGAGTACCTTTCACTTTCGAGTGTGCCGTCTCCTTTGAAATTGGTATAGTCTATGAGAGGATACGCTCCATGCGGGTCTATGGAACCCCCTTTCCTATATAGAAGCCGGTTGAACTCCCTTTCGATTTTGCGCCGACTCTTCTCGTCGGGTGCGTAATCGATCATTCTGTCGTATGCCATGGAGAGTCGTCGGACCAT
>Ga0256913_10001763_pt1 | contig 11069 bp, 9 predicted proteins | sample Axial_MatmetaG_FD_185970 | JGI IMG/M metagenome (GOLD analysis project Ga0256913, IMG submission 185970) | Deep-sea worm associated microbial mat communities from Axial Seamount, Juan de Fuca Ridge, Pacific Ocean - Axial_Mat | ecosystem: Environmental > Aquatic > Marine > Oceanic > Microbial...
TTTCTTTGAATGCTTCCATTTTTAGTAATTGTGTGCGTGTCATATTCCAACGAATTATATATGGAAATTGACATGACATAATTTTTTTTTCTTTCTAATTTTTGTGTAGCAGAATTATTTTGTTGAAAATAATTATCATGTAAACATTGTGATATAACAATATTTGGTTTACTATAACGAAGAATATCTAAATTATCAACAATTTCCGTACTATTATTTTCCAGACCGAATTTTCGTTGAATATCCTTTAATCTATCTATACCATATCCAATGGTATCTACTATTTCAGCCTTTTTCTTATATGATGATTTTTTCTTTTTGTTTTTTCTCATCTATATCCTCTATTTTTATCTAAAGAAAATCTAAAATTTTACATATCTTTTGTTTGCATCCAAGCTAGCATTTTATTCAATTTATCATCTGTATTTGTTTTTTCAGATTCATTTAACTCCAATTGTTCAATTTGATTTAAAATTTTTTTTGTTTTTTCTTCAGCCTCGATCAATCTATCTCTTAAAGCATCTGCTTTCATGATAAACCCTCTTTATTCTATTTTGGAATGGTAGATATTGCTTTAATCAACAATCCATTTGACACAGCGGTTAACTGATTATTTGCTAATCTAATTTCACTGATTTCAAAAGGAATATCATATTTTTCAATTTCATTTTTGAATAAATCTAAAAATCCATTTGGTTTTGAAGTCCCTCCAGCAATAACAATTGGTATTGCTTCATCAATATCCAAATCAACTTTATCTTCAAATTCTTTTAAAATTTTCTTTACAGTATTATTTATCATTGCAGTATAATAATATTGCAATGCCTCTAATACTCTACGAATTTTCTTATTTTTATGTTCCTGAATATTATTACTGAGGTCTAAATATTTTTCTTTAATATTTGTAACCCGATTTGACACCATATTCAATGAATCGGCAACATTTTTATCAATCCAGTCACCTGATTGCTCAGTTGAAAATTTTAAAGTTTCAATCCCAGCATATGCAATTTGAACATTACACATACCAGCTCCAAATGAAATACCAATGCCACTAAATCTCTCATTTTGGCATTCTGAAAAAATAATTGCCATTGCTTCATTTAATGGAGATGCATTTATGCCTATCGATGATAAAATTCTATCAAAAACTTTTTCATGATAAGTAATACTTTTTTTTGAATCAATTGATTCCGCTGGTATTGAATATGTGCAATATGCCGGAGCTTTCAATTTACCAATAAGAGATTTTATCATTAATGTTAAAATCTCAATAGCATCAATTTCATCAGATGAAATTAAACCTTTTTTCATTGGGCGTCTGACTTCTTGACCAAAAATATTTGAAAATTTAAAAGCATCATCACCAATTATAAACAAATCTCCATCATCATTTTTTATATATGACAAATCAGATAAATCCGAAATACCTATTTCATCTTTAGTAACAGGTAAAAAAACATTCCGCATTATTTTGGATTCTTTGGTATCTGATCTCGTAGCTACCAAATTCATTGTACCAACGTCTAATCCTATTGCAATTGGTTTGATTTTTTCATCAGACATATTTACTCTCCTAAAATTTTTCTTAATAAATCAGCACTATTTTCTTGATTGCCTTCAGATTTCTCAATTTTTATATCATTGGAAATTTCCGAATCCATTCCAGATAAATCAATTTCTGGAATGAAAGTATCAATATCATTTTTGGATTTTTTATTTTGTTGCTCAATAGAATCATTTGTATAAACAATATTTTGTGTAATTTTTTGATTGTCTATTTTATTTTCAATATTTTTTAACTTATCTGAAAACTGTAGTAGCAAATTTTCTAATTTTGATAAATCTTGTTTGTTATCATTATTTTCAATGACATTTTGTTGTCGCTGTTTATTTACCGTATTTGTTTTAATATTGATTTTTTTATTATTTTTTTTATTTTGTTTTTCAGGTGAAATAATAAAATTATCTATATCATATTTTCTTAACTGTATTAATAAATCATCAATTTTATTTTTATGAATTTCAAATTCAATTGGCGAATTATACTCTTTCCCATTGAATATAAAAGTCAAACCGGGATCTTTAATATATACAAACATTTTTATAAAATATTTTTATAATTTGATGCTAAAAAGAAATCAGCTTCATTTATATTATCTGTAACGGGTTTATAATCATATGATGAATTTATTTTAAAATTTCCAAATTCAGTTAATGCCATCATTACAGTCTTTTTTATTTCATCATTTAAATATAATTCAGCTTCGGCATCATATGATATCCATTTATAATCTTGGTGTTCATGGGACAATTTTATTTCATCGTCCTCATTTTTCATTTTACAGATAAAATTATATTGCGTTGTAAATCTTTCAACCACTCCATTATTTTCTACAATATAATTAAATTTATTAAAATATCTCAAAGGAACAATATCAAGACCAGTTTCTTCTTTAACTTCCCGTAATAAACCCTGTTTTAGATTTTCCCCTTCTTCTACTTTTCCTCTTGGTATTTCCCAGAAATTAGGCCAATGGTCATCTTTTGCCCTTTGAATAATTAATAATTTTCCTTTATCCGTATTGAAATTTTTAAAAATCAGTCCCCCCGCAACAGATCTTCTCTCTGTTTCCAAATCAATATTTTTTGAATATTGTTCATCAATGAAAAAAATATTTTTCATACCATATTCCCCATTATCTAATTTTTATAAACGTATAAATTTCTAAAATATCATCAACCTTCCAAACAATATTATCATCGGTTCGATTTTTTATTTGAATCAATGAATCTCTAGAATTAATGTCTGAAATTATAAAATCAACGTTGATTAATAATTCACCAAATTTTGATAAAATAAATAATTTATTATCAGAATCATTTCTAAATGGAATAATAAAACCATCAGTTAAATTATTATTATCTAAATTAGAAATATCATCTTGATTAAATATGTAATAAAAAAATTCAGATTTTTTCCATTCAGATTTCTCACAAACTTTAGTATTTTCTATTTCTTCATCTGAAAATGGTTCACCATGTACACCAGGTCTTAATCCGGTATCTATTGTTGAATTAACTATATCAATATAATTATCCTCGCTGCCGACTTCTTTTATAAAATCTTCATATGATGAAATTTTATCATTTATATATACACCGCCAGCAATACCAGAAATAGCAGAAAATTGAAAATTTATAGTTTCAGATAAATAATCAGTATCCAAATAAACATACCATGGCATTTCAATTTCATATTCTATATTTACATTCAATCTCCAATCAGCTAATTTGTCAACACCACCATATTTCATACTCCCATCAGACATACCTACTAAAGTATATCTTGGTGTTATATTCACCGGTACAACAATTTCATTTCTATTTGTTGTTTTTACCAAGGTTGTGTATATTCCAGCTCCATCCCAATCTAAAGTATGCGTCTCACCTGTAACTGGATTTGAATATTGATAATTCAACATTTCTTCTGGGACAATAAGAAAAGTCCTAAAAGTTACCGGATATATTGGCCTGCCTTCTCCTCCGAATATTTGATATAAATATAATTTCATATCACAATATTCATAAAAAGAATTCAATAATAAAATTAATTCAAATTCACCTTTTATTCTGGTAAATATTGGACTTACTTTAACATTTGAATCTTGATAAATTGGGTCATATAAAATACCCAATAATCTAGAATTTCCCCCTGAAATATTTGGAAATCTCCACAATTGTTGGGCTCCAGAAATGGCATCAGATATTCTAAATTCACCAGATGGATTTAAAACAATAGCTGGCAAATTGGGCATATCATGTTCATTACCATATTCTGATGTTTTGTTAATATATTCAACAGCTTTATCATATGTGCCAACAACTTGATGCTTAAATCTAGGATATAAATAATCAGCAAAATAATATAATGTATCATCAAAAAAATGAGCAAATATATTATGTATAAAAAAATAATTTTCAATCATTTGATTTTACATCCTGTTCTATTTCCATATTAAAAACAATATTTTCAGAATTTGTATTTCTTGATGATGATAAAATAATTTTTTCTTTATTAGTATTACCTGCAATATATTCAATGGCTGGTTGGGTGGCAATCTGCAATCCAGATAATGTTGTGATAATTTTATCACTTCGATATTTTTTCAAAAAATTTTTTCTTTCAACAAGTAAAAATAAAAAATCATCTTTTTTGTTGTCGTAATTTTTTAATTTAAAAATAAAAATTTTCATAAAATTATTAGCATTTATGAAAATCTTTTCTTTAGTTTCCAAATATACATCATCCTTCCATTCATCTAATATATTATTAAATTTAGCCGGACGATTATCAACTAAATGCAAATCTAAACAATTTTTACAAAAATCAGACATCTCAATATTTTTATACATATTTATCTGATTTCCGGTAAATTCTTGGTCTGAATTATATTTCAAAACAGCATTGATATCAAATAAATTAAAATTAATATCAGTATGGAAAAAAATACCGACATCATAAAAGAAATCTTTAAATGGTAATCTCAATTTGTATTGTCTATTAAATGACTTTCCTAAAGTTAAACTCATTTTCTATCCTCTCTATGTCTTTAAATCAAAATAAATTATCCCAAGCTGAAATATTTTTTTCTTGGCTATTATTTAAAACATTTTCTTTTTCTGCTGTGTATACTGCCAAAATATCATTTTTAGTTTCAATACTAGATTCCACATTTTTTATAAACGTAGAATATTTCTTTAAGTGTGTATTATCTTCTATATGACGCCAATTATGCATGGCAATTAAAATGTTTTCAGGAATTTGATGGAGGTTAAAATCTGTAAAATCTTTAAAGTTTAAATTGTTTTCACCAATTGCTTTTATTTTTTCCAACAATTCTTTTTTATAAGATTCATTATTATCAAGATATTTATTCACATATCTATATAATGTTGAATTAGATGTTTTAGCTTTTTTAAGAACATTATCTAAATCATCTGAAATATCAACCATTTTTGATTGATTGTCATTTTCAATTAAATAATATTCTTTTATAAAATCAACAATCTCAGTGTCATTGATTTTATTCATTTCTATAAATTTTAAAATTTCTTCTTTTGTTTTTCGCTTATTACCCAATGAAACTTCATATAAACAAATACTATTTATATGTTCCTTATTAAATTTATTTTTATACGGCAATTTTATATATTTCAATTTATTTAGATATTCATGGATATTTTTTAAACTTTTTCTATTATCTATAATAACATCTTTTAATTGGAGGATAAAATATCTAATATCTTTTTCATTGATACTATGCAATTTAAATTCATCAATCAATTCTTCAAACGGCTTAAAGAAATCTAAATTCTTCAATTGATGATAATGATTCAATATACTTTTTTCAAATGTGCCATTTACATTTTCTAACTCAGTTAGGAATGATAAATAATATGGTTCAAATACCAGTCTAAAAAATTCACAAAACATTTCTTTATTTTCGATAGAATTGTTGCTTCTATTCTTTAACTTTTTATGAACTGCTTGTAAATAAACATAAATAGCGACTAAATCGTATATATCTTTGATTTCAGATATTTCCAATTTCTTTTCGAATTCATACTTCAAATTTATTTTTTCAACGCCACTATCTTCCAATGATATTTGTTTATTTATAATGACATCAAGAAACGAGTAATATTGTTTATGTGCCAAATAAAAAATAGATTTATAATCATTTTCATTACAATGAGGGTATTTATATTCTTGTTTATCTGTTTCATATATTTTCTGATAAAATTTATTAAAACAACCCTCTAAGAAATAATTATTTTTCGTAAAATCTTCAAATATTTGAGAGAAAATTGTAACATCGATTTTTGTTTTTTCTATTGCTTTTATTATATTAGAAGTGTTTTCATCGATTTCTTTTATTTCAGGTGGGTTTTCTATTTCATCTTTTCTCTGTGGAAAGATTTCTACTAATTCAGTTTCCTCTATTTTTTCATCTAAATTTTCTAAAAATTCATTCTGATTTTTTTCTATATTTATTTTGTTTTCTTCTTCATTCTTATTAATAATTTTTTCAGGCTTTTCATTTTTTTCTTGCACATTATTCTCTAAAAAATCAAAGCCATCACATTCACAATGATTGTTACCAATATTCTCTTCTACTTTTGTTTCTTCATTTTCAATGATATTATTGTTTGGTAAATTATTATATTGTGCTGATAACATTGTAATCAACTGATTTTGTTGATTTATATGATATTCGAGAAATTGATTATTTCTATATAGAAAAATATTTTGGTCAAAATTGATCTCAAAATTTATCATATCAACAATCATTCTTCCGATTTGCATCATATATTGATTAAACAATAAAGAATCAAGACCAATATAAATATATCCAGATTTATTATTATAAACCCCCATCAGAACAGCATTGATATTATATTTCTTTGATACCGAAAATCTAATAAATAAATCATCATTGTTAATCCGTCTTTTTATTGTGGTATCTTCTACATAACAATTGGGGTTATTCAGAGCTTCTTGTATTGACATAACTAAATCGATAAATTCGCTCTTCGAAAAAAGTAAAGATTTATACCCACCAATTGTTTTATATTGCATATCATGATTTATAAATTCAAACCTAAATTTTAATTCTCCCCAATTAGATATTGTATTGTTCGATATTTTTCTCGATTTGACACAGGATAAAATAATACTACAATTTTCAAAATATTTCATATCTTTGTGATTCAAAAGAACCCGTGAAGCATTTTCATAATCTTTAGATTGTTTTATAATCATTTCTCTATGTCACCCTATCACCTTTCCTCAGCTATATTTAATGAAGCACAACAATAAAAAAAATTATGCATTTATGTGTTGTCATTTTTTAATAAAATGAACTCTACTATCAAACCATATCAACGTGAACAATCGGATGTGATCTTGCGAACGGCGGGGTCTGGCGCGGCGCGGGTGGGCGGGGTCCGGCGCGGCGCCCAAATTTTTGTTTGAAAGCACTCATGTCTCGTGTTTTAGAATAAATATTTAAATAATCATTTTATCCCGAAAACAAAATTATTCAACAAATTAAATAGGACAATTTCTTAATTCATTTTTATAATTCAAATCCATAAATAGAAATTTCCGATTTATAAAAAATTATTATTTCAGGGGACGCGTCATACGACGCACCCTTTTAGAATAAAAATTTAGAATAAATAATTATCCTAAATTTTAAATTTATTATTATTCCCTTATGAGGAAAATATATTTCATTCTTATTTTTTCTTTCTATTTCGGGGACGCGTCATACGACGCACCCGACCGAATTACACTAAATTTTTAATTTAAAAATAAGTGAATATTTCTTTGTCTTATTAAAATTTATGATTTATTCTAAGTTTGAAGTAATTATTTATTTTGTGTACTTGAATTGAATAACACCCATAAACCACTAAGTTGAATATTTTTTTATTTCTAAATTCATTGAAAAAATATTTATTGTTTGAAATTGCATATATTGTCTAATAACACACTATTTAAAAAATATATTCTGAAAAAATTATAAATATGAATTACCTTTTGAATTATAATATGCATAATTCAAAAATATAGACACATACTTGAATTTTATTAATGGTATCGACAATGATATATACATTGATTTAAAAATGCCTTATTTTTGAAATTTGCTTGAAATATTAATATTCAACTAAGTGCTTGCTTATTTATATTGTTAATTGTTTAAGTTTTCTTTTTTTTGAATTTACAATCATATTTGAATATTTATTTATTAATCATAATTTATAAATCTTATTTTTTGAAATTTGCTTGAAATATTAATATTCAACTAAGTGCTTGTTTATTTATATTGTTAATTGTTTAAGTTTTCTTTTTTTTGAATTTATAAATAACACATCATATATTTTTATTTTTCTGAATATTTATTTACTGACTAAGTTGTTTTTTAATTTTTATTTTTTTGTCTATTAATATTCATTCAACTTATTTTTTTATTCAGTATTTTCATATTAGAATATCTTTTTTTAAATCTTTGTGCCGTAGGCAAAATTAATTTTTAAATAATTATATCTTATAAAAAATAGAAAGACTTTGGAAAAAAACATTTTTGGCTCTGTAGATCCGCTCTTAAAGAAAAATTTTATTTAAAACTTTTATGTTTAATAAAATCATATTAATAATATTTATAATTATAACTACTTATAGAAAAAATAATAATTTTTCTTTATTTATTTAAATTAATATGAATTTAAGTCATAACATCCATTTTAAAAAAAGAATAATTAGTAACATCAATACTATTATTAATATTTTAACAATACAAAATACTTATTTAAGAAGCGTTAGCAAAATAACTTAATTATTCCATGATAAAAATTTCAAAATCAAATATTAATTACAACTATTATTTACTTATAACAATTCAGATATTCAAATAAAATATTTCAATACTAATCAAGAAAAAGACCATGATAAAATTCTTAAATCTTATTATTCAAAATAAAAAAAATCAATCATAAATTTTAAATATTTAATTTTTCTATTTATCAAAAATTTAATACTTAAATTTGAGAAAATTTCATGCTAGAATGATCATATAATTATTTCAAGCTATGTTTATATAATCAAATATTTTGGTACTTATTATTTTATGAATAATTAAAATGAACTTCATTATTAGATAATACACCCCCCTACCACTCCATGGCTTACGTTCCGGGGAGCTTCGCTTGCGCTCGCATAGATTTTTACTCAAAACTTTCATTATTATTTTGAGCTATGAATAAAAAATTTTTTTAAAATAAATTTGTGCTTATGAGATTTAATATTTGTTTACATTAAAATAAACTTTTAAGATGATGCTCATAATAACTTAGTTGTTTTTGAAGATTATTATTTAAATAATATTTTAATTAAATGGCGCGCGCTCGCGGGTCTACACCCGCGACGACGCGTGTCTATTCCAGCCAGAAAAAATAATATGATATCTTAATAATTTTGGATAAAAAAGATTGGAAATTTTAGATAAGATTTGATTTTAGAAAATTTGAAAAAATTATTGCTTAGATCCCGCCACGAAGTGTTCCTAGATAATTCTTCCTCCCGCTAACATCATTAGTATGTTCTCAAAAAAATCAGAAATTTTTTTTATACGATGTTTTTATAACAAATACAATGGTTTACATCAATTTTTTTGGTGTGTCTGTAGTGAGATTTAATTGTTCATCTTACTCAAAAAATTGCATATTTATACGGATAAAATATTTATTTGAATAAGATTAAATTTTCGGGAAGTCGATATAAATTTCTCTACGAACATAGAAATAATAACCAAATATTTTATAAATAAATGAGGTTTGAAAATGAATGATCACGCAAAAATGAATGGGTTAACTGGATTATCAGGAACATTATGTCCAGAATGTGGATACATACATCCGATACCAAAAAATGGAATTTGCCCTGTGGCTCATCCTTCTGCTACGAAAGAAGGGGATGTAAATAATTCAAATTCCCAACATACAAATGATAGTGAGGATATATTATCAACAAAAAATATTGAAATAATGAAAATAAAAAATATGATAAATAAATTGATATCTGAAAAATATGATACTATTACATTTGATAATAATTATAAAGAAGAAAAATTCTTCAAAAATATTTATAAAATTTTAGAAGATAACTTAAAGGAGTTTTTAAATGGCTTTGTTTGTTAACGATGAACAGATTGAATATGATTCAGATATTTTTGAATCTATCGGTGATTATGAAATTATTAATAATGATGTAGTAAAAGAAATTGATATCTTTGATGAACCATTATCAGATTGTTGTAAAAAAATGTTAAAGCATATTATCAGAAGTTTGGATAATATGCTAGATTTTGAAGTTAAATTTTATAGTTACAGTAATAATGGTAAATATGAAATGATTGATTCAAATCTTGGATATTTGACTCTTAGTAAAGATGATGATGAAGATGACATCACAAATATTATTTATATTGAACCTTCGGTTCATGTTGACCATCGAACCTTGATGACGCTTGGTTTGATTTTATCTCATTTATATCCAAAAGTAATAGAAGGCTTTGTTTTCATGGAACAATTTTTGTTACTGTATAATAAAAAAGAAAACAAGGTTATGAGAATTACAGGTGAGGATGCTTTTAGAGCTAAATATTATAAAGAATTTTTTGAAAAAATTTCCAATGATTTTAGCAAGACATATCATGATAAAATTCTCAGAGATATGCCCACTGATTTAATGCATTCTTGTTAAGGGGGAAACTTTGGATATTACAAATAGTTTATGGGTTGAAAAATATAGACCTAAAAAAATAAATCATTTAGTATTACCAGATGAATACGCGAAAAAATTCAAGGAATACATTCAGAATCAAGATATTCCTTCATTATTATTACATGGCCCTCCGGGTACAGGTAAATCATCAATTGCTAGAATTATTACATCAGAAAATGGAATTATAAAAAATAGAAAATCAAATGTTTTATCTTTAAATGGTTCATCTCGGGAAACAAGAGGGATTGATTTTGTTTCAAATGTTATTGAGCCTTTCTTAAAAATTCCAGTTGCCAATCCCGATAAATTAAAAATAGTTTTTATCGATGAAGCTGATTATTTAACAGATCACGCTGCTCATTCATTACGGGCAATTATTGAAAAATATTCTGAATCGAATCGTTTTATTTTTACCTGTAATTATGTATCAAAAATTCCAGATGCTTTGCAATCTCGATTGACAGAATATAAATTCCAATTATTACCGGCTGATACGATTTCTGAATTTGGGAAAAATATTTTAGAAAAAGAGAATATTAAATATAATCCCGAAGATGTTGATTATATTGTTTCTTTTATGTATCCAGATGTCAGAAAAATTATTGATAGATTGCAGAAATTTTCAGTCAATGGTGTTTTGGATATTGACAAACAAGCTGTTGTAACACAAGAAAATATTTTAGTTTCAAAATTTATCGAGGTTATTCAAAATATT
>Ga0256913_10001764_pt1 | contig 11068 bp, 9 predicted proteins | sample Axial_MatmetaG_FD_185970 | JGI IMG/M metagenome (GOLD analysis project Ga0256913, IMG submission 185970) | Deep-sea worm associated microbial mat communities from Axial Seamount, Juan de Fuca Ridge, Pacific Ocean - Axial_Mat | ecosystem: Environmental > Aquatic > Marine > Oceanic > Microbial...
TGTTCCTCCAAAATTATTTACCCGATGTTATAAAAAACACCCAACAAGAAAGAAAAAGGTATGTGAAACCGGTTAGAATACGATTAAATTATAGACTTGTTGTAAATGCGAATGCTGTTCCCGAAGGAGAAATAATACGTTGCTGGCTACCGTTTCCTCGTACAAAGGGGAAAAGACAAAAAGACGTGAAATTAATTGCCGTCAATAATAAACATTATATTATTTCTCCGGATGAATACGCACATAAAACAATTTATTCCGAACAAATTGCGATACAAGGCAAACCCACTGAATTTAAATTATCGGTTGAGTTTACCGGCGTTAACGAATGGCATCGTTTAACTGCAACGGAAATTTCTCCTTATGATAAAACTTCCGAACTCTACCGCAAATACACCTCTGAACGTTTGCCTCACATAAAATTTACAACCAGAGTAGAAAAAATTTCAAAAAAAATTGTTGGGAATGAAAAGAATCCGTTACTTATTGCAAAAAAGATATACAAATGGATAAACGACAACATTCCGTGGGCAGGAGCTAGAGAATACTCTACAATAGATAATATTTCCGATTATTGTTTGAAAAATATGCACGGAGATTGCGGTATTAAAACTTTAACTTTTATTACTCTCGCTCGATTTAACGGAATTCCCGCACGTTGGGAAAGCGGATTAATGCTCCATCCTCAAAATAATAATCTTCACGATTGGGGCGAAGTTTATTTTGAAAATATCGGTTGGGTACCGGTAGATCAATCCTTCGGCTTGCAAAACTCCGGTAATGAAAATGTAAAATGGTTTTTTCTTGGCGGAAATGACGCATACCATATGATTGTTAATAACAATTATTCACAACCTCTATATCCCGCAAAAATATTTCCGAGAAGCGAAACGGTTGACTTTCAACGCGGCGAAGTTGAATGGCGAGGCGGCAATCTCTATTTTGATAAATGGGATTATTTTATTGATACGGAATATCCTGAAAAAAAATAACAACTATTCAAATAATGCCTCGATAAAACTTTTTGCATCAAAATCTTGCAAATCGTCAATTCCCTCTCCAACGCCTATATATCTTATGGGAATTTTTTGTTCGGCAGTAATCTGAAAAATTACGCCTCCTTTAGCAGTCCCGTCCAATTTGGTAATAATTAAACCGGTTAATTCCGTTGCTTTGGAAAATTCTTTCGCCTGCACAAGCGCATTTTGACCGGAATTTCCGTCAAGCACCAAAAAGACCTCGTTGGGAGCATGAGGAATTACTTTTGTAATTACATTTCGTATTTTTTCCAATTCCTTCATCAAATTGGATTTAGTATGAAGTCTGCCGGCGGTATCAATTAAAACCACATCAACATTTTGCGATTTTGCTTTTTCCAAAGCTTCATACACTACGGAGGAAGGGTCTGCTCCACTCTCTTTTTGAATAATTTCAACACCGGCTCTTTGTGCCCAAATATCCAATTGTTCGTTGGCTGCGGCACGAAAAGTATCTGCCGAAGCAATTAAAACTTTATTACCTGCATTCTTGTAGTTATGAGCTAATTTACCTATAGTTGTGGTTTTACCGGCACCGTTTACACCAACAACCAAAATTACAAACGGTTTTTTATCTTCAATTTTGTAATAATTTTTGACCTCGCCCGCATTATCCAATAAAACGGTTTTAAGTTCGTTTTTCAAAATTTTAGTAATATTTATTTTTGAGCGGTCACGTTCATAATATAACTCGGCCCTGGTATTATGAATAATTTTCATGGCAATATCCACACCAATATCACTAGTAATAAGCACCTCTTCCAATTCATCCAAAATATCTTCGTCCAACACGGCTTTTGTGCTTACGGCTTCCGAAATACCGTCAAAAAGTTTTTGCTTTGTTTTTGCAAGTCCGTTTTTAAGTTTATCTAAATTAAAATTCTTAAACATTGTTTTCCTTTACCCATTTAATGTTTTCGTATCCTCTAATACCGTATCCAATAACCGAGGCAAAACTGAAAATAATACTTACATAAAGAAGTGTATCATACAACCAAGGTATGCTCCGTGCTCCCCCCACAACCCCAAGCAAAAATGCCGCTATTGTGGAAACAGTTATTTTTCCCAAAAGATTTGACGGAAGCACTTTTCCGATAACATTGGAAACATATATACCTCCTGTAAAAATTATTACGTCGCGCAAAATTACAATCCAAAAATAATATACGGGAATTTCTCCCATCCAAAATAGTTTCAGAACAATTAGTACAACAAAAATTTTATCAGCCAGGGGGTCAATAATTTTACCCGTCTCGGTAATTTGATTAAGTTTTCTGGCTAAAAATCCATCTAACAAATCAGTTAAATATGCTCCCAAAAAGAGAAGTATAACAATAATTCTATAAGAACCATCTTCGTTTATCTTCCCCAAAAAATAGATTGTTGGAATTACCAAAAGCATTCTTAAAATACTTATTAAATTCGAAATTCCGAAAATTTCTTTAATATTTATTTTCATAGTTGCTATATTTTAGTTTAAACGAAATATATAATTTATTATTTTGCAAAAGGTTATCTAATCTTTTTTAAGGCATATTATTTTGCATTCAATAAATTTTCTTCCAAATCTTTTACACGTATTGGATATTTCCCGGTAAAACATGCAGTACAAAATTCATCGGGAGCATGGTCAATCATGGAATCGAGCAATTCTTGCTCCGTCATATATTCCAAACTATCAACTTCCAAATACTCTTTAATTTTTTCAACACTCTCAAATCTGTTTGCAATCAGTTCTTCACGTGACGGGAAATCCATTCCGTAATGGCATGGATGATAAATAGGCGGTGAAGTAATTCTGATATGAATGGATTTAGGGTTGGCTTCTTTAATTAAATTTATTAATTGTTTGGAAGTTGTTCCCCTAACAATTGAATCATCCAAAATTACAATTGTGCGATTTTCCAAGACACCTTTTACCGTATTAAATTTTATCCTAACCCCAATATCGCGTTTTTTTTGTGCGGGCAATATAAATGTTCTGCCAATATAGTGGCTTCGTATCAAACCGATTTCCAATTTGGAAGGAATTTTCAATTTTTCCAGTTGAGCTTGATAACCTATTGCAGCCGTATTTGAACTATCTGGCACACTCATAACAATTACTTTTTCTCCGTCGGGATCAATTACAGGATGATGCAATGCAAGATTTTTGCCTAATTTTCGGCGGATTTTATCCACACTGGAACCGAAAATTTTACTGTCGGGACGAGAAAAATAAATATATTCAAAAACACAATGTTTCTTTTCAATTTGTTTGTTCTTAATTCTGTATGATTTTAACTGTTCGTTTACCGGTAACGATTTATCGATTACAAGAATTTCACCGGGTTCAATATCCCTTATATATTCTGCCGAATTTATATCCAAAGCACAAGTTTCGGAAGTAATTATATAGGAGTTATCCTTTTTCCCGAGACATAATGGACGAACACCGTTAACATCACGTGCGCCGATAAGCTTGTCGTCGGTCATAATTACAATGCTGAATGCTCCTTCAATGGTAGAAAGTGCTTCTGTAATTTGTTCAATTTGGTCTTCCTTTTGCGAACGGGCAATTAAATGAAGCACAACCTCACTATCACTGGATGTTTGAAATATTGCCCCTTCTTTTTCTAATTTTTTTCGAAGGAATTTTGCATTGGTTAAATTACCATTATGAGCAATAGCAAGATTACCGTCTCTGTAATTTACTACAAAAGGTTGAATATTATTTCTGGAATCGGAAGAACCGAAAGTTGAATATCTGTTATGCCCTATTGCGATTTTACAGTTACAACTCTCCCCTTTTATCATGGAGCTGTCAGCAAAAACGTCGGATACCAACCCGAACCCTTTATGAATTGTAAATTCGGTTTTGCCTTTATTGTTTACAGAAGCTTTAACAATACCGCTTGCTTCTTGCCCCCTGTGTTGCAAGGCATATAACCCGAAATATGTTGTTATAGGCAAATCACTTTCATTACCTTCAATTCCGAAAACCCCGCAATTACATGTCGGTTTATCGGTAGGAAAGTTAATTGTTTTATCCATATGGTGAAATTTTATTAAAATTAAGAAGAAATTTGTCGGAACGGCGGGATTTGAACCCGCGACCACTTGACCCCCAGTCAAGTACGCTAACCGGACTGCGCCACGTTCCGAACTTTTATAATTTAGACTTCAAATCTAATAAAAAATTCCGTATTTCCATAAGAACAATTTTATCGGAATCATCTTTCTTCTTAATTTGTTGTGGAAGTTTATGATTTGATTTTGAAGATGTTACGGAATTTGCTTCAGGAGCAATAATTTCCGAAGCCGGTATCCCTTCGGAAAGAATCTTTTTTGCACCTTCGATAGTATATTTTTTATCTCTCAATAATGTTTTTATTTCCAATATGAGCTTTATATCTTTATTTGTGTAAATTCTATTACCTGCTCTGTTTTTTGAAGGATTTAATTGTTCAAATTCATTTTCCCAATATCTTAAAATGTGTTGTTCCAAATTAGTCAGTTTACTAACTTCACTAATTTTATAATACAACCTTTTTACTCCGAAATCCTTCATTAAAACCTCTAAAATTTTACTTTAGGTAAAGTAGCTAATTTATTATAAAATATCAAGTTCAGAGATATTGTTGATAGTACAATTCAATAAGAATAAATAGGCTCGACAATTTTTCGGTTTTTTCCGCAAAAAAAGAATAAACCTCCGAAAAAGAATTAACCTTTTAGGGAATACTTTATTGTAGAATCGATTTTATTCAAATCTTAAAGCATCAATCGGGTCAAGATTTGCGGCTTTATAAGCAGGATACGTACCGAACAACACACCAATAAATATACATGTAAATACACCTATAAAAATTGAGTCTAACGGAATCACAGCAGTAGCATTCATCATTGAACCTATAATATTACCGACAATAACACCAAGAAAAATTCCTATTATTCCACCTAAAAGAGATAATGTAATTGCCTCGGATAAAAATTGGAACAAAATATTATTCCTTTTTGCTCCAATCGACTTTCGTATTCCAATTTCACGTGTCCGTTCGGTTACGGAAACAAGCATAATATTCATAATGCCCACACCTGCGGCAAGTAAAGCTATGGTTGCAATCACAAATGCCCCAATTCTAATACCGGCCGTCATATCATTAATTTGAGCAAGTGTATTTTCATTTGACTGAATTTCAAAATTGTTGGGTTCCCCCGGGGAAACTTTACGTATTGTTCTAAAGTATCCTTCGGTAATCTCCATCAAATCTTGATACGACTCTCTGTTAAAAGATTGTATTGTGATATTAACACTTCGTCTGTTGCCATACAACGATTGCCATGTTGTGATAGGCATAACGGCATAGTTATCTTGGCTTCGCCCGAAAACTTCCCCTTGACTTTCCAAAGTGCCCAATACCTTAAATTTTTTTCCGTCAAGTTTAACCTCTTTACCCAATGGATCGGAGAAAGGGAAAAGCAGTTTTGTGATATCACTTCCAAGTATTATATAGCGAGCACCCCTGTCAACATCATGCTTGCTGAACCCTCTACCTTCGGCAATAAACCAGCCGTTATTGGGAAAAGCCCCAATAGTACAACCGCAAACACTAACATTAGGGTTTGTTTCTTTATTGCCGTATTGCAAACGTTTGCCCCCGCTCCATTGTTCCGCAGCTACGTAAAGTGCTTTACCTTCCAATTTATTTTTCAATTTTTTATATTCTTCCATTGTCAAATTTTTTCTGTTTCGGTAAACGGCATTATTCCCTATTTGAACTGACGGCCACTTCTGAAGTTGAAAAGTATTTTTTCCGAGTGCGGCAACTCCTTCTTCTATGCTGTTTTGTATTACAGCAATAATTGTGCTTATGGAAATTATTGAAAAAATTCCGACAACAATACCAAGTATTGTTAATCCTGAACGAAGTTTGTTCATTCTGATTGAGCTTAAAGCAATTTTTATTATTTCAAAAATTTTCATTGATTTCCCGGAATTATATATAATAAAATAAATTTATTCGTACCTTAAAGCATCCACAGGATCTAATTTTGCCGCCGTATATGCAGGAGCAAGCCCCGAAAGTATTCCCGTAATAAGTGAAATTGAAAATGCAAGAATAACCGCATCAATATCAACACTTACCGGAAAATCAAATTGGGCAATAACCATACTGCCAATTACCGCAACCGAAAGACCTATTATTCCCCCTATTAAACAAATTATAGCCGACTCGGAAATAAATTGTCCGAGAATTGTTCTGCGCGTAGCACCTATGGCCTTTCTAATTCCTATTTCGCGAGTACGTTCTTTTACCGAAACAAACATTATATTCATAATTCCTATTGCTCCTACAAAGAGTGCCAATCCGGTAATAAGTAATCCTGCTATCTGAATTACACCAACGGTTTGATTAATATTATTAAGTAATCCTTCCTGTTGGTTTATTGAAAAGTCATTCGGCTCGTTATGTTTTAATCCGCGAACTCTTCTCATAATTCCTATTGCTTCTTCTTTTGTGGCTTCAACCATTCCGCTGTTTACTGCTCTAACATTTATGGTAACCCCTCTGGAACGTCTGTTTGCAAAATATTTATAGATATTTTGAATGGGAATATAAACTTGATTATCGGGGTTCCAGTTTCCCATAACCCAACTTCCTTGTTCCTCAAGTACCCCTACAATTTTAAATTTTCTTCCACCTATTTTAATGTACTGATTTAATGCACCGCCGTGTGGGAAAAGTTTTTTGGCAATTTCACTTCCTACCACAACAACATTTCTACCTCCTTTACTTTCCAATTCGGAAAAAAAGCGTCCTTCGGAAAAAGTTAAGTTTGTTGTATTGATGTAATTGTAATCGGTACCGGTAATACTAATAAACTGAACTGACAGTTCATCGTGCTTAACTGTTCTATTAGTAAAAACACTTGGAGCAACAGCCATGGGAAGTTGTGCCAATTCTTTATACATTTTAAAATCTTTCATGGTTATATTTTTTCTGTTACGAAGTTCCCACCACGGAGTATCGTTATTAAACCATGCCCATTTGTCTATGTACAAATTATCAGATCCGAGCGAAGCAACACCTTCTCGGAAAGATTTATCGATACCTTTAATTGCAGTTGACATTAGCACAACAGAGGCAACGCCTATGATAATCCCCAATGTTGTTAAAACGGAACGAGCTTTATTGGCCCGTATTGCTTTTAAGGAAATTATCAACCCTTCTTTTATTTCAAATAGTATATTTTTCATTTTAGTATCGTGTTTTATATAAAGTAAAAAACTGCTTTTATTCATTTTTTGGAATATATCTGTTATTAACCACGGTATCGCTTTCAATTAAGCCGTCTCGCAAACGAATAATTCTCTCGGCATGTTTGGCAATTTCTTCTTCGTGAGTAACAAGAATAATTGTATTACCGTCCTGATGAATTTGATGGAAAAGTTTCATAATATCTTCTCCTGTTTTCGAATCCAAATTACCGGTAGGTTCGTCGGCCAAAATGATAGAAGGATTTGTAACAAGTGCTCTTGCTACGGCAACACGTTGTCTTTGCCCTCCGGAAAGCTCATTCGGTTTGTGTGTCATTCTATCTCCCAAACCTACACTTTTTAGAGCATTCATTGCACGTTCTTTTCTCTCGGAAGAAGAGATTCCGGCATAAATTAGTGGCAGTTCCACATTATGTAAAGCATCTGAGCGAGTAAGAAGATTAAAAGTTTGAAAAACAAATCCTATTTGTCTGTTACGGATTGATGCCAATTCATTGTCATTCATTTGACTTACGTTTTCTCCGGCAAAATCGTATAATCCTTTTGTAGGGGTATCCAGACAACCTAAAATATTCATCAATGTTGATTTTCCCGAACCTGAGGGACCCATAATTGCAACATACTCGTTTTTCTCTATTGTTAAAGAAACATCAGCTAGTGCATGAACTTCTTCGCTACCTACCCGATATATTTTTGCTATATGCTCAATTTTAATAATATTCATATTTTAACAACCTAATTTCATTAAAGTAATTTTGGTTTAATAATTTAGACTAGTTCTTTTTCTCTTCTCTTTTTCCGCTGTTATTCTTTTTACCCTCATTGTTAGATAGCATGACTTTTGTACCATCTTCCAATTCCTTGGAGATTGCTCTGTATGGAGCAACCACCACATCTTCACCACCTTCCAAACCTTTTTTAATTTCTATATAAGTATCATCACTAATTCCGGTTTCTACCTTTATTTGCTTAGCTTTATTGCCATTAAGAATAAATACAACCTCTTGGGGTTTCTTTTTTTTATTTTCCTTATTCTTTTTAATATCCTTTTTATCATTTTTATCGGTATCGTTTTTATCCATACGAGCGGTAACACTTTGAATTGGAACGGATATTACATTTTCTTTTGTTTCGGTTCGGATATCGGCATCACAAGACATTCCCGGACGGATTTTTTCGTTGCGGGTTAACAAACGGATTCGTACTTCGAAGTTAACCACTTCATCTTGAGTACCCGCACCGGTTGTTTTTGCACTATTCCCTATTTGGGATACAAGACCTTTAAATTTTTTATCGCCAAATGCATCAATATCAATTTCCGTTGTATCGTTTTCTTCAATAAGTACAACATCATTTTCATCAACTTCAACACGGGCTTCCATTCTGCTTAAATCCGCTACGGTCATAAGGTGTGTTCCTTGACTGAAAGAACTTCCCAGCACACGTTCACTGAGTTCAACATTCAATGCGGTTATTCTGCCATTAATCGGAGAGTAAATAACTGTTTTATCCAATTGTTCTTGAGCATCTTTAAGACCGGCCTCGGCTTGCATAACAGATGCTTTTTGAGCTTCCAATTGCCCCAGACTTTGCAAATAATTTGCTTTTGCCGTTTCAAGTTCTTGCTTGCTTGCAAGTTTTTTTTCAAACAATTCTTTAATCCGTTTATAATCGGCTTCTACTTTTGCTAAACTTGCTTCGCGAACTTTTAACATTGCCTTGGCCGATTTTAAACTTGCTTTGGCTTTATTTCGTTGTGCTATATATTGTTCGGGTTTAATTCTTATTAGCAAATCTCCTTTTTTTACTACTTGACCTTCAACTACCGGAAGTTCAACTATTTCACCCGTAACTTCGGGACGTAATTCAACTTGATATTCCGGGAAAATCTTTCCGGTTGCGGAAACAATTTGAGTAATTGTTCTTTTTTCAACTTTTTCCGTTTCTACGGAAACAATTTTCTCTTTATTGTTATTGGTTATTACTATAACAACAAGCAGAATTATTAACAATCCTAACAGACCGAAAATGAAATACTTTTTTTTCTTGGAATTTTTTTTCTTTTTCTCACCCATTATTTATCTCCTTAATTAAAAGCCAAACTTCGAGAAAGGCATTATGTAGTTTGAACAAAATTATTTATTACTTATTATTTGTCTTTTCATATTTCGAATAATCCAACTTACCTAGGCTGTTAAGCAATGCTTCTCTGGCACTATGAAAATTAAACTCGGCTTCTATTCGTTGACTTAATGCTTTTTGATAATCCCTATCCGATTGAAGCACATCCAAAAATGTTCCTGAACCTAGGTTATATCTTTCATATTGAATCCTTCTGTTTTCCGCAGCAGATTTGACTGTTTTAATTGCAACATCAAGAGCTTTAGTAACCGCTTCAAAATTAAGATATCCTTGTTTTATCTCTATCTTAATTTGTCTTTCAAGAGCGTTCAAATCTTCTTGTGCAGTTAAGTTTTTAACTTTAGCAAATTGAACCGAAGCGGAAGTGTTAAAGTTTGAAAAGATGGGAAAACTCAGGTTAAGGTTTAATCCCCACACTCTTCTGTCGAAAAGTTTATCAACTGCAACAGCAGTAGTAGAAAAGTTATATCCTCCGGTTAAACTTGGCCAATAACCTCCTTTAGCCACAGTAATATTTTCCAGGGTTCCTTCAACAATTTTTTTCTGTCCGAGGTAATCGGTCCTTTTTTTCAAAGCATAATTAACCATTGTTGAAATATCATCAAATTCTTTAGTATAGTAATCAATATTTTCATTTGTAACCGTGTCAATTTTACTTACAAAATTGTACTCTTTTAATACATCCAAAGCCAAATAATTAATCAATGTATTTTGAGAATTATCCACATTGTTTTTTGCTCTAATCATCTCAACTTCGGCAGCGCCGGTTTGAACTTGCTGTGCGTACAAATCCGCAACCGGAACGGAGCCTAATCTGTTCTTCTCGGTAATTGTTTCCAATAGTTTTTTATTGTATTTGAAATTTTCTTCTTTAACTTTAAGGAGGGCTTTATCTTTAAGAATTGTGTAATAATAAATGGTTGTTGTTTGTACTACATCGCGTTTGAATTTATCGAGGTTTAGTTCGTTTGCTTCCAAATTTCTTTTTGCCGCTGAAACATTTGCATAATTTGCCAATCCGTCAAAAAGAGTTACCGAACCACCTGCACCTACGTTATAATTTCGTGTATCGGTAGATGTTGGAGGCACGGTGTATGGATTCCCTAAAGCATCCAACTGGGTTCCTCCGGGATCTTCCACCCGTCCCCAATCCCAACCGGATCTGATTCCTAAATTGGGAAGAAGATTTCCGTATGCTGATTTTACGGAGGCTTTGCTGTTTTCCAAATTATATTTTGCCTTTATTAAAGCACTGTTACGTTGAAGGGCAATTTGAATGGCTTCGTCCAAGGTTAAATCGGTTTGTGAAAAAGATGCAGTTGAAGTTAAGATTACCAAAAGAAGTATCATCCCTTTTTTCATATTTTCTCCATTTAACTTTAATTTTATCTCTTATATTTCTGTCTATTATGACGCAGGTATTTTATAAAAGTTTTATAAAAAAAATAAAAAGCTGTTTCTATCCGATATTTGAATAAAATTTTTTACATCCTGAAATGGCAAAAAAAAATTCGTATCTGTTTTTAAATAAAAACTTAAGAAAGAGATTTATCTTCCAAAGATGCGGTAATTAACGGTAAAATTATTTCAGATAATATCATTTAGATGAGTCTTTACATCAACAACA
>Ga0256913_10001765_pt1 | contig 11067 bp, 10 predicted proteins | sample Axial_MatmetaG_FD_185970 | JGI IMG/M metagenome (GOLD analysis project Ga0256913, IMG submission 185970) | Deep-sea worm associated microbial mat communities from Axial Seamount, Juan de Fuca Ridge, Pacific Ocean - Axial_Mat | ecosystem: Environmental > Aquatic > Marine > Oceanic > Microbial...
TTTATCTTTCGATGACGCCTTATGACAATATTTGAGCCAAAATAGTTGACTTGTCATTTTGTCATAGAATTACCTTGGGTTATTTGGAAGATTGTGATTATCATGGTTAATCAGTGTTGAAAAAAAATATCATGTAATTGAGTACCCGAATGATAAAAATGTTTGCTATAAGCAAATAAATTGTGATATTTGTATTTTAATAGTCTGAATAATAAATTACATTTGTGGCTTGAAAGGATGATAAATAATGTGAAGCAGATAAAAAATATAGCGATTTCTACACTTTTATTTTTTGTGATGATGTCGTGTTAAAACACAACAGCGCCAAAGGCTAAAATAGATAAAAATGCTGTTGTGAAAATTGAGATAGGAGTGGAAGGAATGACGTGTGGAGGCTGTGAAACTACCGTTGATTCGAGTTTACAAAAGTTAAATGGTGTCGTGAGTTCTTCTGCATCTTTTGAGAATAAGCTCGTATAGGTGGAGGCTGATACAAATATAGTATCGGTTGAACAAATAAAAAAAGCGATAAAAGATGTTGGTTATCATATCATTAATGAATAAAAAAGCAAGAGTATGAGCGATGAAGTAAAAATGGATAATACTTTTAGAGATGCTATCTCATCGGTTGATGAAGAAGGAAAACGGATTTTTATGAACCCCAAAAAGCCCAAGGGTAGATTCTATGATCGTAGGAGAATAGTGGGTTGGTTATTATTATTGAATTTATTTACTGTACCATTCATTAAAATAGATGGGCATCCCTTATTTTTATTGGATGTCGTTAGTCGTAAATTTATCTTATTTGGAGTGTATTTTTGGCCTCAGGACACCTATCTTTTTGCCATTGGCATGATATCACTTTTTGTATTTATATTTCTTTTCACCGCGCTATACGGTAGGGTTTGGTGTGGTTGGACATGTCCACAGACGGTGTTTATGGAAATTTTGTTTCGGCCTATTGAATATTTAATTGATGGGGATAAAAGACAACAACTAAAGCTAAAAGAAGGCCCTTGGAATTTCGAGAAAATCTGGAAACGAGTGGTGAAGAATGGCATTTTCATCTTTCTGTCTATATTGATTACAAATGCACTTTTATCTTGGGTTATTGGTGTGGATCAAGTTATTCAAATAGCTTCTGAACCAATATCTGAACATCTTACAGGCTTTGTCGTTATGCTTATTTTCTCCGGCTTCTTGTTTTTTGTATATAGCTGGTTTAGAGAACAAGTATGTACTATTTTATGCCCTTATGGCCGTTTGCAAGGTGTATTATTAGATGTGAATTCTATCATCGTTTCCTATGATTACAAAAGAGGTGAGCCCCGTGGTAAAACAAAAGGGAGTCAAGAAACAGGTGATTGTATCGATTGTAAACAATGTGTGGATGTATGCCCAACAGGAATAGATATTAGAAACGGATCACAGCTGGAATGTATCAATTGTACTGCATGTATTGATGCTTGTGATGCCGTGATGGATAAAATTAAAAAGCCCAGAGGCTTGATTCGTTTTGCATCCGAAAAAGAAATAGTAGATGGAGAAAAATTTAAAATTACGCCTCGTATGATTGGTTATTCTTCTTTGTTATTAGGTTTAATTATATTCTTGTCTGTCTTGATTTTGGGGAGAGCTGATTTGGAAACCACTATTTTAAGAACACCGGGTCTATTATATCAGCATCAGGAAAATGGAACCATTAGTAATTTATACAATATTAAAATTATTAATAAAACGGTAAAGCCTGAGAATGTAGAGTTAAGGTTGACTTCGGTTAAGGGAGAGATAAGAATGGTTAAAGGCCCCATTCATATCAAGCCTTCTACTATTTACGAAGATGTGTTCTTTTTAGATATTGATCCTGCTTCCTTACCACAGAAAAAAAATATGATAGAGGTTGGGGTTTATATGGGTGATAAACTCATCGAAGATTTAGATCTCACTTTTATTGGTGATAAATAGATGTAAAACCCGACTACAACGTCGGGTTTTTGTTTGATTGAAATATACTACCTTTGTGGAATAAAATTATTGATAATGAAAATAAAATGGAATTGGGGCACAGGGATATTTCTTGTGGTTGTAGGAATGATGAGTTTTGTGGGATTTATGGTTCATAAAACCTTTGAATATAAGGTTAATAAGGTATCCGAAGATTATTATCAGAGGGGGTTAGATTTTAGTCAGCATATGAAGAAAATTGAAAATAGTCTAAGCTTTAAGGATGAGTTTGATGTGATTCATACTGATGTTTGCACGGTACATTTCCCTCAATATTTTGCGGACAAGAAAGTAGTAGGTGAGGTCTTGTTTTTCAGACCATCAGATTTTGAAAAAGACCTGAAATATGATATTCAGTTAGATTCCAACAGCAATCAAATTTTTGAATTAGAGCCCTTTTACAAAGGGAGGTATATCGTTCGGGCAACTTTTGATGTTGATTCTACAGGATATTTTTTTGAAAAGGATATAATATTTTAAAATGATGTATATTGTTTCGGCTTTGGTACTAGGATTAATAGGCTCTTTTCACTGTGTTGGAATGTGTGGCCCTATTGCTGTGGCCTTGCCTATTGGTAACGATAGTTGGTATAGAAGACTCAGTGGTACTTTTTTGTATAATATTGGCCGAGCCATAACTTACGCAGTCATGGGAGCGGTATTTGGTGTCTTGGGCGAAGGAATTCAGTTGGGTGGATTGCAAAAATGGGTTTCAATAGCAATGGGTGTGATCATGATTTTAAGTGTGGTTTTCCCTGTTTTGTTTAGAAATACCAAGCTATTAGATCAGTATATTTATGGTTATGTCGATCGTTTAAAAGCCAGTTTAGGGCCTTTATTAAGAAATAGTTCTCTTGGGTCTCTCTTCCTAATAGGTCTGTTGAATGGTTTATTGCCCTGCGGATTGGTATATGTGGCTTTGGCCGGAGCAATTGCCACCAGTGGAGTAGCTTCCGGAGCCTTGTATATGTTTGTCTTTGGCTTGGGAACATTACCCATGCTTTCGCTTGTCACTTTATTGGGGAATGTGATTACCGGTCGTTTTAAATCTGCCGTCAATAAAATGATTCCTTATGTAGTGGTCTTGATAGGCTTGCTTTTCATCTTGAGAGGGTTGCAGTTGGGAATACCATATCTTAGTCCTCCTGAGAAAAAGCTTCATATCAAAACTGAACAAGATTCTACATCTAACCGAGGTTGTTGTGGGAGTGATAAAAAAATGAAATCAACTCTTTCGTTTCCGGTTTTTTCTGCCGGCCGATTGATTCATGAATTTTAGTAATCTTTAATGCCATATACTTAATAATGATAGATAAAAAAGTTATCATAATTACCGGAGCCTCATCAGGCATTGGGAAAGCATTAGCCTATGAATATGGGCAAAAGGGGTTTGCTGTGGTTATGGCTGCTAGGAATATCGCTAAATTAAAGGAGATTCAGTCCGATATGGAGGGGAAAGGCTATATTGCTCTGGCGGTGCAGACTGATGTAAGCGTGGAGACTGATTGTGAGAACTTGGTAAATAAAACGATTGAGGTATTTGGGAAAATTGATATATTGATTAATAATGCCGGCATCAGTATGCGGGCTCTTTTTAATGATTTAGATTTAAAAGTGGTGCGACAGGTTATGGATGTGAATTTTTGGGGAACAGTATATTGCACCAAATTTGCTTTACCCTATTTGTTAAAAACCAAAGGTTCATTGGTGGGCGTTATCAGTATTGCAGCATACTTGGGATTGCCCGCTCGCTCAGCCTATAGTGCATCTAAATATGCAGTGAGAGGCTTTTTAGATACCTTAAGAGTCGAAAATTTAAAGAATGGACTTCATGTGTTGGTGGCTGCCCCCGGTTTTACAAATAGTAATATCAGAAACACGGCCCTTACAGAAAAAGGATTGGCACAAGGGGAGAGCCCTCGCGATGAAGCGAAAATGATGTCCGCCGAAGAAGTGGCCAAAAGAATAGCTCGTGCTGTGGATCAGAGAAAGTCCGAATTGATCTTGACATTTGTTGAAGGCAAATTAAGCGTTTTTCTAAATAAATTTTTCCCCCGCCTTTTAGATAAGCTGGCATATACTCATATGGCGAAAGAACCTGATTCGCCATTAGACCAGTGACATATCAAATTATTTTCTTACTTTTTGATGGCGAAAAAAATATTTTGTGACTTACTTATATTATGCTATATTTGTTCATCATAAATAATGAATTGTAGCGCATAAATGTGATTGATGCCTGCCATAACAAACAAAATAATGAGCAATATAACCTTAGACATTATGCCCAAAGAAGGTTTGGGAGAAATAAAATTTGGTGAAATTCCTGAAAACTTGGCCAATTTGGTTGGTGAACCTGATAGTGTGGAAGAAATTATCTCTGATGATGATTTAAAGACCACTATTTTAACCTTTGAGAACGGGGTGACCATTTTTTTGGAAGGTCTGGTAGAACCTATTGTTTCTAATTTTGATATCGATAATAAAAATGCCAAATTGTTTGGGGTGAATATTTTTGAACTCGGACAAGAGCAAGTGACAGCCTTGATGAAAGAGCATGGATATATTGAGTTAGAAGTGGAAGAAGAAGAGTGGGGTGAAACTCGTTTGACTTTTGATGATGCCATCATGGATTTTTATTTCGAAGATGGGGATCTTACTGCTGTTAACTGGGGTGTCTTGATTAACGATGATGGTAAAATAGAGAGATAGTCGTATCTTTACTGTTCAGTTTCAACTCATTCAAGCCCTGCTCCATACGGCTTTAGGCTTTTGTTAACGTAAAACCAAAAGTAGTCCCTATTCCTATAGTGGAGCGGACATTAATGCTTTGTTGATGTGCTTCTACAATATGTTTCACAATGGCTAAACCCAAGCCTGTCCCACCTAGGTCTCTGCTCCTCGCTTTGTCAGTGCGGTAGAACCTTTCAAAAACCCTTGGTAAATCTTCTTTGCTGATGCCGGGACCATTGTCGGTTACTTCCACCAGAATATGTTTTCCAATATCGAAAAAACTGATTTTTATTTGGCCTATATCAGCATTCCCATATTTGATGGCATTGTTTATTAGATTTTCTACCAGACGTTGGATTTGATTTACATCACCAATTGTGTAAATAGGGTGCTCGTAATTGGCTCCATAATTGATGCTTATGGACTTCTCCTTGGCTTTCATTTCTAAAGATTCCACTACTTCGTCAAATAGCTCAATAATATTAAATCGCTTTTGATCTAATTTGAGCTCTCCCGATTCTAACTGGCTGATGATATCTAGTTCGTTAACAATTCTTATGAGCCTATTGATGTTTTTCTCTGATCTATCTAGATATTTCAGGTTGATGTCTTCATCATAAAGACCACCATCTATTAATGTGGAAATATAACCTAATAAGGTAAAAAGGGGTGTTTTTAATTCATGGGAAATATTTCCTATATATTCTTTTCTAAACACTTCCAATTGCTTGAGTTGGCTGATTTCTTGTTCGTAATTTTTATTCCAATCTAAAACTTCCTGATGAACTGATTCAATAGTATTCGTTGTTGTTTTTGCCCTCTCTTTTTTCTCTATTTTACTGGATTTATGCTGATGTATAAATTTGTAAATAAGAGCTATTCTTTCGCTGATATAGCTTTCTGTATATTGTTGTACAACCCAAAAAGTGATGATGCTAAAAAACACTAAAAATACTAAAGACACCAAAAAGGAAGTATTGTTTTCTATATAAAAATAGCCTAGTGGGAGTAGGCTTATGGCACTTAGAATGATACTTGTTCTGATGGCAATATGAGTAGAATCCTTGAGCTTCATAGGTGTTGATTAGAAGGGTATTATTTCTCGGGAGTAAATTTATATCCAATGCCTTTAATTGTTTGGATATATTGTGGACCTATTTTTTCTCTTATTTTACGAATATGGACATCAATAGTACGGTCACCCACAATAACATGATCATCCCATACCTTAGAAAATATCTCCTCTCTAGTGAAGACAATTCCCTTTTTGGATGCAAATAAGGAGAGAAGCTCGAATTCTTTTTTTGGCAATGAAATATTTACCCCATCTTTTACTACTAAATATTTCTCTTGATCTATGATAAAGCCTTCTTCTACTTCCAATATTTTACTTATACTGTTATCCGATTTCTTCTCTATGCGTTTTCGATTAAATAGTGCATTTATCTTACTGACAAAGATTTTTGGCTTAATGGGTTTGGTGATATAATCATCTGCTCCAACATCAAAACCGATAATTTGCGAATAGTCTTCCGACCTCGCCGTCAGAAATACGATATATGGATTGTCTAATTCATCTAGCTTTCTTAAGTTTTCACAGGTTTCAATACCGTCCATTTTCGGCATCATTACATCTAATATAATCAAGTCAGGCTTTGTTTCCGTAGCTTTTTTAATACCTTCCTCTCCGTCAGATGCGGTGATAACATCATAATTGTTTTTTCTAAGATTATAACTTAGAAATTCTAATATATCCTCTTCATCATCCACTAAAAGGATTTTGTATTTGTTGTCTTTCATTCAAAAAGTATTGATACGCAAAGCTAATCATAACTTATAACAAGATGCATCTTTGATATTATTTTTTTGTTAATTGATTAGTTAATAATTTCATATTCTTATGCATGAAAATCGGATTGTATTTCTTACTTTTGAGGCTGGAGTGGAATACTTAAACCAAACATATAATTAATGGAAACATTTAATGTATTAATTGTTGAAGATGAAATCATAAATGCTAAAGTTCTTCAGGATTTTTTGAAGAAGAAAGGTTATCGGGTGATGGGGGTGGTCACTACCGGTGAAAGCGCTATTGATTTTGTTGCAAAACAAAGACCGGATATTATATTGATGGATATTGAATTGGCTGATAAACTCAACGGCATTGAAGCAGTTGAAATAATCAATAAAAATTCAAATATCCCTATATTGTATCTAACTAGCCAAACCGACAAGAAAATTGTTGAAAAGGCTAGAGAAACACACCCCATTGGATATATGATCAAACCATTTTCTCCTTTGCAACTGGATATAACCATGGAGATGGCCAGAAAGCAAATTAAAGTTGATAGAGAATTGCAGAATTATCGACACTATCTGGAGCAATTGGTTGTGGATAGAACGAGAGAATTGCTTGCTGAGGTGGAAATGCATAAGGATGCTCGTCAACATGCCATAGAAAACGAAATCAAATTAAAAGCCATTACTACTGCTGCCAATGATGCCATTGTCCTGTTCGATGAATATGGACGCATCACATTTTGGAACAAAGCTGCAGAGAATTTATTTCAATACGAAGAAGATGATATTATTAACCAAAATATCCGTGTGTTCTTCTCCTCTGACAATCAGAACGAGGGTTTTGCCCAAGGACTGGAGGTCATCCAGCATGCTATTGATAATAAGTTGAATGGAAAGAATATTGAAATCATAGCTACCCGTGCTGATGGTATTGAAGTGCCTGTTGAAATGTCCATGGCTTCGGTTGATATTGAAGGCGATCATAATGTGATCAGTATCGTTCGTGATATCAGTCAGCGAAAGAGAGATTTGGAAGAGATCCACCGCTTTAAGTTGATTGCAGATATTGCAAATTATGGCTTGGCAATAACCGATGCCAGCGGTAAGTTCACCTATGTAAATAAGTATTTTGCCGAGCTTGTAGACTACGAGACAGATGAAATTATGGGGCAGAGTTTCTATAGCCTTACTCCACATATCAAGAGGTCGGAGCTGGTTAGTTTCGTGAACGAGACATCAAATTTGCAAGGTGGGGAAGGGCGAGAAGTAAGCTTTAGAGGCAAAAATGGTACCGACATACCCGTGATGATGAATAGTGTGATCATTAAAGATAGATATGACGAACCTGAGTTTTATGCGGTTTCTGCCATCGATATCCGTGTGAGAAAAGAGTATGAGGAAAACTTATTACATGCCAAAAAATTGGCTGAAGAGTCGGATAGACTGAAAACGGCTTTCTTGTCAACCATTTCACATGAATTAAGAACACCGCTGAACGCCATCATTGGTTTCTCTGACCTGATTCGTATGACAGAAGTGGATATGGACGATGTAAAGGATTTCAATGAAGAGATTCATAATAGTGGAAACCATTTATTGTCTATTGTGGAAGATATTCTGGATATCAGCCTGCTGGAGAGTAAGGACTTGAAAATTCTACCTACCGAGTTTTCTTTGAATAATTTGATGAAGAAGCTTTATGATAAGTTCAAATCCAATGAACGTTATGATAATAAGTCGATTACATTAAGTTGGTCGGGTAACTTGGAAGATGGTAAGGATACTTTTCTTGCTGATAACAGCAAATTTGAGCAGATATTTTCAAAGCTAATAGATAATGCTTATAAGTTTTCTCAAAAGGGGAAAATTGAGTTTGGCTATGTCTATAATAGTAAGAATAAGCTGTTCGATTTCTTTGTCAAAGATGAAGGAAAGGGAATTAATAAAGGTAAATTATCGGATATTTTTGAGAGCTTTAAGCAAGTTGACGATGGCAATACCAGGGCACATGATGGCTTGGGTTTGGGCTTGTCCATTGTAAATCAGCTATTAGAGTTAATGAATGGAGAAATATATGTGGAGTCGGAATTAGAAAAAGGCTCTATCTTCAGTTTTAATATTAAACAAAATTAAAATCAAATAATATGAACGAGTCTTTTAATGTGAATGGGTATCATTGGAGTGGAAAAACGGTGCTCATTGCCGAGGATATTTCAAGTAATTATAACTTTTTACGATTGCTCTTGAAGAGGTCTAAAATTGAGATTATTTGGAAAGAAAATGGGCAAGATGCTGTGGATGAAGTAAAAGCCAATGAAAAAATTGATTTGGTGCTGATGGATATCAATCTTCCTATTATGAATGGTTATGATGCCTCCAAAGCCATAAAAGAAATGCGACCCAATTTGCCTATTATTGCACAAACCGCTTATGCTTTGGAGGGGGATCGGGAGAAAGCTTTATTAGCAGGTTGCGATGATTATATCCCTAAACCAATTGTGATTACTACATTATTGAAAAAAATGAACAATTTTTTGGCTTAGTAAATGATTTATATGAAGTTGAAAAAAAATGTATGGATGTTTGCCATAGGGATGGCGTTTTTATGTTTGCCTTCCTTGCTGTTAGCGCAAGAGTTTGAAGGTGGCTTCATGGGTGGTCTGAATGGAAGTCAGGTGGCCGGTGATCCAAGCTCCGGATATCATAAACTGGGAGCCTATTTGGGTGTTTTTGCCCGTCGGCAATTAACATTAAAATCGGGTATGCAACTGGAAATGTATTATATACAAAAAGGGGCACGCGAAAATCCTACCGAAGAAAATGGCAATTTCCAATATCTTTTAAAAATACAATATATCGAATTGCCTCTATTGTATCAGTATCGAGTTAGCAATCGCTTGGATATTTCGGCCGGCATTGCCTATTCCTATTTTATCGGCGAGCCCTACGAAGAAGCAAATTATAGTGGTAGTGTTCCCGATACGCCCTTTTATAAAAGCTCTGCCACATTTATATTGGGCATCGAATATAAAATCTCAGATCGTCTCATGGCGTCTTTTCGTACCAATAACAGTATCACACCCATCAGAGACCATGTTTCAGGAGCTAAGAGGCTTTTTAACCGGGGCCAATATTCCGATGTCCTCACCTTTGGTTTAGCCTATAATTTTTTTAACCCACAAAACCCGTAAAATTATGTTATCAAGATCGTTTTTTTTTGGCTGTTTGCTCTCTCTGTTAGGGTCTACTACAGTTGTTTCACAAGGACTAATTATTAATGAAATATTATCGGAAAATATCAATGGTATTGTAGATAGCTATGGAGAGAATTCCGATTGGATAGAAATTTATAATTCCGGTTCATCGGCAGTCAATCTAGAGGGATATTACCTCTCCGATAAGCTTGATAACCCATTAAAATGGGAATTTCCCGATGTGAATATTCCTGCTAAGGGGTATCTTCTGGTATTTGCCTCTGAGGAAGACAATATAGGCAATGAGCTTCATGCCAATTTTAAACTCTCCACTGATGGTGAATATATACTATTGACTGATCCCAGCGGACTGTTGGTAGATAGTATGGATTCCATTCCCATGAGAGCAGATGTATCCTATGGCCGTCTTCCTGATGCTGCATCAATATTCAAGTATTTTGCTGTCACCACGCCACTTGCGGCCAATAGCTCTACCGGATACGATGGCTTTGTCACCGATCCTCAGCTCAGCATGGGTAGTGGTTTCTATGATCATGCCATTGATGTGGAAGTTGATTTCGATGATGAGGATGCTCTTGTGAGATATACCCTAGATGGGTCTGAGCCAAATATCGATTCGCCTATCTATGATGAGTCTTTTCATTTTGATGATGTGGAGAACCAGCCCAATGTATTTTCCATGATTCCTACCAACCCCGGCTTCGATACCACCAAGACGGGATATGATGCCAATCGTGCCAATTCGCGTGGATGGCTTCCCCCAAACGGGTTAGTTAATAAAGCCAATGTGTTAAAAGTAAAGGCTTTTAAGACTGGAAATCTGAGCAGTCATACTATAGCTTCCACCTATTTTATTTTCCCCAATGCAGAGGATAGATATAGTTTGCCTGTGATGTCGATTACTGCCAACAAAGAAGATTTTTTTAGCGATGAAACAGGAATTTATGTGTACGGTACTACTGGTGAAGAAGGTAATTATAATGAAAGTGGAAGAGATTGGGAAAGGCCTATTACGATGCAACTTTTCGAGAAAGATGGAAGCTTGGCTTTTGAACAAAATTTTGGGGCACGTATCCATGGCGGAGGTGCCAGACATTCTACTTTGAAAAATTTGCGGATGTACGCCCGTAGTGATTATGGCAAGAAAACTTTAAAATATCGATGGTTTGAAAACTCAGATAATAAGACATTTAAAAGGTTTTTGGTAAGAGGACCCGGGCATAGACCCAATTGTGTTCCCCGTGACGATTTAGCCGATTTATTGTTAGAAAATCAAAATATGGATTTGCAGCATACTCAGCAAGTTATCGTATTT
>Ga0256913_10001766_pt1 | contig 11059 bp, 13 predicted proteins | sample Axial_MatmetaG_FD_185970 | JGI IMG/M metagenome (GOLD analysis project Ga0256913, IMG submission 185970) | Deep-sea worm associated microbial mat communities from Axial Seamount, Juan de Fuca Ridge, Pacific Ocean - Axial_Mat | ecosystem: Environmental > Aquatic > Marine > Oceanic > Microbial...
CTTTTCGCCAATTTGACTTATATCTACATCTCTCTCCAATGCACCACCATTAAATAGAGATACAGAGTATTGAACACCTGTTGAGAATAAATCTTGGGTTGTGGCAATCGGACTATTAGATTGTGTCAAGGCATCGGGTGTTAGTGGTATAAGGGTTCTTGGCATATTGTAGTGTGTATAGCTCCCCACTACATCAATCTCACCAAATCTCTTAGCTCTACTCTCATCTTTTTTAGCACTCATTAATTCTAATTCTAAATTACTCTTTTTAATTAGGCTACTGTTTGCTAATCCACTCTCAACTAACCTATCTAAAGAGATAGCAGAGAGTAGCATAGTTGATAAGAGAAAAGATATTGGAATTTTTAGATTTATCAAAATATACTCCTTTTTTAAATAGAAGAGTACACTCTTTACATTAATCTAATGTGAATTTTATATTCTATATCTCATAAATTTCACATAATCTTTGAACCATTAAAATAGAGCTTCATCCATCTCATCTGGTATATCTAACCCCATCACCTTTAAAACTGTTGGAGCTACATTATTTAACCCCATACCATCTTTTAGCTCCTCTACACCATCAGCTAAGATGTAACACCAAACCTCTCCAACTGTATGATTTGTCAATACATTTCCATCTCTATCTTTCATCTCTTCACAATTTCCGTGGTCTGAAGTTATAATGAGAGCGTAATCTCTCTCTTTTGCCAACTCTATAATTCTACCTAGCTCTCTATCAACAGCTCTAACTGCCTCTTTTCCAGCTTCAAAGTCTCCTGTATGTCCAACCATATCACCATTTGCAAAGTTTACGACGATAAAATCGTAATCCTCTCTCATACCATTCAGAACTGCATCTCCAACAGCAGGGGCAGACATCTCTGGCTTTAAATCATAAGTTTTAACATCAGGACTAGGGATAAGAACTCTACTCTCTCCAGTTAGTGGTCTCTCTGCTCCACCATTAAAGAAGAATGTAACATGTGCATACTTCTCTGTCTCTGCTGTATGTAGTTGAGTTAGATTATTATCGGCAATAACATCTCCTAAGGTATTTTTAGGGGTATCTTTTGAGAATAGAATAGGATAACTAAAGCTCTCATCATATTTTGTCATTGTTGCGATATTTAGATTTATAAAATCTCTCTTAAACTCACTGAAATTTTTATCTCCCAATGCAGTTGTAATCTCTCTTACTCTATCACTTCTAAAGTTTAATAGAATTAGAGAGTCACCATCTTTTAGACCACCATATCCACCAAATGCTACTGGTTTTATAAACTCATCTGTTATATCCTCTCTATATGAGCTATCTATATACTCCTCTGGAGTCATATCTGTTGATGGGTTTGCTTTGGCTATAGCACCATATCCACTCTCTACCCTCTCCCATCTATTATCTCTATCCATTGTATAAAATCGTCCAGATAGGGTAGCTATGGATATATTATCACTACAAATCTTCTCTATCTGCTCTATATATCTTTTACTTGATGTTGGGCTAACATCTCTACCATCTGTAATTAGATGAAGATATACCCTTTTACCTTTAGCCTCTGCTATCTCTGCCATACCGATTATATGCTCAATATGTGAATGTACTCCACCATCACTAAGTAGCCCTATTAGATGTAGAGTATCACTCTTTGAGATAGTATCATTAAATGCATCATTCTCCTCTATACTCCTATCTTTGAGTGCTAAAGATATTTTAACCAAATCTTGATATAGAACTCTTCCACTACCTATTGTCATGTGTCCAACTTCAGAGTTTCCCATCTGCCCAACAGGTAGTCCAACACTTAGTCCGTGTGTTGATATAAGAGTTTTTGGTGCATTTGTCATTAGATAATCATAATTCGGTTTTGTGGCATCTTTGAATGCGTTGCAGATACTATCTGGTTTACACCCTATACCATCGGTAATAACTAATATTGTCTTTTGTATAGCCATCTTTACAATCCTTAATTGAAATAATAGTAGAATAGCATTTCCAACTTAAAAATCAAGAAAGAAGCACCCAAAAATGTTTTATGAACTCTCGCAACTATTCGATATTAACCTATTTTCCTATATTACTGTCCGTTCAGGTATAGGATTTTTTATCTCTTTAACTCTTGCTCTCCTTCTATATCCTAGATATATCGCGTGGGCAATAGCTAAAAATGCAAATCAACCTATAAATAAATATGTACCATCACATAATAGTAAAAGAAAAACTCCAACAATGGGAGGTGCATTATTTCTATTCTCTATAGTTGTGGCTATTCTCTTAACTGCTAATCTATCTAATATCTATATTATTACAGGTCTAGTCTCAATCATTGGATTTGGACTTATTGGCTTTAAAGATGATTTAGGAAAGGTCATATCTGGAGATAACCTAGAGGGATTAACACCTAGAGGTAAATTTTTACTTCAAATTTTTGTGGCTCTAATTGTTATCTCTATGCTCTTCTATGCAGGATTTCCAACAGAGTTCTATCTTCCATTTTTAAAGACTCCACTATTTGATATGGGTTACTTCGCAATTCCATTTTGGCTTGTTATATTTTTGGCAACAAGTAATGCTGTTAACCTTACAGATGGATTAGATGGGTTAGCTACTGTTCCATCGGTTATAGCACTATCAACACTTGGGTTGATTATCTATATTACTGGTCATGCGATAATATCTAGCTACCTATTGATGCCAAATATAAAAGGTGTTGGAGAGGTGACTATCTTAGCATCTAGCTTTGCAGGTGGGCTTCTTGGCTTCTTATGGTACAACTCACACCCTGCCGAGATATTTATGGGGGATACAGGGAGTCTATCTATTGGTGGTATCTTAGCATACTTAGCGATTTTAGGTAAGAGTGAGGTTCTAATGATATTAATTGGATTGATATTTGTTATTGAGACACTATCTGTAATTCTTCAAGTTGGTAGTTTTAAACTAAGAGGTGAGAGAATATTCTTAATGGCCCCTATCCACCACCACTTTGAACTCAAAAATTGGGCAGAGAATAAGATTATAGTTAGATTCTGGATGATTTCCCTAATTGCTAATATTTTGGCACTAATTACACTAAAGTTTAGATAATGGAAAATATTATTAAACCGACACTCTTTGGGTATGGATTGACAACAAGAGCTATCGCCTCATCTCTAGGTGGTGGTTGTAACTTTTTTGATGATAATGTTCAAGAGCCATATTATGATGATGATAAAAACCATATATTACCCTCAAATCTCTTTGAGCCATCAGAGAGTGAGTTAGAGATTACAACTCCAAGTCTAAAGCCATCAAATAGATTAATTGAGATGGCAAATAATCTAATTAGCGAATATGATTATATTCTCCCACAAACTACTGCTACAACTATATGGATTAGTGGAACAAATGGGAAGACAACAACTACACAGATGTTGACCCATCTTTTAAAAGATAGAGGTGCTGTTAGTGGTGGAAATATTGGAATACCACTTGCAAATTTAGATAAAGAGAGTCCAATATGGGTACTAGAGACAAGCTCATATACACTTCACCATACAAATATGGTATCGCCTAATATATATCTTCTTCTACCAATCACTCCAGACCACCTAGATTGGCACGGAGATAGTGAGAGTTATATGCAAGATAAATTAAAACCTCTTAAATCTATGAGAGAGGGTGAGTTGGCACTAATTCCAAAGGGTTTAGATGTTCCAAAGACTAACGCTTTTGTTGTTGAGTATGATAGCAGAGAGTTTTTAGCGCAATATTTTGATATAGATATTAGTAGAGTCAATTTTAAATCGGCATTTTTAGAAGATGCACTTCTAGCTCTTGCTGTATCGAGAGTTCTCTTTGATGAGGTAGATTATGATATGATTAATAGTTTTAAAGTAGACTCACATCGTCAAGAGGAGCAGTTAGATAAATCTAATAGATTATGGGTAAATGACTCAAAAGCTACAAATATAGATGCCTCTATTCAGGCACTTAAGAGTTATAACAGTAGATATATACATCTTATTATAGGTGGAGACGATAAAGGTGTTGATTTAAATCCACTCTTTGAAGAGTTATCTATTATTAATGTAACTATATATACAATAGGTAAAAATAGTCAAAGAGTATTAGATTTAGCAGATAGATATAATATTGAGGCTATAGAGTCAAAGAGTCTTGATGTAGCTATTCAAAATATAGATAGGAGATTGAAGATTAATGAGGTGGCTCTACTATCTCCAGCTGCTGCAAGTTTTGACCAATTTAGCTCATATATAGCAAGAGGCGAAATGTTTTTAAAACTTTCAAAGAATTTAAGTTTATCTTAAGAATTTTTTGCTATAATTTCAGCCACTTCAAAATAACTAAGTGGCTCCATAGCTCAGTCGGTAGAGCAAAGGATTGAAAATCCTTGTGTCGGCGGTTCGATTCCGTCTGGCGCCACCACTTCAAATTAAAAAATCATAAAAATATAGAATTTATTTATAAAAAAAGTAATTACTTAATAGTTTATTTATAAAATTTATGCTATAATTTCGTCCCTAAAAGTATTGATAAGTGCTTTAGTCATTAAAAGGCAGTTGTCAGTACTTAGCATAACTTTATAGATACAAATAACAGAAGGATTTAAAATGACAATGATTAGAATGACAAGAATGGGAAGAAAGAAAAAACCATTTTATAGAATAGTTGTAACAGATAGCAGAAAAAGAAGAGATGGTGGTTGGATTGAGGCAATTGGTCACTATAACCCTGTAAGTGTAAACAAAGATTTAACTCTTGATACAGAGAGATTAGACTATTGGTTAGGTGTTGGAGCTCAAATGAGTCCTACAGTTAAAAGATTAGCAGGTAAATAGTCTACATTATGATAATAGATTTTGTTACCTCTTACGCGAAACTTTTAGTTAAGCACCCAAATGAGATTAAAGTAGAAGTTATAAATATAGATGATGGCTTTGATGAGATTACCATATATGCAAGAGATGAAGATGTTGGTAAACTTATTGGGAAAGAGGGGAGAATGATAAATTCTATCAAAACAGTTATCTCTGGCTGTAAAGCTAAAGGTGGCAAAAACTACCGTGTTAATGTTAAAGCTTCTATCTAAATATGAAGCAAGATAAATTTTTTATTGCCCAAGTTGGCAAAACAGTTGGACTTTGGGGAGACCTAAAGTTCCATATCCATACAGATTTCCCCCAACAATTTAAAATAGGTAAAATATATAGGAGCGATAGAGGCTCTTTAGAGATTTTAGATATTAATATGGCTAGGGGTATTGTGAAATTTAAAAATCACGAAACGCTAGATAGTGCGAAGAGACTCACAAATGCTAGAATTTACTCCTCTGAAGAGGAGACTAAGGATAGTTGTGAGCTAAAAGATGGTGAATACTTTTGGTTTGATATTATGGGTTTAGATATAGTTGAGAATGGTAATATTTTAGGAAAAGTCAAGGATATTCAACGAGTTTTAGATGTAGATTATCTTCTGATAGATACAGATAAAGAGCTTATTGATAGTGGTTTTCCAAAATCATTTTTAGTTCCATATATACCTAGATATATTATTAAATCAGATATAGAGGCGAAAAAAATCTTTACAAAAGATGCAAAAGATATTTTAGAAGCTAGTTGATGAGATTTAGCTTTGTAACTCTCTTTCCATCTATTATAGAGGGGTATTTTGGAGACTCTATTCTCAAGAGAGCTATTGATAATGGTAAAATATCTATTGAGTTTATAAATCCTAGAGATTTTAGCACAAATAGACACAATAAGGTAGATGCTCCAATGGTTGGTGGAGGTGCTGGAATGGTTATCTCTCCTCAACCTATATCAGATGCGATAGAGTCAATAAAAAAAATATCTCCTAATGTTCATACTATCTTTTTGACCCCTGTTGGCAAGAAATTTGAACAGAGTGATGCAAAGCGATTGGCAAATAGAGAGCATATAGTTTTTGTCTCTGGAAGATATGAGGGGATAGATGAGAGGGTGATAGAGAGTATGGCAGATGAGCTATTCTCTATTGGTGATTTCATCTTGACTGGTGGCGAGTTGGCTAGTATGGTTATATGTGATGCAATCAGCAGAAATGTTGATGGAGTCCTTGGAAATAGTGACTCTTTAGTTATTGAAAGTTTTGAAGATAGCTCTTTAGAAGCACCATCTTTCACAAAACCTATAACTTATAGAGAAAAAGATGTTATTTCAGAGTTCTTAAAGGGAAATCACAGTAAAATCACAGCCTTAAAAAGTAGACTAGCTTTGTGTAAAACAAAGTATTTTAGACCTGACTTATATCAAAAGGTCAAATAAAAAGGGCATAATATGAGAAATAAATATATCGAGAGTTTTGAAGAAGCTCAATTAGCAAAAAAAGAAATTCCTCAATTTAGAGCTGGTGATACTCTTAGAGTAGCAGTTAGAATTAAAGAGGGTTCTAAAGAGAGAGTGCAAAATTACGAAGGTGTCTGTATTGCAATTCGTGGTGAGGGTACAGGGCGTACATTTATGGTAAGAAAAATGGGTGCGAATAATGTTGGTGTTGAGAGAATTTTCCCACTATACTCTGATAGCCTTGAGAGCATTACAGTTCTTAGAAGAGGACGAGTTAGAAGAGCGAAACTATTCTATCTTAGAGAGTTAAAAGGTAAAGCAGCAAGAATTAAAGAGCTTAGAAGAAAATAATATTATTTATAAAGGATTTAGTATCTCTGCTAAATCCTCTATTAAAATTATGAGTATATTTCAACAAATTATTAATGATAATAGAAATAATCGAAATTTAAAAGGTAAAATTATTGTTATAAGTTTTACAATTATGAGTTTTTTTCGTAAAAGAATGACTAATAAAGTTACTTTCATACTCTTCTCCCCAATTATTATACTATATAAATTTATAACCGATTTGATATTAGGTTGTGAGATACCTGCATCAACAAACATAGGAAGAGGCTTGGTTATTCATCACGGTAGAGCTTTAGTACTTAATAGAGATGTTATTATAGGTAATAATGTAACTCTTAAACACAATACAACCATTGGAAATAAAGAGGATATTTATGGTAATAATTTAGGTTCTCCAACTATTGAAGATAATGTAATTATTGGTCCAAATAGTGTTATTATAGGTAACATTACAATAGGTAAAAATGCTATTATTGGGGCAGGTTCTGTTGTTATAAAAGATGTTCAACCATTCTCTGTAGTAGCTGGTAATCCAGCAAAATTTATCAAGAAAATATAATAACTATAACTTCTTTAGAGCATTAAAGATACTTCCAATAGTTAAATTTTTATCTGTAACTATAATAAAAATATTATCATTAGTAGATATACTCTTAAAAAATATATGCTCTTCAGACTCTATATATAACATATCAAATTTACTCTTTCTTAGATAATTTGATATATTTCTAATCGTCTCCAACATATCAGATTTATTATGACTCTCATCTATAATTTTACTTTGGATTTTTTTACTTTTTAGGTTAATACAGTAAAAGGCTTGTACTCCATCTATATCTTTAAAGCTAATATAATAATCTTCTAATCTCTTCATATTTTTTCACTTTTGATAATTTTTGACTGCCTATTATTATACTAAAAAAATATATATTGTAAATAAAATTTTATATAAGATAATTTACCTCTTCACTTGGTATAATTCTATCTATAAATTAATTAAAGAGATAATATGAAAAAAATCTTACAAGATTATACAAAAGATGAACTACTGACGATGGTAAAACCATCATTTAGAGCAAAACAGATAATTAACTGGACATATCATAAATATGCATCACTATTTGAAGAGATGAAGAACCTCCCTAAGGGTATGAGGGAGGAGTTGGATAGAGAGTTTACCCTTACTCCTCTTAAGATGTTACTGGTTCAAGATAGCAAAGATGGAAGTCGAAAGTATCTATTTGAGCTTCACGATGGACATACCGTTGAGGTTGTTTTGCTTTTAATGAGAGGAGAGCAGTACCACGACGATGGAACGATAAAACACCAAAAGAGATATACTGTTTGCATCTCTTCACAAGTTGGATGTAAAGTTGGGTGTGCTTTCTGTCTGACTGCTAAGGGTGGATTTATGAGAAATCTATCGGCAGGTGAGATTGTCTCCCAACTTCTAATGGTTAAAAAAGATAATAATATAGATGCAAATAGACGATTAAATATTGTATATATGGGAATGGGTGAACCTTTAGATAATTTAGATAATGTTGTTAAGGCAGTTAAGATATTCTCTGACCCAGATGGTTTGGCAATTGCTACACATCGACAGACAATCTCTACAAGTGGCTTGAGTAGTAAAATCAAGAGGCTTGGAGAGATGGATTTAGGTATAAATCTAGCAATATCTCTTCACGCTGTTGATGATGAGCTTAGAGAAAAACTGATGCCGATTAATAGAGCATATAATATTAAATCTATAATAGATGCTGTAAAAGAGTTCCCTATTAATGCGAGAAAGAGGGTTATGTTTGAGTATCTTGTGATAAAAGATGTTAATGACCAGATGGAGTCTGCCAAAAAGTTATTAACGCTTCTAAATGGGATAAAGGCGAAGGTAAATCTTATATACTTTAATCCTTATGGTGGTACAGAGTTTAAGAGACCTCATCAGGAGGATATGGTTAGATTTCAAGAGTATTTAACAAAAAGAGGGCTACACTGCACAATAAGAGAGTCTAAGGGGCTGGATATATCAGCAGCTTGTGGACAACTAAGAGAGCAAGAGAGAGGTGAAGATTAATGCCAACAATTGATGAGTTTTTATTGCTATTTATTGTAGTTGTAGTTGTAGTAGGTATGGTATGGTTTATAAAAGAGGCGAGAGATTAGATGATGAAATATGATGTAATTGTTATTGGTGGTGGACACTCTGGAATAGAGGCATCTTTAGCCTCTGCAAGAATGGGTGCTAATACCCTTATGATAACTATTTTGGCAGAGCAGATTGGTGCATCTAGTTGTAATCCTGCTATTGGTGGGTTAGCAAAGGGTCATTTAGTTAAAGAGTTAGATGCTTTAGGTGGGCAGATGGGGTTAGCTACAGATACCACAGGTATACAGTTTAGAACTCTGAATAGCTCAAAAGGTCCAGCAGTAAGAGGGAGTAGAGCCCAGATAGATATGGATAGATACCGTATCTATATGCGTGAAGTTGTCTTAAATTGTAATAATCTTGATGTTAAGCAGGAGATGGTTACAGGGTTAATTATTAATGATAAAAAGATAGAGGGTGTAGAGACAGAGCTTGGAAATATATATAGTGCATCTAAGGTTATTATAACTGCAGGAACATTTCTTGATGGAACTATACATATTGGAGATAGAGAGCAGAAAGCAGGGAGACAGGGTGAATTTGCATCTATTGAGTTGGCTCACTACCTTAGAGAGTTGGGGTTAGAGATTGGACGGTTAAAGACTGGAACTTGTGCTAGAATTGATGGAAAGAGTATAGATTTTAGTGAGATGGAGGAACAGGGGGGAGATGAACCAGCCATTCCATTCTCATTTAGAACTCCAAGAAAGAGCTTTAACCCAAAACAGCTACCTTGTCATATAGCATATACAAATGAGGATACACATAGATTAATAGAGAGTAACTTTGATAGAGCCCCTCTCTTCTCTGGACAGATAGAGGGTGTAGGTCCTAGGTACTGCCCAAGTATAGAGGATAAAGTTAGTAGATTTAGAGATAGACCACGACATCAAATTTTTGTAGAGCCTCAAACATTAGAGGCGAATGAGTATTATATAAATGGAATGAGTACATCTCTACCAACAGATGTTCAACTCGATATGATTAGGTCTGTTAAGGGTATGGAGAGGGCTAAAATTGTCCGTTATGGATATGCTATTGAGTATGATTTTGTACAACCAACAGAGCTTTACCATACATTAGAGACAAAACTTATTGATGGTCTATATTGTGCAGGGCAGATAAATGGGACAACAGGTTATGAGGAGGCAGCATCTCAAGGATTTATGGCAGGTGTTAATGCTGTTCTTAAGTTAAATAACCAAGAGCCATTTATTCTAAGAAGAGATGAGGCGTATATAGGAGTTCTAATAGATGACCTTGTGACAAAAGGTACAAAAGAGCCATATAGAATGTTTACAAGTAGAGCAGAGTATAGACTTCTTCTAAGAGAGGATAATGCAGATATACGGCTATCACACTATGGAGTTGAGCTTGGACTATTAGATGAGGTATATGGTAGAAGAGTATCTAGTAAAAAGTTAGATATATCAGAGGCTATAGAGTATCTAAAGAGTCAATATGCCACCCCAACAAAAGAGTTTCTTATAAAATTAAAAGAGATAGGTGAGATAAAGATAAATGATAAGACATTCTGGATTGATATTTTAGGGAGAGGAGATTTTACAAGAGAGAAGTTAATATCTCTACTTCCAGAGTTTAATAAATATAGTGATGAGGTGATAGAGCAGATTTTGATTGAAGCAAAATATAGTAGATATATAGAGAAACAGCAGAATCAGATAGATAAGATGAGAGATATGCTAAAGATAAAGATACCAAAAGATTTTAATTTTAAAAATGTATCAGGATTGAGTAATGAGATAGTCGAGAAGCTAGAGAGAGCCACTCCACCAACACTATTTAGTGCATCTCAAATATCAGGAGTAACCCCTGCATCACTAGATATTCTATTTGTATATATTAGAATGGCTCAAAGAGAGAGTAAAAATTTATAAAATCATATATTTTATGATATAATAAAGCAAATATAATAAGAGGAGTTAATTATGATTTTTAAAGAAAATCGTTCAGGGTTTACACTAATTGAGTTAATTATGGTTATTGTTATAATAGGTATTTTAGCAGCAGTAGCCATTCCTAAACTTGCAATGAATAGAGATGATGCAATTATTAGTGTGGCAAAAACAACAGTATCTTCAATTAGAAGTGCATTGGCTACAGAGAGGCAGAAAAGAGTTTTACAGGGTGATTTTCAGGCAGTATATAAGTTAAGTAATAGTTCTGGATATAATAGAGATATTTTTGATGCTTTTGATGGAGATACAG
>Ga0256913_10001767_pt1 | contig 11059 bp, 7 predicted proteins | sample Axial_MatmetaG_FD_185970 | JGI IMG/M metagenome (GOLD analysis project Ga0256913, IMG submission 185970) | Deep-sea worm associated microbial mat communities from Axial Seamount, Juan de Fuca Ridge, Pacific Ocean - Axial_Mat | ecosystem: Environmental > Aquatic > Marine > Oceanic > Microbial...
TACAACCTCGCGGAGAGAGTAATGGAAGAGGTTCCCGCTTCGGAGCTGATATCGGAATTTGAACTTGCCCAGGCGAATTGTGCTCTGGGAGCTGAGGATCTGGATATTGCCATAAGAATGTACGAAAATCTTCTGGTTGAACACACCGAGACGACCGACTATTACGATCTTTTCCTTTCGGGATCGTCAGTTACCCAGGATGAATACGAACTCGAGAGGGAACGTCTTGACAGAATCAGGCTGGGTCTTGCGGAACTTAAAGAGGAAGCCTTTACACAGGGTGACATGGAGCTTGTAGGATTGATTGAAGACGAAGAAGAAGCACTCAGGGGGCTTTTCACTGAAATCGGTTATCTCGAGACCGCGTTGTCACTACCTATGCAAATGGATACCAAGGACATGGAACATGAATTGAGCATTCTCATCCAACGCAGCAGAAGTGATACCGAAGTTCTCGCGCTTGCGGTGGGGGAGGTTCACGATTTAACGGAGATGACCGGAACCGAACAGGACAGACAGGATCTTCAGTCTGTAGAGAATGAAATTGAAAGAATCAGGCTCTCCCTTCAGGACCTCGCATCCAAGTTCGAAGGTGGAATGACCGGTGAACATGACTGGGTGCAGGAAACACAGTACGGAATTGCCGTTGCCACATTCATGGAGCGCGAACTGAAACGCGATTCCATTGATTATCTTGGTGCTTATTACAGAAACAGGATTCAGGAAGCACTGGAGAAGGGAGATTCAGCCGGGGCGGTTGCGCTTGACAGTCTGCGGACTCGTGAAATAAGCTCGCTTAACAGAAGAATTGATGACGCAGCCATCGAATGTGCAGGGCATTTTGAAGAGTATCTGGCCAGCTATCCTGATTCAAGATTTATAGCCGATGTTCTGGTCAGGCTGGCACAGCTTTATTATGACATAGATAATCTGCAGCACAGTGAACGGCAGGCGGCAGCCGGAATGGACGAATACATACCGGAAGATTACTCGAGATCTATTGAGCTGTATCAGCGAATACTTACTGAAACTCCAGGCAGTGAGGTGGATGACATAGCACTTTATTCTCTTGGGTATTGCCTTGAGTCTATGATGGATTTCGAGGGAGCGGTAGAGAATTACATGAATCTTCTTCAGAATTACCCTGAAAGCAATCTTGCAGCCGAGTGCAATGTCCGCGTAGGAAATTTCTATTTTGATATTATTGAATACGATTCCGCCCTGGTGTATTTTCAGAATATCCTGGATTACCCCGGTTGCAGCCCGAATCTTTATCAGCACGGTCTGTACAAACTCGGCTGGACTCAATACCTGACCAAAAAATTCAGACAGTCCATATCCACATTCGCTTATCTGCTTAGTGATGATCGAACCATTGACAGTCTTGGTATACGCAGAAAGGGCGATATCAGAATTCTGAACGAAGCCAGAGAGTACATGGCATACGATTTCCTCGAGATGAATGACATGTCCTCAGCCGCTGTACCTGCTGCCGTAACATTTCTAACCGATCTGGATGATTCTGTAACAACAATAAGTGTCCTGGATAAAATGGCGGAAATTGCTTCAGAAATGACAAACTGGGAAACCGCAATCGATGCGTACAGTGCTTTGCTTAATGTGAATCCTTATTTTGATGAAGCTCCTGTTTACCAGTTGAAAATAGCACAAGCTTACGAAGAACTCGGAGAATTCTCCCTTGCCGCTGACGCTCGTGATCAACTTGTTTCCAACTATGGAGAGAGCAGCGACTGGTACAGGAACGTGGGAAACGAATCCGCCATCGCTATTGCCGATTCGCTCCGGGGAACATCGTTTGAAGATGCGATACAGTATTACCTTGAACAGACTGTAATAACCAAGGATGATCCAATCGCTTACGAGCAGGTTAATTACACTCTGATTGAGAGACTGGAAAATTTTCTGGAGCAGTACCCTGATTCACCCAAGGCTTACGAGTACCAATTTCATTTAGGTGATGCCTACTATCATACTGACCAGTACATAAAGGCGGGAGATGTTTATTTTAAGGTCGCGCTGGACAGCAGTTCTTTCCAGAGACAGGAAGATGCTTTCAACAATGCGTTCTCATCCTATCTTATCGCGTACGAAGAACAACCTGGCGTGGACAGCCTGGAATTACGCAGTAAGCTGAGTGAAACGGTTCTTACTTACGCCAGCCTGTTCCCGAACGGAGAGAATGTAGCATTTTTCCTCTGGGCTTCAGCTCCCAAATTCTACAACGCCGGCGAATTCGAGACGGCCAGGGAAATGTTCAAATTAATATACAATGACTACTATGGATCCGGTTACGCGGGGCGGTCAGCAAAATTCATTGCTGATTCCTACCAGCAGGAAGAACTGTACGCCGAAGCTGAAGAATGGTATGGACTGGCTTCACAGGCTGCAGCCATAAGCGGGGAGGACCTGGGCGCCGATATAGAGTATCTGGCCGCTTCCTCAGCGTACAATGATGCCGCTTCGCTGGCTGAGAGCGAAAATACAGGAGATCTGCTTGCCGCTGCGATTAAATGGGAACAAACGGCACATGAGCACGCGGGAACTGATGTAGCCCCCGTTGCGCTTTACGATGCTGCCGAAACTTACGGGAAAGCCGGTTCAATTAATGACGCGGTAAGGCTCTTTCAGGAGCTCGCCAGCGTATATCCCGACTATGAGAATGCTCCCACCGGTCTAATCAGGGCGGCTTTCCTTCTACGGGAAGATGAAAACTATCTGAGAGCGGCACAGCTATACCTTGAAGCTTACAACACATTCCCGGGAGCGCAGGATATGAACTCAGCTCTGGCGAGCGCGGCCAAATGCTACGAAGACGGAAACCGGCAGGATCTTGCAATAGGTGTATTTCAGCAGATAGCCTCGGAAGGTGCCGGAACTGCCGGAATGGTGGTGGAAGCTTACGCGAAGATTGGTGAATACAATTTTGATATTGGAAATTACTCTCTGGCGCAGAGCAATTTCGAGAACTGTATCTCGGTCTACGATCAGTATCATGATGGACGGATAACCTACCCTGCAATGTCTGCTTTCAGTGTTGGCGAGATCTCAGCCCTGGATTATTATGCGCTTACACAGGTCAATACCGACAATGTTGAATACAAAACACAGCTGTTCAATGGAACAGTCGCTAATTACAACAGGACATTCTCCTACCTTGATGATGATTACGTATTCAGAGCCGTTTTGAAAATCGGTCAGCTTCAGGAGAATTATGCAAATGCAATAGGTTTCATGGATGCTCCTCCAGGACTTACTCCTGATGGCGAGGAAGCATTTTACAATACACTGATGAGCGCCTACGATACGTACATCCAGCGAGCTGTGTCCACATATGAGAACGGCTTGCAGCTTGCCATATCCAACGGCATCCGAACATCGTATACGGATAGTATAGCAAATGACCTTGACCTTCTTCTTCCCGGAAGCAGCGAGGATATCGGTTATTCCACATCAACGTATGCTGTTGAGGACACAACCGTATCAGTGGACAGCTCAGGTGCGGCGATTGATGGTTTCGCCCCGGAAACCGGAGGCGACATGGAAGAATCCGGAAGCACAAATGATTCGGAGATTCCGGATTCCGGTGATACGTCGATACCCGCAGTTGAACCCGATACCAATGTTCAGGAGGAAAACAGCGGAGGGGGGTGCTTCCTGTGGCCATTCTGATTAAATCCGTCAAATCCGCATACAACGGATCTATAGGGAGTATTATTTTTCTTTTCCTTGTTACGGTTACTTCCGTTGTTCATGCGCAGACCGCGGGAGAAGATTCTTCGGGAGCGAGCTGGGAAGGTGGAAGGCTTGTTCTTGAAGCGATAACCATCAGAGGTGAACTGAGAACTCCCCAGGCGCTGTTTATGATGTTGAAAGCCACACCGGATCTCAGTAACGTACTTCTTGAGAGGAGCTTTATTGAAGATGTAATCAGGCCTGTCTATCCAGGTGCTTTCTCCGACGAACCGTCTCTGGGAGCCGGGCGTGAGATGATTATTCTGCCCGGCTGGATTAGATACGGTTCAGTTGCAGTACTTGGTGGTCTGTCAGGATATAGCTATTATCAAGGTGACGGTGAACAGGGGCTGATATTTGGAGTTATTACTGGTCTTGACCTAATTGGAAATCTTATACTTGACCTGGTAGGAAATTGAAACCAGACTGTTATTCGAGAGGAGATCGTATATGAAGCGGATAGCACTTCCGATACTGATTATTTCAATCCTTTTAACCGGTGGTTCATTGCTGGCGCAGCAACCAGTTGATGTTCCTGCCGACAGCACGTTGACTGATTCAACAGCCGTAGATTCCACCGCAGTTGATTCAGCCGCGGTAGCGGAAAATTCTATTGCAGCAGTGCAGGAACCAGTGGCACCCGATACTGCATACCCCGCGCAGGATACGCTGTCGCAGACTGATACGTTTGAAGAGGGTAATATTTTTTCCGATATCGCACAGTTCTTCCGTTCCGGTGGACCCGCAATGTGGGCTATTCTCGTGTTTCTCGCTGCAGGTCTCGCTATAACTGTGGAGAGATTCATTTTTCTTTTTGGTTCTGCCGATCTGAAACCTGAGAAATTCATGGGTAGAATAGCAGAACTCATTAGAAAAGGTAGTATCGAAGGAGCAATCGCTTCATGTGCCGATAAAAATGCTCCGCTTGCCCGAATTATCGAGGCAGCGCTCAGAAATTACAGAAATACTGAAAGGGATATACAGAATGCCGTTGATGAAATGGCACTTGCGGAGTTACCCAGGCTGAATGCCAGAACGGGATATCTTGCAATGCTTGCAAACGTATCAACCATGGTTGGTCTTCTGGGTACTATTTTTGGATTGATAGCAGCATTCGCATCGGTTGCGGCTGCTGACCCGGCAGAAAAAAGCATAATGCTCGCGAATGGTATTTCAATGGCAATGAATACGACCGCGTTTGGATTGATGTCCGCTATACCACTTCTGATAGCGCATTCCTTCCTGACATCAAAGACAGATGCTCTTACAGATGATATAGACAGGTATTCAGTCATGGTCATTAATATGCTTGCTCAGGCCAGAAAGGAAGGCTGATGGCACAAGCGGCGACTGGTAGAAGTCATAGAGTCAGGCATGTACCGGAGCTTGATCTCCTCCCGGTGATGAACCTGTTTTGCGTGATAATACCGTTCCTGCTTCTCAGTGCGTCATTTCTGGAGATATCGATTATTGAGATGTCTCCTACAGAAGGTATCAGTTCGGGGGCTGGAACAACCAGTCTGGCACAATCGGAGGAACAGCAGCTTCAGCCCAAGGTAATCATGACAGATGAGGAAATGTTTCTGGGCACGGTGTTCGGAACCAGATCCATCGGAAGGGCGTTCATGGAAAGCAGGGATGGACAAATGGTAATCAGTTACGATTACGAGGCTTTGTCTGAAGCCCTCGGTGGATTCAGAGATGAGCTTAATGTTGCTTTCCCGACCATTCCTGTTCATAAAATTACAATCCTTACAGTCGATGATGTACGTTACGATAACATTGTCAGGGCAATAGATGTTTGCTCCGAACACGGCTTTGACCAGCCAGGACTGCAGGTCGCTGCGTACAATGTACTTCAGAGAGCTATTGCTACCGGAGCAGGAGGTGGTAACCCATGAGCAGCGCACCAACCAAAAGACACGTTCCACTGATGCTTGGATACAAGAAGAGCAAGGCTGTTGTAAGGGGTAAGGATAAGAAAGTTACGCTTAATCTAACTTCCATGATTGACATGTTCACCATTCTTGTGGTCTTCCTGCTTAAAAGTTACAGTGCTGAAGGCCAGATAGTTACTGTAAGTGATGCGCTTACCCTTCCCGAATCCAGATCGGATCAGAAAATTGAGCTGAACCTTGAAATAATAGTGACGAATGATGCGATTATTGTGGATGGAGAACCTATTGTATTCGTTGATGAATCCGTATTGAGTGAAGGCAACCCCATCCCTGTCCTTGTGAACAGACTTTCCGACCATTTGGAATATACCAGGCAGATGCGCGGTATTACTGGTGAGGAAATGAAGGTTAACATTCAGGGAGACATTGCGACCCGGGCCATTCTTCTTCAGAGAGTAATGAGTAGCTGCGCACAGGCTGGCTACGCCACCCAGAATCTGACCGTAATCAAGGTGGAAGGTGACGAAGAACAATGACACCTGAAAAGGAAAAAGTGAAAAAAGTACTGGCGATTGCTATTATGCGAGACGGCAAAGTTGTTGGAAAGCTGATACCGGGCAAGGAACCTGTCAGTATCGGTACGGGATACAATAATAATATAGTTGTTGAGGGAGCCAACCTGCCGGACAGTATGGTTTTCATTTTGCCAGGTGAAGATTCCGAGACCTGGATTCTCAGACTCTCAGATAATATGGATGCCGTTATCCAATCCGGAGACGGGGCAACCCTCAAATTCGCTGATTTGCGGGATCTTGGTATATTTCCTGTTGATCCCGAAGGGTTCTATCTCCTGAATATAAAGTATCTCGATCAGGGACAGGTTAATGTCGGTCCTTTTCTGATTCATTTCGGATTCATTGTCCCACCGAAACCCAGAGCAGTTCCGCTCGAGAAGAAAGAGAAAAAACCGAAAGTCGAGCCGGTTAAAGAAAAAGAGAAGCCGGACAACAGAGTTCTCAAAATTATAATTGAAAACCCGGACGGGAAAACCGAACTTGTACCCAACGCAGGTTTAATGACTGTCGGTGAAGCCGAATACAACACCGTAACTGTCAGCAATATCAATCTACCAAGAATCCATACTCTTCTTGAACCTCATGATAACAAGTATTTAATGAGATTGATTCCCGGGATCAAAGGCGGGGTGGAAGTTAAGGGAAGCGTTATCCCGTTCAATACGCTCATTGAGCGTAACCTTATGCAGCAGGAAAAGCCGGGAGATTCCTATACATGGATTTTCGATAAAAATGTCAGCGGTGTCTTCACAATTGGTAACACAGAAGTATTTTTCAGTTTTATAGAACCTCCGAAAGCCGAGAAAAAACCTGTACCCAAGCCTGAAGTTTTAAGAAAGAAGTACATTGCTCCGGAATACGATTGGGACAATTTCGCTGCCAGGCCTCATGACGCACTGGCAATGAAGGGAGCTCGCGAGGAATCCAACAGGATTGCCATTATACTGGGGCTTGGCCTTGCAGCCGCCCTGTTAACCGGAGCAGTTTTTGACAGGTTCATAACGGTTGTTCTCGAAACCAAGGAACAGCAGCTTCGAAGAGCTCCTACCGCCCGCGTGGCCACACTTGCCAGCCAGACTCGGCAGACCGAGGGAATCGGTGAAGAGATTGTAACCGACATGAGTATTGGCGAGGAAACTGTAGAGGTCGGTTCCGGAGGTGGTGGAGCCGCTGGAAGCGGAGGTTCGTCGAACGGCGTTTCCGATGGTGAAGCCGCTGGTGAAGCAGTACTTCAAAGTATAGGTTTCGCCGCGTATGGAACCGGAAGTACCGGTGGCTCCGCTGGTATTGCCAGTGATCTGCAAACCGCTGCCGCCACAGGTGCGGGACTTGCATCCGGAGGGGGCGGAGAATCCGTAATTGCGGGAGCCGGCGGAGGCGGTTCAGGCGGTATCAGCGGTCTTCTGGGAGAAGGCGGCGGTCCTAGCGCCAGCATTGAAGGGGTTTCATCGAGCGAAGTGGAAGCTGTTCACAGGGAAGCGGAAGTTTCCTTCTCCACACATTCCTCAAGTTCGGAAATCGGTGTTCAGGGTCGGACCATGAACGATATCCGGCGGAAGACCAACATGATTATTATGAGGATAAAGAGGGCTTACGAAGATTTACTCAGAAACAATCCAACTGCGGCTGGAACAATAAGTGTTAATTTTTCGATTACGCCTGGTGGCTCTGTTGTCGCGGTAAGCGTTTCTGCTCCCGGCAGCCTGTCATCCCTGACGGCTTCGGTTCAGGCGGCTGTGCAGTCACTGAACTTCGGACCTTCAAGCGAACAGATTGATAATATTCCTACTGGCGTTACATTGAATCTGGTTCCGCCGGATTAAAGGTAAAAAAAGAAACCCCGGACGGAAAGTCCGGGGTTTCTTGCTTCCATAGCGGCAGCGGGTTTCTAGTACATTCCGCCCATTCCACCCATACCGCCGGCAGCGGCAGCGGGTGGTTCTTCAGGTTCAGGTATTTCGGTAATAATGCACTCGGTCGTCAGCAGAAGGCTCGATATACTCGAAGCGTTCTGCAGGGCTGATCTTGTAACCATTGTTGGATCAACAACTCCCTGATCAAACATGTTCCCGTATTCGTTGGTCCGAATATTGAGCCCATTGTCCTTTTCAAGTCCTCTGACCTTTTCAACAACGATGGCCCCTTCCAATCCGGCATTAACGGCAAGCTGTCTCAAAGGTTCGGAGAGTATCTTCCTGATGATTTCCACACCTACCGCTTCGTCATCCGTGAACTTGAGATTATCGAGTGCCTTCTCGCAACGAAGCAGAGCCGTGCCACCACCGGGAACGATTCCTTCTTCAACAGCTGCTCGGGTAGCGTGAAGAGCATCTTCAACTCTGGCTTTCTTTTCCTTCATTTCGGTCTCGGTTGCCGCACCGACATTTATTCTTGCGACTCCCCCGGCAAGTTTGGCCAGACGTTCCTGAAGCTTCTCTTTGTCGTAATCGGAAGTTGTATCCTCAATCTGCTTGCGGATCTGTCCTATCCTTCCCTGGATGTCCGCAGTCTCACCGGCACCATCAATGATTGTTGTGTTGTCCTTGTCTATACGGACGCTGGTAGAGGATCCGAGGTCATCGAGAGTGATGTTTTCGAGTTTGATACCAAGATCTTCAGTGATTGACCTGCCTCCGGTGAGAACGGCGATGTCGTCAAGCATTGCCTTGCGGCGGTCTCCGTAACCGGGTGCCTTAACGGCGGCAACGTGGAGCATTCCCCTCATCTTGTTTACAACAAGCGTTGCGAGGGCTTCCCCTTCGATATCCTCGGCTATGATGAGAAGAGGCTTGCTGAGCTGCGCTACTTTTTCAAGAATCGGAAGAAGATCCTTCATACCGGATATTTTCTTTTCATGGATGAGAATGTAAGGTTTCTCAAGAACAACTTCCATGTTCTCAGCATCGGTAACGAAGTATGGAGAAAGGTAGCCTCTGTCGAACTGCATTCCCTCCACGACATCAAGGGTAGTGTCCATCGATTTGGCTTCTTCAACGGATATGGTTCCGTCTTTTCCAGCTTTGTCCATTGCCTCTGCAATGATATCGCCGATTTCCATGTCATTGTTAGCCGATATAGAAGCTACCTGTTTTATATCATCCTTGCCCGATACATCGCGGGAAAGCGTTCTGAGTTCTTTAATCACAGCTTCTACCGCTGCATCAATACCTCTCTTTAGAGACATCGGGTTTGCACCTGCTGTGACATTCTTCAGGCCTTCGCGATAGATGACCTCTGCAAGAAGTGTAGCGGTAGTTGTTCCGTCTCCGGCAATATCGCTGGTTTTACTTGCGACTTCACGTATCAGTTGAGCGCCGATATTTTCAAATTTGTTCGGAAGTTCGATCTCTTTTGCGACTGTTACGCCATCCTTGGTTATTGTCGGGCTGCCCCACTTCTTCTCGAGGAGAACATTTCTACCCTTGGGACCAAGAGTTACTTTTACAGCTCTCGATAGCTTCTCGACCCCCGCAAGAATAGCCTGCCTTGCTTCCTGGTCGAACTTGAGTTCTTTAGCTGGCATACTTTATTACCTCCCGATTATTTGTCCAGTACGGCAAGAATATCATCCTCGCGTACAATAACGTACTCGTCATCCAGTACTTTGATTTCCGTACCGGTATATTTACCTATAAGAACGCGATCACCTTTCTTAACAAGAGGAGCTACAAAGCCATCCCCGTCAGCGTTTCTTTTTCCTTTTCCTACAGCTTCCACGATACCTTCCAGAGGTTTTTCTTTGGCTGTATCAGGAATCACGATCCCGCCCTTTACGGTTTCTTTCGGCTCTTCCCGTTTAATAAGTACACGGTCAAAGAGCGGGCGAATCAGTTTATCACCCATGTGTATTCTCCCTTCTTTCTTCACATACGGTTCAGTTAGTTGTCTTTAAAAAAAATTCGCAGTCACATATTAAGCAAGGTAAATGCCAATCGGCACATCATCGCGATATGAACCGCAAAAGAACATATAGCACAGTGTCATATGGCAACCGGTCAGATTGACTGAACATGGTAAAGAAATAATTGCTGTACTCATGAGTCAGAATGACACATTAACCGCGCGGGTTGTACAACAAGTAAATCTGTATATTACGCAGGTCATTTGAGATGTACTATCAGCTTACGGAGTTGGAATGAACAGTATTACTATCGGAACAGATGGAACGGATTTGAATCAGGCTTTCAGAATAGTCGGGGGAGCATCTGCGGAATTGTCCGAAGGCGCCAGAACTGCAGTTAGAAACGCACGGATAAGGACTGAAGAAGTGGTTCGGAGCGCAGAGGCCGTTTACGGTGTGAATACAGGATTCGGAAGGCTGGCTAATTCAATCGTGACCTCCGAAAATCTTGATCTCCTGCAGAAGAACCTCCTGCTGAGTCATGCCTGCGGAACAGGTCCCATCTGTTCCAGGTCAGTCACAAGGTTGATGATGTTCCTGAGAATCGCGTCTCTTGCCAGGGGAAGATCCGGTATACGGGAGGAAACTCTTGATCAAATGCTTGCAATACTGAACAGTGAGATTTATCCGGCAGTTCCACTTAAAGGTTCTCTGGGCGCATCAGGTGATCTTGCGCCTCTGGCGCATTTGAGTCTGCCGCTCATTGGCGAGGGCAGGTGCGTATTCGAAGGTAAAATCATCCCGGGAGCGGAGACCCTGGACCGGCTGGGATTAAGACCGCTCAAGCTGGGTCCAAAAGAAGGGCTTGCCCTTATCAACGGAACCCAGACAATGACCGCCCTTGCATCATCGGCTTATTTGGGGGCTTGCAGGCTTGCAGACGCGGCGGATGCAGCAGCGGCTATGTCACTTGAAGTGCTTCTTGGCACGAC
>Ga0256913_10001768_pt1 | contig 11056 bp, 6 predicted proteins | sample Axial_MatmetaG_FD_185970 | JGI IMG/M metagenome (GOLD analysis project Ga0256913, IMG submission 185970) | Deep-sea worm associated microbial mat communities from Axial Seamount, Juan de Fuca Ridge, Pacific Ocean - Axial_Mat | ecosystem: Environmental > Aquatic > Marine > Oceanic > Microbial...
CCGCTAAGGGTCAAAAAGTGAAAGTGACAGATCATATCACCGATAAGATCGACATAAGCGGGTTGAGCAAAGGTATCTACCTGATAAACTTTATAACCGATAAAGGGACTGTAACAATGAAATTTGTAGTGGCAAGATGATGTTGACTAACTACCGACGGCGTCGCTTTGAGCGACATTGTCGGTAGCAGGTGAAAATATTAATTAAATTTAAATCAAATATTATGGAACTAAAAAAACTACTCGCAGCAATTATACTCCTTATGGGAGTAACAGTTTTATATTCTCAAGCATGGACACAGGTCGGAGATCCGATAAATGGAGATGCTGAATGGGACAAATCGGGTTTCAAAGTTAGCATTAGTGGAGATGGGAATACGATTGCAGTTTCGGCAATTGAAAACGATACAAAAGGATATAATGCAGGGCAGGTTAAAGTATTCAGAAATGATAACGAAAACTGGGTTCAAACAGGGAATGATCTGTACGGTGATGTGGATGATGAAGATTTTGGCTTGTCATTGGATCTGAACTATGATGGTACAGTGTTGGCTGTAGGAACACCTCAATATCAAAATTCCGGTATTGTGAAAGTGTTCAAATACAGTAATGGAGATTGGGTACAAATGGGAACATATTTAGGGGATAGAAAGGGGGCCGGCATTTCATTAGAACTTAATTATGATGGAACCGTAATTGCTGTTGGTACCAGAACTTATACGTATGGTATGTTTAATGGTGTAATGGTTTATAAATATGATAAATCATCAGGTTCATGGGGCCAGCTTGGAGATGACATTAAAGGTGGTAGTGATGGCCTTGGGTATTCGGTAAGTATAAATTCAAAAGGTGATATCATTGCAATGGGTGGTTTTGATGATTATAATATCGAAGGACATGTGGAGGTATTCCAATACAAAGAAGATGAAGAGTTGTGGAAAATAGTTGGTGATGTTATATGCGGTGAAAATTCATCCGATATGTCCGGTTGGTCGGTAAGTTTGAATTCAGAAGGGAATATTCTGGCAATTGGTGCTCCGGGGAATGATGATAACGGTGAAGAATCGGGATACACAAGGGTTTTTAAGAATGTTTCCGGTACATGGACTCAGATAGGTGATGACATAAACGGTGATTCCCATAAACATTCGGGACGGTCGGTCATGTTAAATTCTGATGGGTCAATCGTGGCAATAGGTTCACCTGTAAGTGACGGATATAATACAGAAAAGGACCATGTAAGCATTTATCAGTTTAAGGACGGTACATGGAAACTGTTTGGTGAAAAAATATACGAGACTGAAGCATACAGCTATTTTGGTGATGCTGTTAGTTTAAGTGCTGACGGCTTTACTGTGGCTGTTGGTGCATTTTCAAGTGATGCTAATGGGGAACATTCCGGACAAACAAGAATTTACACTTATGGTGAAAGCCTTGGGATGAATGATAAGTCTGTACTAAAGATCAATATTTTCCCCAATCCTGTTAGTGATATACTATATCTGAATTATAACAAGAGTGCCGTTCCAGATCCTGGAAATGTCGGGATAGAAATATATTCGGTTACAGGACAAAAGGTGAAAGTGATAGATCACACCACCGATAAGATCGACATAAGCGAACTGAGCAAAGGTATCTACCTGATAAACTTAGTGACCGATAAGGGAATTGTAACACGCAAGTTTGTAGTGGCAAGATGATACTTACTTGCCGAAGGTTTCGCTCATAGCTAAGCCTTCGGTAACCATAAAATTGTTTTTTACTGCTCCCTTCAGGTGCGGGGTGAACAGGCAAAAGCAAGATGAGAATAACGGTGTCGCTCAGTGCGAAGCCGAAATAGGTTGCTGAGCGAAGCCTTCGGTAACTATAACAGGACATTCGATTGTTCCGTCGGCAGACGGATCATCGAATCGTCAAAACAGGATACGAAAAAAGGTGAAAGTATTAACGCTTTGTCGACGTGTTGAAAGATTACCGATTGTATCGCTTTGAATGGACATCCTTAGTAGTTTGCTCATAAATAAAAATAAACCTTACCTATCATTTTTTTTATTGGTTTATGGTTATAAATTTGTGTGATAATGAAACACCTTTATTAAAACCATATTTTATGATACCGATAGAAACCAGGGTTTTTTCCGAGATAGGTACACTTGAAGGGGTTATTTTGCACACACCGGGTCCGGAAATAGAGAATATGACCCCGGATAATGCCGAAAGGGCTCTTTACAGCGATATCCTGAACCTTGCAGTAGCTACCGAGGAATACAATCAGTTTGCAGGAGTGCTGAACAAAGTGACACAAACATTTCAGGTAATGGACCTGCTTGCCGGCATTCTGGAGAAGGATGAAGTAAAACAGACCCTGATAGATAAGATCTGTACTTTTGAACATGTTGAAAATATTAAATACGAATTATTGAAATTATCTCCGGGTGAATTGGCCCGGCAATTGATAGAAGGGGTTGCTCTTAAAAAAAATACTCTGACTACTTTTTTATCAGATGAGAGATACTCTTTGAGACCTTTGCATAATTTCTTTTTTACCCGTGATGCATCTGTTACTACTTATGACAAGGTTCTGATATCTAAAATGGCTAACAGGGTCCGTGCCCGTGAGGCAATAATCATGGAAGCTGTTTTCAATAATTCACCATTAATAAAAACTTCAACATACACACCTTTTGATATCTTTACTGATGACAAGGATATTACCATTGAGGGAGGTGATGTGATTATTGCACGCGATGATGTCCTCATCGTAGGCAATAGTGCCCGTACAACAACCAAAGGGATAGATTTCATGGTCGGGCAGATGAAAAAAAGAAAGACCCGTCATCATATTGTTGTGCAGCAATTACCTCATACACCGGAATCGTTCATTCATCTCGATATGGTATTCACACTTCTGAACAAAGATGAGTGTATGGTTTATGAACCTGTAATATTACGATCAACACAGTGTCAGACTATCACTATTACGGTTGATAACGGTGAAGTTGTTTCAATTGATAAAAAAGAGGGCCTTCTCTCTGCATTGAAAGAGCTGGGTCTTGACTTTAAGCCAATTATGTGTGGCGGGACTAAAGATATCTGGATACAGGAACGTGAACAGTGGCATAGTGGTGCAAACTTTTTTGCCATTGCTCCGGGGAAGGTCATGGGATACGAGAGGAATATCTACACCATGGAAGAGATGAACAAGAACGGCTATGAAATTATAAAGGCTGCAGATGTTATTTCAGGGCAGACAAACCTGAACGATCACAAAAAATATGTTGTAACTATTGAAGGTTCAGAGTTGTCACGAGGAGGCGGTGGGGCACGATGCATGTCGATGCCGGTAAGGCGCAAAGATGTGGAGTGGTGATGTAACATTAGGTATATATTGTCAATTTTCAGAATGGTTAATTATTATTGTAGGAACACATGGCCGTGCATTCCTACAATATAATAATATATGTTATCTCGATCTAACTTCTCTTTTCATAAATGGAATATAAGCCAGAATAAAGCATACAACACCGGCTGTGATGAGAAAGGATGTTGAATGGTACTGTTCTGTTCGTACTCCCTAATATATAGTATGCAGCCTCAGAATAACTGAAGACTGCATACTGACAATTATTAACCAAAACTTATACTTATCTCGATCTTACCTCTCTTCTCATAAACGGAACGTAAGCCAATACAAAACATACTGCGCTGGCAGCTATCAATGCAGTAATGTGCGGCCAAACAAGCAGCAGGCTTTGTCCTAACGGCAGTGGTCCCGGTATAGCCCCGCTTAGTTGCTCCATGGTAAGTGGGCCAAGGCTGCGTACCGAAGGTATCATAAGGGTGCTTGTAGCTTCACTGAACAAAATATTGGGGGCAAACCTCATGAGTGCCAGTTTAATTCTTTCAAGATAGATCTGATACATAGGATTAATAAGCAGTGCCGGAGAGGCAATAGCTTTCATTATCAGATTTACTATCATCGAATAAAATATCGAGAAAAATATCCATACCGAAATGCCTGTGAGAGCTGATGTTGCAGGTTGTTTGAACCTTACCGATAGAAAGATCGACAGGTTAAGCCAGAACCCGACATAAATTATGTTCATAAAAAGGAACATCATTATTCTCACAAACTCTTCGGGAGTGGGAGTGAGCCCGATCGCGATTATGCCAATGCCCATGAACAGAAAACCTAAAGCAAAGAACAGGAAACTGATAACGATCAATGAGGAAATGAACTTTGCATTTATAATGTAGTCACGGTGAATGGGTTGTGCAAGCAATCGGCTCAGTGTTCCATGGTTCTGTTCTGAGTTTACAGCATCGAAACCAAGACCTATCCCCAGTAAAGGCCCTAAGAAACTTACGAATACGATAAATGATGGAAGGGTCCCGTCGCTGTAAGTGAAAAGTTTAAGAAAAACGTAAGCTTTTTCTGGGTCGGTTACTGTTTTCAGTGCATCACTAATATTTGTGAGTGCAGTATAAAGTGAACCCAGGGTGGTTAGGGTAATTATGGCTATTAAAATGATGAATCTCCAGCTTCTTACCTGATCCGATATCTCTTTTTCAACCAATACCCAAAACGGCCTGGTCACTTTTGTGCTCAATGCGGCTGTTCTTTTCCCGAGCAGTTTGTCGAGCAGCTTTGTGATCTGATTACCGCCGGGTAACTGAATATCTTTGGCAGTATTACTCATTTTTCGTTCCTCCCTCAAAATAGTGATAATAAATATCATCCAGTCCGTACTCCTTTTTGTTTAAAGAAGTAATGTTAAGTCCGGAATTGATTATTTCTTTCGAGATCTCCGGAGTGACATCCCTTGAGCACTCTATCAGATATTTTCCTTTTACCTGGTTCATCGATATCACTCCGTCAATGTTTTTTATGATATCTTCAGGAGTGTCTTCCCCGTTTCCGCTTGAACCTGAAATTCCCAGTTCTATCGTATAAGCATTGTTCCCGAACAGTTTTTGAGACAGTGAATTGATGTCCCCTTCAGCAAGAAGTTTTCCGCTCACGAACAGGCCCACGCGATCACAAACCTGCTGAACCTGGTATAAATGGTGTGAGGAAAACAGTACGGTAAGCCCCTCTTCTTTACTTAGCCTGATTATCAGGTCGAGGAACTCCTTTACTCCGTATGGGTCAATACCGAGAATAGGTTCGTCGAGAATGATCACTTCCGGGTCTTTTATCAGAACATCAGCCAGTCCGAGACGTTGTCGCATACCACGTGAGTAAACACCGGTTTTCTTATCGGCATTTTCCGCCAAACCAACTCTTTCAAGGAGTTTTGTCGCCTTGTCAAAAGCTTCGGCTTTCGACATACCGTTGAGTTGTGCCGTGAACATGAGGTTCTCAAGCCCTGAGTACCTGTCATAAAAGCCAACGTCTTCAGGCAGGTATCCCACACGTTTTTTTACATCCACCGGCCGGCTGATAGGATCGATCCCGCAAACCGATACAGAGCCTTCACTCGGCTCGGTGAGGCCGAGAAGCATCAGGATAGTGGTTGACTTTCCTGCTCCGTTGGGGCCGAGCAAACCGAAAACCTCACCTTTGTTGATAGAAAGATCAAGGTGGTCAACAGCGGTGAATTTTCCGTATTTTTTGGTCAGTCCTGTCAGTTTTATTATTTCGTCCACAATTTGTCAATTTAGAAATTAGAAATAAGATCTTTAAGATCAGGATATGCAGTGGCTTTAAATATGCATCATCACCGATCTATCTTCTTCCGTACTTTCTGAACAAATAATAGATCAAACCAATGGCCAGCAGTATTACAAGCAGTCCGAGCCAACCGGTAAGCATCGATGTTTCAACAGTTATCCGGAAGGTGGCTTTGGCAGATGTCTCAGGAGTGCTTGCCGTTATTTTTGTTATGTAGTCGCCTGCAATGGATTTTTCATATGCTTTGATGGTTGCCTGGACCTCGGTGTTTTTGCCCGGTTCAAGAACTTTGACCTCTTTCGGATCGAATGTGACTTCCCAGTTACGTGGATTTGAGGCTTTAAGTTTTATGTTTTCAAGTTTTGAGGAACCCGTATTTTTGATCAGCAGTTTTACTTTCTTCTCATCGCCGGCAGTGATGTGTGTGCTTAAAAGTCCGGACGGAGTAGTAAGTTCCATCTCGTAAGTGCCTGTGATCACAACCTCAAGTGTAAGTTCGGATGAGGTGTTGTTGTTCACTGCGGCTACAGGTATCTTGTATGTTCCGGCCTTGATGTTATACGGAGGCTTGATCTCGATCGACATGTTTACTTTCTGGTTCGGCTCTATTTCAACCGAGGTAGCTTGTTTGTAATTGGGTTTGAATTTTATTTCCCAGCCTCTCGGTGCATTTGCCCTTAATGCATAGCGTTGTCTCTCTCCGGTTACATTTTTAAGTTCGGTAGAAAATGTAAAGTTTGCTTTTGCATGTCCCTGCATATTGTTCTGCTTGCAGGTGAATTCGGTTTCGTAATTGCCCTGTTTCGAAACAACGATATATAACGGAAGCTTGTAATCACCCCCGGTAACGGTTATACGGTGAGTCCCCTTACGTACTTTGTAAGGAATGTTAAGCTTCAGATTAACTGATTTTTTTTCTCCCGGTAATATCGAAAGTTGTTTTACATTCCACTTGCCTGATTTTATCTCATAGGTCCATCCCGATGGAAGGCCTGATACATAAAGGTCAATATTTCTGCGTGCGCTGTCATTGTTCTTTACATCGATCGAGTAGGTCAGCGACTCTCCCGGAGGTGCCGAAATTTTGGTGTAAGGGGTGTAAAGTGAGACTTTTTGCGCTGAAACGATAGTGGCACTGCTTAAAAGAAGAATGCCAAATAGTGAAATTAAAACCGGTTTGAAAATTTTTGTACTTGTTGACATATCTTTTCCTCCATTTTTAAATTCTACATTTTGAATTCATGACGAAATTATACGACTCTTTATTTTTGAACAATTGTTTAACGTTAAAGTATTTTAACAATCGCTTTAGGAGATATAATTTTCTCCCCCTCAGGAGCTGCAGTTACTCTGTATTGGCAGTTTTATTAGTCCCGATTGGGACGAAATGTTCTACAAGGAGTGAAAAAAACCTTGAAATAAAAGTATCAAAATGATACGTTCCGGAATGGTATAAAACAAACAAGAGGTTTATGCTTAGCTTAATACAAGGCAACGCCCTGTCAGAAAGGTTATACGCGAAAAAAATCGGTAAGGGCGTATCAACAATATTCTTGAAAATTGATTCCCGGATTGCCCTCTTTAGTTATTAAACGTTAGATCTTTTCCGATAGAAATTTTACATTCTTTTATGGAAAAATGCATTATTAGAATATTAAAAGTGTTAATTGTTGTTAGTAATGTTATGAAGTCCTATTTTAGACAAGCTTTTACTAAAACGGATAATTAAATTTAATAAAAGATTATGAGTAAACAGATTAAGTATTCCCATCTAATTCCCGTTCTTCTTTCATTCTTTGTAATGAGCTTTGCCGACCTTGTTGGTACCGGCGTCGATGAGCTCAAGCAAAGTGCTGATACACCCCGCTATGTGTTACAGCTGATTCCCTTCGTTGCATTGATATGGTATTTTCTTCTTTCAGTACCTGTAGGTATCTGGCAGGATAAAATAGGTAAAAAGAAAGCTCTTAACATAGGTATACTGATCACTGCCGCAGGCCTTTTTATCCCTGTTTTCGGTAACACTCTGGTAGTGATACTTCTTGCATTTTCAGTATTAGGTATAGGGAATGTCATCATTCAGGTATCGGCAAATCCGTTGCTTGTTGACATAGTTCCGGAGGACAGGTCATCGAGTTTTCTTAGCCTGTCACAATTCTTCAAATCGATAGGTTCGATGGTAGGACCTTTTGTTGCTGCCATTACAGGCCCGTGGCTGGCAAGTCTGCTTGGCGATAATTCAGAAGGTGCCTGGCGTTACGGCCTTTACCTTTTCGGATTGGTAGCATTGATCTCATGGATATGGCTTTCGGCTGTCAAGGTTGAAGAAACACACAACGATGGTGAAAAAGCCACTTTTTCATCGTGTTTCAAGCTGTTGGGAAACAACTTCATCCTGATGATGGTAATGGGTATTTTCCTTGTGGTAGGTATCGACGTGGCAATGAACTCTAATATCGGGAATTTTCTCGAAGAGAAGATTCATATTGATGCAGAAATGGCTAAATACGGAAAATCAATGTATTTCTTTGCAAAGATGATAGGAACTTTTGTGGGAGCTATTCTTCTTACCAAACTTTCGTCAAGAGGATTCCTCATTGGTTCTTCCCTGCTTGCGGTAGTGGCGTTGCTTGCAATGTCATTTACACAAAGTGCGGTTATGGCATGGGTCATCATTTTTATTATCAGTTTGGGTGTTTCAAATATATTCCCGTTACTTTTCTCAATTGCGGTAAGTAAGATGCCTGAACGTGCAAATGAGATTTCAGGTCTGATGATGATGGCAATCAGCGGAGGTGCCATTATACCATTTATCGTAGGTTATGCCATGGATATGTGGTTGCCGGGAGGAATACTTGTATTGGTTGCCTGTGCCGTATACCTGCTTTATCTCGGTTTGTCCCCTAAAACAAAGTGATCATAAATTCCTTACTTTACTTCATATCGTTGTAGAGTATAAAATGAACACGGGTGATGTTTTTGCTCGTGTTTTTTTGTATCTTTCCTAAACAAAAATTATAGATATGAAAGTTGTTCTTTTTTCAATTATTATCTCATTAACCTTCTTTTCATGTAAATCAGGGAAAAAAGAAGGAAAAATAGTTGCTCAGCCCCAAAAGCAAACCGAGGTTCTGACAGATCTTACGAAATATGTGGACCCTCAGATAGGTTCGGTTCACGGCAGGTGGTTTTTCTATACACCTGCAGCTGTTCCGTTCGGAATGGCAAAACTTGCCCCGCAAACAAATGCATACAACAGTCCGGGAAGTTGGGGGCCTGTAGGATATGATGACAGACATACCTCGATCGAGGGATTTGGACATTTTCATGAGTTTCAGGTCGGAGGAGTGGTATTCATGCCTGTCGTGGGAAAAGTAAAGACAGTTCCCGGCACCCTTAAGGATCCTGATTCCGGATATCGTTCCCGGTTTGATAAAGATACGGAACATGCAGAAGCTGGCTATTACACAGTGTTCCTCAAGGATTACGGCATAAAGGCCGAAATAACCGCTACTACAAGGGTGGGTTATCATCGTTATACTTTCCCTGAAACAAAAGAAGCTCATCTGATAATTGATGTAGGCCATAAACAGGGTGAGAGTAGTTCAGTTACTGAGGCTTTTGCACGACTGGTCGGCGGGGATGAGGTAGAAGGTTATGTTATCACTTATCCTGAATACGTAAAATTTTGTGATCCGGGCAAAAGGGTGAGAATGTATTTCGTTGCTAAATTAAGTAAGGCTCCGGTCAAATGGGGTTCTTTTGTGAACAAGGAAATTCAACCCGGTAAAAAAGAGACTTCAGGTGTGGATAACGGCTTGTATCTTACCTTCAACATGAAAGAGGGAGAAAAACTAGAGATACAAACAGGCGTTAGTTATACTTCAATAAAAAATGCAAGGCTGAACCTGGAGACGGAATCAAAAGGTAATTCGTTTGATAAGGTCAGAAGCGATGCAAAAAGATTGTGGAACGAAAGGCTGAACAAAATAATTGTTGAAGGCGGTCTTGAACAGGACAGGGTGAAGTTTTACACCGGATTATATCATGCTTTACTGGGAAGGGGTATATCGAGCGATGTTAACGGCCAGTATCCGCTTGTTGACGGAGGTGTTGGACAGATACCACTGGATGAGAACGGAGTACCGGAACATCATCATTTCAATACCGATGGTATGTGGGGCGGGTTTTGGAATCTTACACAGGTGTGGGCTTTGGTCTGTCCCGATTATTTCAGGGAATATGTTCAGTCGAACATTGATTTTTACAAAACCAGAGGCTGGCTTCATGATGGAGAGGCTACCGGAACATACACTAACGGAGTACAGACAAATTTTCAGGGATTGATCATGGCATCTGCATACAATTGTGGTATCAGGGATTTTGAATTGAAAAAAGGGTATGAGGCTGCAGTTAAGAATGAACTTGATTATACCGGCAGGAATCTTGGGAACGGAAAATATGACCTTTGGTATTTTGTGTTGAATGGTTATGTTCCTTACAAGGACACTACGATATCAAATGGTTGGGTTTTCAATTTCGGGGCATCACACACACTTGAATATGCGTTCAGCTCGTATGCGGTAGCTCACATGGCTAAAAGTATGGGAGATACAGAAATATACAATAAGCTGATAAAGCAGGCAGGATTTTACAGGAACATCTTCGACCCCGAAACAAAGTTCATCCGGCCGAAGCTTGAGGATGGAAAGTTCCTTGTTGATTTTGACCCGATGCGTGGTTGGGACGGTTTTCAGGAGGGTAACGCCTATCAGTACACCTGGTATGTTCCTCATGATGTGGCAGGCTTGATTGATCTTATAGGTAAAGATCTTTTCAACAAAAGGCTGGAACACATGTTCGAAAAATCGAAGAATAGTATGTTCGGTGGAGGGTCAGAAGAAATTCACAGTTTCTCGGGTGTGGATAAACTGTACAATCAGGGCAATCAGCCTTGTCTGCATGATGCCTGGCTTTTTAACTATTCGGGGGAACCATGGAATACTCAAAAATGGACACGTGAGATATGTAACGTCTTTTATGGTACTGAACCGTTGCATGGTTACGGAATAGGCCAGGATGAGGATCAGGGACAGCTGGGTGCATGGTTTGTGCTGAACTCGCTCGGATTGTTCGATGTTCAGGGGTTCAGCTCCTCGAAGCCGACGATGCAGTTGGGAAGTCCGATGTTCAGAAAGGTGACCATCAAACTTGATCCTAAGTATTACAAAGGGAAAGAGTTAGTGATAAAAACAATAGGTAATGTTCCGCAGGACAGATATGTTCAGTCGGTTACTTTTAATGGTAAAAATGTAGATAATTGCTGGATCTACTGGGATGAACTGACGAATGGCGGTACTCTTAGTTTTAATATGGGGAGTGC
>Ga0256913_10001769_pt1 | contig 11048 bp, 12 predicted proteins | sample Axial_MatmetaG_FD_185970 | JGI IMG/M metagenome (GOLD analysis project Ga0256913, IMG submission 185970) | Deep-sea worm associated microbial mat communities from Axial Seamount, Juan de Fuca Ridge, Pacific Ocean - Axial_Mat | ecosystem: Environmental > Aquatic > Marine > Oceanic > Microbial...
TTTAAATACTCGACAACTTTACCAACCGTTGTAAGAGTGGTTGCTTCATCTTCATCAATTCGGAGTCCGAAAGCATCTTCAAAACCCATTATGAGTTCGTACTGGTCAATGGAGTCAGCACCAAGGTCAGTATCAAATTGAGCTTCCATTGTTACCTGCTCAGGTTTGACTCCCAACTTATCAATTATGATTTCTGTTACACGGCTTTCAAGTGACATATTCTATTCCTTTCTCACGTTGTAAGTCCACCATCTACCGGAAGTACTACCCCGGTAATATATGAAGAAACATCATCAAGTAGGAAATGCACAACATCAGCTATATTTTCGGGATGTCCCATTCTTCTCATGGGAACCCTGTCAGCGTAATCTTTCCGAACCTCTTCAGATAGTTCCCTCGTCATTTCTGTCTCAATAAAACCCGGAGCAACCGCGTTAACCCTGATGTTACGAGCGGCATACTCTCTTGAAAGTGCCCTTGTTAAACCAATAAGACCGGCTTTCGTAGATGCGTAATTAACCTGTCCGGAGGCTCCCAGCAATGCTACAACGGAAGAAATGTTTACAATGGATCCTTCTTTCTGGCGAAGCATTCCCCGGGATAATGCCCTGCACATAAGGAAGGCTCCAGTCAGATTCACATTAAGAACAATATCCCAGTCACTTTTTTTCATACGCATAATGAGACCATCACGGGTTATTCCCGCATTATTCACAAGGCCGAATACAGGACCTGACTCTTTTTCGATTCTCCCGGTCACATCCTGAACAGCGTCTTCGTCAGTTACATCAAGAACCCACGGGCTGAAGGAATCTCCAAGTTTGCGCGAGGCGACCATGAGATCGTCTTCAAGAACATCGCATCCGGCCACCGACCATCCCGACCGGACAAGCTTCCTGGAGATTGAGTATCCTATACCTCTTGCGGCACCTGTCACAACTGCGAGCCTGTTCATAATCATCCCCCTCCGACTGTCCTACCAGTGCAATATCATCCCGCCCCAGGTGAGTCCGGCACCAAATGCAGCCAGAACAACTGTACTTGATTCTTTTATCGTATTATCTCTTATAGCCTCATCGAGAGCCATGGGAATGGATGCGGCTGATGTATTACCATATTTCTGTATGTTTATGTAAACCTGCTCCGGCTCAAGTTCGAGAGCTCTGGCAGTCGCGTCGATAATTCTCAGATTCGCCTGATGGGATACCAGAAGGTCAACATCCTTCTTTTCAGTGCCATCCATCTTAAGAGCTTCCATGCAGGAATCATGCATCGTTCTGACGGCATACTTGAAAATCCCTGCGCCATTCATATGAATAGTATGCTCATGATTATCAACGGTTTCGTGCGAAGCCGGTTTTTTCGACCCGCCTCCCGGTTGAAAAAGCTGTTCGCCCATGGAACCATCACTGCCCCAGTGAAAGCCACCAAGTCTTCCCCCTGGTCCTTCCGAAGATACCGCGACTGCACCGGCACCATCACCGAAAAGAATACAGCTTGATCTGTCGGTCCAGTTGGTTATCTTCGTCAGACAGTCGGCTCCCACGACTATCATCCTGTCCATCATTCCTGACTCGATAAATGTCTTAGCCTGAATAAGTCCGTAAATAAACGCAGTACAGCCAGCTTCAAAATCGTAAGCAGGAATATTCCTCATTCCAAGCCTGTCAGCCACCAGCGCGGCTGTAGAAGGGAAATAGTAATCAGGCGTAACGGTTCCCACAATCATTCCCTGTACATCCTCCGGTTTCCATCCCGCCATTTCCATAGCGTTCCGGACGGCAACGGTTACCAAATCGGAGGTTGCTGTGGAATCGTCGGCTTTCCTGCGTTCCTTTATGCCGGTCATTTTGATAATCCATTCATCTGAAGTATCAACAATTTTTTCCATATCGGCATTGGTTAATACGCCATCAGGGACGTTATGTCCTGTTCCAACAATATAAGCGTGCCTGCTCACTTTTTCTCCAATCTCATATTATCGAGTTTTGAATTTCCTGCTGAATCATGTCGCCAACACCGCTTCGATAAAAATCACATGCGGCAACCACAGCATTTCTAATCGCTTTCGGGGTACTGCTGCCATGGGCAACTATCGATACTCCATTCAAACCGAGTAATGGAGCCCCGCCGTATTCTGCTGAATCAAGCCGTTCCCATAGTTTTGAAAATGAGTGCCTCATAAGAAGATAGCCAGCCCTGGAAGCCCAGTGACGTTTCATCTCCAGGTACAATGATCCTCCCACAAGGTCTGCTATTGATTCAAAAGTCTTCAGAAGAATATTACCCACGAACCCGTCACAGACTACCACATCAGCCTCGCCTTTCAGTATGCCGTCCCCTTCGATATTTCCCTTGAAATTAAGTCTGGAATCACTGAGAGTCTCGTAAACATCCTGAAGTACTGAAGATCCCTTGGTTTTTTCCTGGCCCACATTCAGCAGAGATACTCTTGGATTCCCAATACCGAAGACTAGTTTCGAATACGCTTCTCCCATAAGCGCAAACTGATACAGCTGCCTTTTGTTGCACCCTACATTTGCTCCAACATCAAGAACTACAGTGGGATTGTTCTGCGTTGGAAAAGTGGCGGCGATCGCGGGTCTGGGAACACCCTCTATTCTTCCGAGGGCAAAAAGGCTCGCAGCCATCATGGCTCCAGTGTTACCGGCACTGACCATGGCCTGCACCCGGCCTTTCTTCTGAAGTCCCGCCATGACAAGCATGGAGCTGTCCGGTTTGCTCTTGAGAGCTTCAGCAGGATGGTCGTTCATGGTTATAACCTGTGAGGCGTGCTGGATGGATAATGGCAGTTTAGCCCCACCGCTGCGGGATAAAAGTCTTGATAGAACATCCCTGTCACCTACAAGTTCAATTGCCACATTTTCCGTAACAGACTTTCTGCACTCCTTAAAGAACCTGATAACGCCCTGGACAATTACCGACGGACCGTTATCACCCCCCATTGCGTCAACGGCTATATTGATATTGTCAGACAATTACTGAACCTTCAGTTCAAAAGTCACCGTTTTCAAAAATTTACTCTTCCTTCGGCTCGATGACCTGTTTACCGTCGTAGAACCCGCAATGCATGCATACCCTGTGCGGAATCCTGGGTTCACCGCATTGAGGACAGATACTTGTAGAACTCTCCTTCAGAGCATCGTGGGCTCTGCGCTTGTCTCGTCTCGTAGATGAATGTCTTCTTTTTGGTACCGGCATGGTTCCTTCTCTTTCTGTGATGTCATACATGACATCTTCTGTTTAATGAAAAAAAATAATAATTCAGAGTATACTCAATTATAACTAATTCCAGCGCAATCAGGAGAGCATAGCGGTTTGCCGGGAATTGAGAGCAGCACAGCTTCCCTCAAGGCATTAAAAATATTAAGCTCATCGAAGCGGGATATTATTTCCTTTTCCTGCTCATCTGAAGGATCAGGTTTCCATGTGTATTCCCTGCTTACATCCTCACTGATTGTAAAAAGCGCTGGTTCCAGGCATCGGGCGCACGGGGTTCGAAAAACTGCGCTGAGTTTACCTGTACACAGAATAACTTCATCTTCATAATTTATCACAAGATCAAGAATACCTTCATCATCATCAGGCTCGACATCCTCTATATCCCAGTTGATCTTCTTAAGAGGAATAATAAAAGTACCAGTGTTCAGGCCTCCTGAAATGCTCTTCAAATAAACTATCAGCTTCTCCGGATCAAATATCATTCAGTACTCGTTATTCCGTGAAAACTGGAAACCACTTTCTGCATTATGGAATCCATCTCTTCTGCCGAATCAGACTCGACGTATATTCTCGCAAGCGGCTCCGTACCGGAAAGTCTTATCAGTATCCAGTCACCATTTTTCAGTATCATCCTTGCTCCATCAATCCGGTCTAAGGATTCAATTGGAAATCCGGCGATTTCAGATGGGTCCGATTCGAAGAATTTCTTCGTAAGGTAGCGTTTCAGAGTTTCGTCAAGACGGAGATCAGTTCGTGAGACAGGAACCCGGCCATACCTGTCCCAGAGATCATCCAGCTGAGCAGCAAGACCAGCACCTCTGGTACAGACCATTTCTGCAGCGAGAAGGCATGCAAGAATTCCATCCTTCTCCGGAACATGATCCATAATAGAAAGACCACCGCTTTCCTCACCGGCAAGAATCACATTTCCTTCCAGCATCCTGGCGCCAAGATACTTAAAACCCACAGGAGTAATTTCGGTTTGAAGGCCGTGGGCTGAAGCTACTCTGTCAAGAAGGCTGCTGGTGGTTACGGACCGTACAACACTTCCAGAATAGCCCTTGATTTCAATAAGGTACTCAAGAAGAAGAGGAAGAAAATCATGCGGAGAAACAAATTTACCGTTTTCGTTAACTATTCCGAAACGATCAGCGTCACCATCGGTTGCAACGCCAAGTGAAGCCCCGCTGGAAACCACCTGCAGAGCCAGGTCAACAGTACCATTTTTCCCCGGTTCCGGATGCTGTCTGCCGGCAAACAGAGGATCTCTGGTTCCGTTCAAAACGCGGACCGCAACGCCCAGATCAACAAGAATTCGATCAAGATAACCCGAACCGGCACCGGAGAAGGCATCGTAGACTACCCTTAGCCCGCTATTTTTGAAAGTATCCGGATTGAGATACTTAAGTATGCTCTGTGAATAATCTTTTCCAAATTCAGTAACGGTTACGGAACCGGAACCTTTTTCGGGCTTTCCTCCATCTTCTATAATTCGTTCAATATCGGCGGTCACGATACCGTCCGCAGGACCACCATGCCACGGACTGAATTTAATCCCGTTATAAATGGGAGGATTATGGCTTGCGGTAAAATTGATCACGCCACCGTAATTATTTTTCCTGCAGGCATGAGACAGCACAGGTGTGGGACATGGTCCCTGCGAGAGTGCAACGTCGAACCCATAACCCGCCATACGCTCCGCCGCAGCCTTCGCGAGTTCCGGGGATAGAAAACGGCAATCTCCCCCTATTACGATACTTTCGCGTCCATCACTTTTAAGAAGCAGAGCTATTGCGTCAACAACACGATCAACCCTGTCCCATGTGAACTCCCTGGCAATGATACCTCGCCAGCCGGACGTTCCGAATTTAATTCTCATCATTCTCCATCCTGGAAATACTGAAGAGCTCTCTGAACAGTTTCGTCGTGGGGCGTCATCATTTTATGGTATGTCTCACGATCCCAGACTCTTGATGTAATTTCCGCGAACAGGGCTCTTTCTATATAGTAAAGGTTATCGTTGAATTCGCCATCTTCCCATTCAAAACCCTCATCGCTCAGGTAACTCCGAAAATCAGCGACGCATGCGCTGTCTGGCCAGAAATTTTCTTCAATTTCATGATCCAGAACGTAATCCGTAGCGTACTTGAAAAATATTGAGCCAGCGAACAATTCAACGGGAAGTGTTCCGGATACTTCCCTTGGTTCTACTGTTATGTCGGGAACTATTCCCCAGTCCGCGAGCGAATCTTCCTCCCCGACGTTACCGAAATCATCTTTCAATGTTCTGTCAATACTTCTTCCGTCCGGAGTGAAATACCTGGCAGTTGTAAGTTTAACTCCGTAATGCCCCAGGTTTGGAAATTCGCCAAGATCCATCAAAGTCTGAACGGAACCTTTTCCAAAAGTTCTTGTCCCTATGAGCGTGGCTGCATTATTATCCCGAAGAGCACCGGCAACTATTTCCGAGGAGCTTGCGCTTCCACCATCCACGAGGACCACAAGATTTCCATCGTAGAGCAGTCCGCTGGTCGCGTAGTAATTATCTTCGCCTACCGCGTTCCCTCTTGTTGAAACAACAAGCGTACCGGACGGAAGAAAGTAATCAGCTATTTCCACGGCTGCTGTAAAAAGACCACCCGGGTTACCCCTCAGGTCAAATATCAGGTTTTCAGCACCCTCTTCAAGTAATTTCTGCAACGTGTTATGAACTTCTTTGGTGGACTCTTCACCGAAATTGGAAAGTCGTAAATATCCAGTTTTGTCATCTATCATAAACCCGGCAGTAACAGATGGTAAATCAATCACATCACGTGATATTTCGAAGTCAAGTGAGTCCGGGAGCCCGGGCCGGACAACGGTAAGATCAACAGTACTGCCCTGTGGACCTCTTATCTTGATTACAGCTTCAGTCGTTGTTATGCCTGCAGTAGAAATTCCATCAATTTCAACTATTTTGTCTCCAGCTTTCATGCCCGCTCTGAAAGCCGGGGTGCCTTCAACAGGTGATATCACGGTTAGCCAGTCATCTCTGATACCAATGGTAATTCCAACCCCTTCGAAAGAGCCGGACAGCTGTATACGGAGGTTCTCGTAATCTTCGGGACTCAGCAGAATACTGTTGGGGTCAAGAGATTCCAGCATACCTCTAAGTGCGGCTTCAATGAGCTCCTGCGAATCAACTGAGTCAACATAGGTTACCGATGCTCTTGAGAATACGTCCATGAACAGCTCAAGAGAAGAATTCGTGGAAACTGCATCGTAAGCTATGGCAGAGGGAAGAATCATCAGGCCACCCGTAACCAGAAGCCCAGTGGCAAGTACAATAGTAATCCAGCCTGGCAGGAATTTTCTCATTTATCCTCTCCTCAATGCAATTAGCCCGTTATCATGTTCATGATACTGTTTTCTATTAGTCTGTCCTGAACAGCCGGTTCCTGAGACGCGTCAATAACAAGATACCTGCTCTCACTTTCAGCGAGTTTGAGATACATCTGCCTTACGCGTCTGTGAAAACGGATATCTTCCAGTTCGATTCTATCCTTTTTCCTGCCCTGCTTTTTCAACCTGGCAAGCCCCTCTTCGGGATCAAGATCAAGAAGTACTGTCATATCAGGCACCAGCCCTCCGGTAGCAAGGTAATCCGCATTCCTTACAGGTTTCTCAGGAAGAAAGCGTCCTCCGATTTGATAAGCAAAAGTAGCATCGGAATAACGCTCGCAGACCACATTAATACCCTTCTTCAGTGCAGGTCTTATGATAAGATCAACATTTGAAGCTCTTGACGCGAGATAAAGCATCAGCTCGGTAAGCGGTGTGATGACCAACTCTGTATCAAGAAGCAGGGAACGTATTTTCTCGGACGCCGGAGGACCCCCGGGTTCGCGAGTATGAAGAACTGGTATTCCTCTGCGTTCGAGAACCTTAAGGAGTGTACGGCATCTGGAGGATTTACCGGCTCCCTCGACTCCTTCAAAAGTTATGAAGCGGCCGGGAAGGCCGGTATTGGAGATACTCAATATCTACTTCTTGGGCTTCTTTTCAGAAGCCTTCTTCTCCTGCTTATTCTGATGGTACTGCTCGATGAAGCCCTCGGTCATTCTCCTGCACTTATCGTCGTAGTACTGAACAGGAGGTGATTTGAAGAAGTAGGATGAGGGAGCTTCTATTGCCCCTGACAAACCGTTATCAAGCGCAAGTTTCGCACATCTGACCGCATCGATTATTACTCCAGCGGAATTGGGGCTGTCTACAACTTCCAGTTTTGCCTCTATATTCAGGGGAACTTCACCGAAACTTGTTCCTTCCATCCGGATGTAACACCACTTTCTGTCGTCCAGCCAGTCGATGTAATCGCTGGGACCGATATGCACATTTCTGGGGTCTAGACCACCGGGAAGCTGGGAAACCACAGCGTTGGTTTTTGATATTTTCTTGCTTTCCAGTCTTTCGCGTTCAAGCATGTTAAGGAAATCGGTATTCCCTCCGACATTAAGCTGGTAAGTACGGTCAAGACGGACACCTCTGTCTTCGTACAGACGGGTCATAACCCTGTGAAGTATCGTAGCTCCTACCTGGCTTTTTATATCATCACCCAGAACTGGAAGTCCACGGTCGCGAAACCGTTTCTGCCAGTAAGACTGCCCGGCGATGAAAACAGGTATGGCATTCACCAGCGCACAGCCCGCATCAAGAATCTGTTCCACGTACCACTTTGTGGCTTCTTCACTGCCGACAGGAAGATAGTTAACAACAACATCGGTTTTTGTATCTTTAAGTATACCCACTATATCGGCTGTCGGACCCGGAGCTTTCTTTATGACTTCCTTAAGGTATTTTCCAAGACCGTCATGTGTCATACCCCTGTGCACCTTGACACCCAGCTTCGGAACATCACAGAAATTAACCGTGCAGTTAGGTTCAGCGGTAATCGCTTCGCTGAGATCTTTTCCAACTTTTGTCACATTTATATCAAAGGCTGCGGAAAATTCTACATCGTTGACATGATAACCACCAAGATTCACATGCATGAGTCCGGGTACTTTTTGATTCTCCGACGCGTTCCTGTAAAACTCCACGCCCTGGATAAGGCTACTGGCGCAATTTCCCACGCCGATAATAGCTACTCTTACTTTCTTGGACATTCATAGCCTCCCTGAAAAGATAGAACCAACTATAGCGGCTGAACGGAATCTCACTGACTGTCCAGTGGTATTCCTCTGCCGTCCCTGATTACTTTAATAAACCTCTGACCGGCAGTAAACCATGTTCCGGCAACGAAAATTGCCAGCATAATTACTACAGCCTCCGTTTTCCACAATCCTGCGGCAAACAGACCGGCCAGTAACAGTACAAGTCTTTCAGTTCTTGTGAAAATACCCACAGAACATGAAAGGTTAACGCCCTCGGCCCTTGCCCTCAGATAACTCACCATGTATGAGCCTCCAATTGCGGCCGGTACCAGGTAAACCATGCTGTGATGCGCTTCACCAACTCTTCCGGCAAGGATAGCACCAAAAATGAGAATCTCTCCAATTCGATCACAGCTTGAATCAAAGATCGCACCGGCTTTGCTTACCTTATCCAACCTTCGAGCAAGCTCTCCGTCAACAGCATCAAGAATGCTGCCAGCAAAAAGAAACGCAACCCCCGCAATATACCTGCCATCCCAAACAAACCATGCGGCGACGACCGTCAAAAAGAGACCAATGGCTGTTACTGAAAATGGCCCTATACCAATTTTTACCAGAAGCACGACAAGAGGATTCAGAAGCTTCCTGCTAGATTCCTTCAGAGTATCCAGGTTAAATAAACCTCCTGGAAATTATCTTACAAACCACTATAAAATAGAAACAGCAAATGTCATCGTCAATCAAAGAAATCCGACGCAAGTGCCGCTCCCCCTACAACCAGAGTTATTTCTCCACGAATTTTCCCGTTACTGAAATACCTGACAACTTCCGCAATATTTCCCCGGATATATTCCTCATGTATTTTTGTCATTTCCCTTGCAACACACACGGGGCGATTACCAAAAACACTTTTCATTTCATCAAAGTACTTGAGAAGATGATGTGGACCCAGGTAATATATAATAGAACCACCGTAAGTGGATATCTCCTCGAGTCTGCGCGTTCTTGCCCCCTTCTTTCTCGGAAGAAATCCCTCAAATGAGAATCTGTCAACGGGAAGGCCGGAAGCAACCAGTGCGGTAATAACCGCGGACGGTCCCGGAATAACTTCGATCTTGTAACCTCCTGACACGGCAGCTCTTACTGCCTTATAGGCGGGATCTGAAATACCGGGCATCCCTGCATCTGAAACAAGTGCCACAACAGCTCCATTCTCAAGAAATTCTTCAATCTGCGGTATTCTACCGGTCACGTTATGGTCATGGTAACTGTACAGCTTTTTTCTGTCAATAACGAATTTCGCTGTATGTCTCGTATCCTCAGCCATCACCACGGCAGCATTTTTTATCGCTTCAGCCGCCCGTGCGGACATATCGGAAAGATTCCCTATTGGAGTCCCGATTAGAACGAGCTTACCCCGTGCATGTTTTTCTGATAATTCTTCCATCCGGAGTCTCCGATTTACCGATTCGAGGTTTTATCCCGTTCACGCGTTCTATCAAGAAGACGCTGCTGCAGGTTATGGATACTACCGGCAAGTTTCTCAGTCTCCTCAGAATTCTTCGTCAGGATAACGTCAAAAACATCACCTTCCCGGGAACCCTCCGGCAGATACTTATCGGGCAGAAGCCATATGTGGCCCTCTCGCAGAAGCAGAACGGCAATTCCTTCTTCTACCCTGTCAAGGGAAACCAGCATTTTGCCATGATCCGACATATTCCTCCATTCAAATTGAAATATACTGAAAAAAGATTATTCCGAATATTGTTCATAGAAGTATTCAGAACAGTGCCTGAAGCAGAATACGAGTCGGACCAGCAATAAACCAGCAGAGGTCTTTGACTGGACTCACTGTAATTTCAGATCTTCCTGCCGGCAGCACGAACTGCGAGGAAGCCGGTTCCCTGATGCACTCCGGAAAACAGGATTGAGCAGCTTCATTGAAATCAACAGGTCAACTGGAACGGCCAAGTTATATTGAATTTCTGTCCAGGTCAGCTGACGTGATTATCAGCTTTTCATGCGTATTCTTCCCAGCAGGATGACTGAGATGCCAAAACCCGCCGCAAGGCCGGTAATCAACCTCAGGAAGTTAGTGCTTTCGTAAGATGAATGGTACTGAAGCATCCCGTCAGCTACCAGGGGGAGAAGCGCGGGAAAACCGGACCAGAAGGGGATTCTGATTACAGGTTTATAAAGGACCAGTGTTCCTGTTAGCAGGCCCAGCCAGAAAGCTGTACACCTCGCACATAAACCGGATATTCCCCAGGGCAGCATCAGAGACCTTGAAGGTATTCTGTGGCAGGTGGCGGAGAGAACGGGATCGATGAAGTTACCGCTTGTGCCCATCGCCGGTCTGGCAATTGAAAACAGAAACATCAGACCAGCTGGAATTCCCAGAAGAAGGGCAGGTATCAGCCTGCCCTTTTTCCAGTTACCGTTCATTTCGCTCAGGCCTCATCTCACGGTAAAATTCTATCTGGGTTCATCTATCCAGATTATCCTTGTCCGGTTGTCCGCTTCTATTTCTTTAAGCTCAACGATGTATCCCGTCACCGCTTCCATTAGAGTAACGTTTGCGGGAACAGCCTGATGCCCCAGTATTATTTCATAGCCCACATTACCCTGGGCAAGGTATCCTGTTGTTACGAATCTGTATATTCTTTCGGGATC
>Ga0256913_10001770_pt1 | contig 11046 bp, 9 predicted proteins | sample Axial_MatmetaG_FD_185970 | JGI IMG/M metagenome (GOLD analysis project Ga0256913, IMG submission 185970) | Deep-sea worm associated microbial mat communities from Axial Seamount, Juan de Fuca Ridge, Pacific Ocean - Axial_Mat | ecosystem: Environmental > Aquatic > Marine > Oceanic > Microbial...
CTGCCCTGCTTGATGTATCCACCCAATCGTATTTACCTGTTTCGGCATCTTTCAGCTTTACCAGGCCTATGGGGGGCATTTCGGTTTCGCGTTTGTCGTAAACTTTTAATGCTACGATATCATGTTTGCGGTTGGCAATTTTCAGTGCATCTTCAAAATCATCACCTATGAAATCGGAGATCACAAAAGCTGTGCATCTTTTTTTAATTGCATTTGTAAGGTAACTAAGTACTTCGCTTATGTTGGTCTCACGGTGTTCCGGAGTGAATGTTATTAGTTCACGGATGATGTGAAGCACATGTTTACGTCCTTTTTTCGGCGGGATGAACTTCTCGATCCTGTCGCTGAAGAAAAGTACTCCGATCTTGTCATTGTTCTGGATGCTTGAGAATGCCAGCACAGCAGCTATCTCCGTGATCACATTTTTTTTGAAGCGGAAACCTGTACCGAACTCACGTGAACCCGACACGTCAATGAGAAGCATAACAGTAAGTTCACGTTCTTCTTCAAATATTTTGATGTACGGATGATTGAAGCGTGCCGTAACGTTCCAGTCTATGCTACGGATATCATCCCCGTACTGGTACTCCCTGACCTCGCTGAATGTCATTCCACGTCCTTTAAAGGCTGAGTGGTATTCACCTGCGAATATGTTGTTCGAGAGCCCGCGGGTCTTAATCTCGATTTGCCGTACTTTCTTTAATAGGTCTGTTGCTTCCATAATTAAGCCCCTCCTGACCTCCCCGGAAGGGAGGAACATTATCATTAAGTTATACTTTACTCAGGTGAAACTTATTTTTTTATTGTTTCAACCACTTTGTTATCGCTTACCAGAAAAGCTGAGGTGACATTCTCATTGCTTTTCAGTTTATCGATAACAGCATTGTCATTTTTAAAATTCATCAGATGAATTCGTGCTTCGTGTGATTTTGCTGTTGAATCCGACTCTACTTTGGCCTGCTCTGCTACCTCTTTTCCAAATACCTCTTCAATATATTCAGGCCATTTCTTGTCGGCATATTTCATTGTGAATATAAGTTTCATGTTATTTTATCTTTTTCACTCCCCTTTGTCCCCCTGTAGGGAAGAATGGAAGAGCATGGTTTATAATACTTTTGGTTTCTCAATTAAGAAGCAATTATGAAATCTTAAATCACTAATCGCTAATCTCAAATCGCTAATCTCAAATCGCCAATCGCTATGGTACCTCAACCACGTTCAATATTTCGCTGATGATCTCTTCAGAAGTGATATTGTTAGCTTCTGCCTCGTATGAGAGTCCGATACGGTGACGAAGCACATCGTGGCAAACGGCACGCACATCCTCAGGGATCACGTAACCACGGCGCTTGATGAATGCATAAGCTTTGGCTGCCATAGAAAGACTGATACTTGCACGGGGAGATGCTCCGTATGAGATCATCTCATCGAATTTCTCGAGCTTGTGTTCACCCGGATATCTGGTCGAGAAAACGATATCAAGAATATATTTCTCGATCTTTTCGTCCATGTAAACATCTTTAACTACGTCACGGGCACGGATTATATCTTCCGGTTTAAGTATTGTTGATGCTGACGGGAAAGTCTTTGCCAGGTTATGGCGGACTATTAACTGCTCTTCATCTTTCTTAGGGTATTCGATAACTACCTTCAGCATGAAACGGTCAACCTGTGCTTCAGGCAGCGGATATGTACCTTCCTGCTCGATCGGGTTCTGAGTGGCAAGGACAAGGAAAGGCTCTTCAAGCTTGTATGTGTGATCGCCGATAGTTACCTGACGCTCCTGCATCGCTTCGAGCAATGCACTCTGGACCTTTGCCGGTGCACGGTTGATCTCATCAGCAAGTACAAAATTAGTGAAGATAGGCCCCTTCTTAACAATGAACTCCTCTTTCTTCTGACTGTAGATCATTGTACCGATAAGGTCGGCAGGCAACAGGTCTGGAGTGAACTGGATACGTGCGAACTTTGCATCCACTATCTGCGACAGAGTTGTGATGGCAAGGGTCTTCGCCAATCCAGGCACACCCTCAAGCAGAATGTGTCCGTCACTCAACAGACCTATCAGCAGACTTTCCACAAGGTGCTTCTGACCCACTATCACTTTGTTCATTTCAATTGTGATAAGGTCAATAAAAGAACTCTCTTCTTTTATACGTTCATTTATCTCTCTTAAATTAACTGTTTGTTCCATCGTTGATGTTTTTATTTGGTTTTATGACAATTCTGCAACATGCATCGCCAAAAGTATAATTTTCAATTTGATTATACTGAAATAGCGTAGTTAATTTTTATTAACGTTTTGTAGGTTAGGAATATTAATGAAATTTAACCTTTACTTGCGATGTTACTTTGTACCTTTAGCGATTGAATTATTGCGAAAAAGCATGGCATATATTTTGACAATTATTAAGAAGTGTTGATCATAGGTCGAACAGTCAGGTATTATACCCGATTGTAAACTTAAAATCAGAATTTTTGTCAGTGTATTTGATCTGGTTAAGGATAAAAGATGACAGTTTTTATATAGATCATTCATGATTCGACGGGTAATTGTTTGTAAACTAGGAGTTATCCTGTTATGAACGTCATAAATCAATGTTTAACCTTTAAAACCTGACATATTATGAGAATAGCTTTTATTGCAACATACCCACCTGAGAAATGTGGTATAGGAACATTTACACACAATCTTCGAAATGCTATTGAGCAGGTAACAAGAGGTAATGATATTTACACAACGTCAATTGTGGCAGTATCTGCAAATCCTTTAGAATTTAATTATCCTGAAGAGGTAAAATTTACTATTAACAAAAACAGTCCCAAGCATTATGTTGAGGCTGCTAATTATCTGAACGAGAATGCTGATATCTGTTTTCTTCAGCATGAGTTTGGTATTTTCGGTGGCGAGAATGGTAATTACATACTCACCCTTTTGTCGAAACTTAAGATTCCCTTGGTGGTGACTTATCATACTGTTCTTAACAGGCCGTCGAAGGGACAACTCTCGATGATGTCGGCAATAAGTAAAATGGCATCAAGGGTATTTGTAATGAGCAGCCTTGCAGTTGATTTTCTTGAGCATATTTACAAGATTGATCGTGAAAAAATAGTAAAGGTAGAGCATGGTGTACCGGTATTTCACATGCCTTCGCGCGACCAATTGAGGCGGCAACTGGGATTTGAAGGTAAACGTGTTTTGTTTACGTTTGGACTGTTGAGCCGGAATAAAGGACTTGAAGTAGTTATCAATGCATTACCCAAAGTAGTTAAAAAGTTTCCTGATGTACAGTATGTAATACTTGGAAAGACACACCCTAATGTAGTGAAAGATAGTGGTGAGGAGTATCGTAATTATCTCAAACTTCTTGCTCAAAAACGAAATGTTGAAGATCATGTGGTTTTCGATGATCGTTATGTTACCGATAAGGAGTTGATTCAGATGCTGAAGGCTACAGATGTTTATATTACACCGTACCTCAACGAGGAGCAGATAACAAGCGGGACCTTGTCGTATGCAATAGGAGTGGGGGCGTTGATAATGTCGACGCCATACTGGCATGCTAAAGAACTTCTGGATGAACAACGCGGGATATTGTTCCCGTTCAATAATTCAGATCGCCTTGCTGATGAGTTGATAGACCTGTTTGAGAACCCTGAGAGAGCAGAACTTATCAGGGATGCTTCTTCAATGTACGGGGTTCAGTTGTCGTGGCCAAAGATAGCACAGAAATATCTCACATCGCTCGATTCAGTGATGAAGGAAGCTTTGCCGGAATTTTTTGCCGGGGGATTGAATATCGATATATCTGTGTTGCCCGAGTTCAACTTTAAGCATTTGCGCAAGCTGACTAACCATACCGGTATCCTGCAACATACAATATATGATGTTCCCAATCTGAAAGAGGGGTATTGTATTGATGATAATTCCCGGGCACTGATAATGGTTCTTATGGCCCGTAAATACATTAAGAATATCGATCTGTCTACTTATGTAACACGGTTTTTGAGCTTTATACATTACATGCAAAAGGACGATGGTTCATTTCATAATATGCTGAAATATAATTATCAGTTCATCCCCGAAAAGGATTCAGAAGATGCTTTCGGGCGAACGATATGGGCTTTGGGCACTTTGGTCTGGGAAGCACAGTCCGACGGTCATCGCAAGCTTGCCATTGAGATAATTAAAAAGGCTCTTCCGGTTGTGGGAAAACTGAAATCCTTGAGAGGTAAGGCGAATACCCTTATAGGGCTATGCCAGTATGCAGGAACTGACGAAGAGAGATTAAAGACAGTAAATGATAAAATAGAAAAACTTGCTGATGATCTTTTGGTTGCATTTAAAACTACTGACTCAGGAAGTTGGCGATGGTTTGAGGGTATCCTGACTTATGATAACGGGATATTACCGCTTGCCTTGCTTAATGCTTTTAATATAACAGGAAATCGTAGTTACATCGATGTTGCAATGAAGTCGATGAATTTCCTTGAGAAACAGACTTTGATAAACGGAGTGTTTGTTCCGGTTGGTAATAGAGAATGGCATATTAAGGGAAAGAAAAAATATATTTATGATCAACAGCCGCTTGAGGTTATGTCGATGGTAATGGCTTACCTGGAATTGTTCAGGGTTACCGGTCAGGAGAAATACCTCGGCTCATTGTTCAGGACATACCTGTGGTTTCTTGGAAACAATACAAATCATTTTCCGCTGTATGATCACAGAACGGGTGCCTGTTTTGATGCTTTAACACCTAAAGGCGCAAACGAGAACCAGGGTGCCGAAAGTCTGATCGCATACTGGATATCACACTTTACAGTGTTGAAAGCTTACTATTTGCAGTATGAATAGAAAGACCCCATCCCCTTTTTCTCCTTCCAAATAGAGACGGGGAGGAATAAAAATAATTGGTTTGTCTGGTGCTCTGTTAAGAGGGTGAGATGACAGGTTAGATGAAATATTGGATTTAAACCTAACAGATAATGCTATGGAAGTCATTAAACGATACGAAGGAAATCCTATACTTACGAAGAATGACGTGCCGTATGATGTTGTTACAGTACACAATGCAGCTGTTGTGAAATACGGTGCCGGGTACATGATGGTTTTCCGATCACATAAACGTAACGGCCGCAGCATTCTTGGCCTGGCGCGAAGCAATGACGGTTTTTCCTTTAAGGTTGATCCGGAGCCTTTCATGACACCGGCGACAGAAGGCGAGTTTGCCGGGTATGAGGCATTTGGTGTTGAGGACCCGCGAATTACAGTCATCGACAGAGAGTATTGGATGACCTATTCGGCATATTCACAGCATGGTGTGAGAATAGGACTGGCAAAGATCATCGATTTTAAACGGATAGAACGGTTCAGTCTGATAACGGAGGCCGATTACCGTAATGTTGTGCTTTTCCCCGAAAAGATAAATGGACGCTATGTGCGCCTCGACAGGCCTCACTCTGAGATAAGTCCCTGGTCGGTATGGATAAGCTATTCACCCGACCTCAGGCATTGGGGTGACTCGAAGCTGATAATGAAACCGGTGCAATATCATTGGGACGAGATGAAGATAGGGCCGGGAGCACCACCGGTAAAGACCGATAAAGGCTGGTTGAATATCTATCATGGTGTTTTTCCCACGATGGACGGTTCTGTTTACCGCTTAGGCGTGGCGTTGCATGACCTTGAAGATCCATCGAAGATAATAGGCCGTTCGGATGACTGGATATTGCAGCCTGAGGAACAGTATGAGATAACCGGCTATGTGCACAATGTTGTTTTCACTTGTGCCGCGGTACCTTACAAAGATGATGAATTGCTGATATACTGGGGTGGCGCCGATACAGTAATGAACGTGGGAACCGCAAAAATATCCGATCTGGTGGATATGTGTTTGAGATCTTAATCTTAATGTAAGAACGCACGGCCGTGCGTTCCAGCAGTGAAAACAATCGTGCGTTCCTGCAGTGAAAGCGAAAGTTACTTTCATTGTTGATTAACTGTATAATCTTAATTTTTAATGGATTTGGATAATGACTCATAATATAATTCAAACTTCCCTCCTTCAAGGGGGACAAAGGGGAGTGAAAATAGCAATCCTTTCACCTGTCGCCTGGCGGACACCACCTCGCCATTATGGACCGTGGGAGCAGATCGCATCATCAGTATGTGAGGGGATGGTAAAAAAGGGGCTTGACGTAACGCTTTTTGCCACCCTTGATTCGGTTACCGGTGCGAAGCTTGAGGGTATCTGTGAGCATGGTTACGAAGAGGATAAATCGGTTGACGGACTGGTGCATTCCGTCATGCACATAAGTCATCTGATGGAGATGGCTGATGAGTTTGACCTTATTCACAGCCATTTCGATTTTCTGCCCCTGACATATTCTAAACTTATAAAAACACCGATCGTTACAACCATTCATGGTTTTTCATCACCAAGGATATGGCCTGTGTATGAGAAGTACAACGGCCATGCTTACTACGTCTCCATCAGTCATGCTGACAGGTACGAAAAACTCGACTACATTGCCAATGTGTACAACGGGATAAACATTTCTCAATTTTCATTTACTGAAAAACCTGATGATTACCTTTTGTTTTTTGGTCGTTTCCATCCCGATAAAGGCCCGCATGATGCCATAAAGATTGCAAAACTGGCAGGCAAGCGGTTGATAATGGCAGGCATTATCCAGGATGAAAAATATTACGAGGAGAAAGTAAAGCCGCATATCGACGGTGAACAGATCGTTTTTGTGGGAAGTGCTGGTCCTGAAAAACGGAACGAGCTGCTTGGTAAAGCTCTTGCTCTGTTGCATCCTATCTATTTTGATGAGCCGTTCGGTCTGGGTGTTGCTGAAGCAATGGCATGTGGCACACCTGTTATTGCCTATAATCGCGGGTCTATGCCTGAGCTGATCAGATCCGGAGAAACAGGGTTTCTGGTGAGAAATGCAGATGAAGCAGTCAGGGCGGTCAAGGATTTGTCATCGATCGACAGAGCCTATTGCCGTGAACATGCAATTTCAAATTTCAGCAACGAACGAATGGTGGATGATTATTACAAGGTGTATGAGGAGATACTTAACGGGAGGTAATGGTTTTTAGGTTGTAGGTTGTAGGTTAGATTGGTTTTTGGTTTGTAAGTTTGTGGTATCCCTGTAACCATTTATCCTTTCTCTTCTTTCCTGAACTTAGTTGGGGAAATGCCTGTGTGTTTTGTGAAGATCCTGGAAAAATAGTATTGGTCATCATATCCCAGTTTCCGGCTTATCTCTTTTACTTTAAGGTTGGTCTGCAACAGGTAACGATGAGCTTTCTCTATCTTCAGATGAATAAAGAAATCCAGGGGAGCACTGGAAAGGTCTTTTTTAAATAACTTGTAAATATTAGATGTTGAGCATCCGAATTCTTCAGCAATATCATTGATCCTCATGTTTTTGTGAACGTTGTTTTTCATGTAACTGATTATGTTTGTCAACAGGTCGTTCCCTTTTTCTTTTTTTACCGAACGGTAAACATCAAGATACTTGATTGACGTCAGGAAATATTTTAAGCTGATATTGGCATAAATTACTTTATCAGTATTGAAATAATCTTCTATGTTAAGTTGCATCTCTTCAAAAAGCATAAGACGGTCTTCGGATTTTATAGTGTTTTCTGCAGAAACATTGATAACTCTGTTAAATGGAGGAGAGTAGATCCCCGAGTTTTTCCCAGTGTAATGTATCCAGTAAAGTGTCCAGGGGTTTATACCGTCAGCACCATAGCTGCATGCTGTTTTTGACTTTATGATGAAGACCTGATTTTCATTTAATGTATGTTTCTTATCACCGGTTTCAACAAATCCTGAACCTTTGGTGCAATAAAGCAGAATGTGCTGACTGCTGCCCAGTGGTCTGTTTCTGAAATGCCCTTTGGCTTTTGGGAAAATTCCTATATGGGTTATGTAAAGATCATTTACCCGCGGATCATTTAAGATCTTCTTTTTTATCAACCCCGGCATGTAGGTCATTCTTTGTCCGATAAATCCATCTTTTTTGTGGATGGGTTCTTTTATACCATTTATCATATCGGTAAAGCATTGATGAATATATTTATGCTAAAAATACTAAAATATAGTTTTGGGTGTAAAATAATCCATCTTATTTCACAAATTAACTATTTTATTAAATCCGGGTTAATTATACTTTTGACAAAACAAGTAGTTATTTAATATTATACTGTTATTCTTTAAAAATATCTACTAACAAAAAATAATAATTATGGCAAATAGCTTTGTATTACTGCTTTTCTTGCTTTCCCCTTTTATTCTGTTTTCACAAAAGCCAGCCACTGAAGCTGAAACTTTGCAACAATTCCGTGATATGAAGTTCGGAATGTTCGTTCACTGGGGGCCTGTGACACTTCGGGGGACGGAGATCGGCTGGTCGAGGGGGAATCAGGTGCCTGTTGAGGATTACGACAACCTTTACAAAAAGTTCGATCCTGTTTTGTTCGATGCTGATGAGTGGATTAAAACGGCAAAAGATGCCGGAATGAAATATTTTGTGATCACTACCCGGCATCATGACGGATTTTCACTTTGGGACACAAAATATTCGGATTACAACATCATGAATACTCCTTACGGTAAGGATGTGCTTCAGCAGTTGAAAGAAGCCTGCGACAAATACGGAGTAGTGTTCGGAACTTACTATTCTATCTGTGACTGGTACAATCCTTACTATCCTCTTTCGCATGTTAAAGGATTGGATAAGCCTGATGCCGATATGGCTAAATTCTACAAATTCCTGAAAAATCAAACCAAAGAACTTATTGAGAATTACCATACCCGTATTCTGTGGTTCGACGGAGAATGGGAAAAGCCCTGGACACATAAACTGGGACAGGATTTTTACAAATACCTAAAAGGTCTGGACAGTACTGTTCTGATAAACAATCGGGTTGATAAAGGCAGAAAAGGGATGGAGGGCATTACTGTTTCGAAGAAGTTTGCAGGTGATTTTGATACTCCCGAGCAGCAGATCGGAGCGTACAACATTGAAACTCCCTGGGAGTCGTGCATTACCATTTGCAAACAGTGGTCGTGGAAACCTAACGATAAACTGAAATCATACAATGAGGTCTTAAGAACACTATTGAAAACAGTTGGTGGTGGAGGCAATCTGCTGCTCAATGTGAGTCCGATGCTTGATGGCCGCATGGAAATGCGACAGGTCGACCGGCTTAAACAGGTTGGTGACTGGTTGAAAAAGTACGGAGAGTCAGTTTACGGAACTACAGGAGGCCCGTATAAACCTTCGGATATGCTGACATCAACAAGAAAAGGAAACAAGATCTATCTTCATATTTTTAAGGTGGAAGGAGATGAGCTGATGTTACCGTTATCTGATAAAGTAAAGGTGAAGAGCCTCATGATAATGAACGGGGATGAACTCGAATTTCATCATAAAAAAGGTATGCTGATATTTAAGCTGCCCAAAGAAAAGCGTGATGAGGTTGTTACTACACTGGTAATGGTATTGAAAAATGATGCTGGTGAGATCCCGGCAATGGAAGTGGAATAGGAAGAAGTGTTACATTGTTGTAGTGTTGAATAGTTAAAGTGCTGTAATTCTGTTTCGGAAAATATCAATAAACCTAATATTGTCATTATTCTTTCCGATGATATGGGCATAGGTGAACCGGGACAACTCTATGATTTGACAAACGATCCCGGAGAAAAAAATAATCTTTGGGATGAATATCCGGAAATTGTGAAAGAGCTTAAAACTGAATTGAAAAAGATCAAGTATAATAAATAAAGATGACATCAAGAGAAAGAGTCCTTACAGCCATTGAGCACCGGCAACCGGATAATATACCTTTGGACCTTGGGAGCAATCCCAGCTCGGGAATTTCTGCAATAGCTTACGATAACCTGAAAAAGTATCTCGGCATGGATCATCCTACCCGTGTTTATGATGTGGTTCAACAGCTTGCCCAGCCTGATTGGGAGATGATCGACAGGTTCGGGTTTGATATTATCGATATCGGACGTGAATTTAATACACGTGATGAAGATTGGTACGATTATACCCTGGCAAACGGCAGTACGGCACAGTACCCTGTCTGGTACAAGCCGGTTCAGGCAGAAGACGGATCGTGGTACACTACCGATGAGAATGGAATGATGCTATCGCGAATGCCTAACGGGGCCACATTCTTCGACCAGACTTACTTTCCGTATCTCGAGGGTTATCCTGATGACTTCTCAAACCTGCCAGAGGTGATGCAAAAAGTGATGTGGGTGCGGCATGCTCACTCGCCGTGGGATCATGCTTCGGAACCTGATTTCTGGGAGAAGCTCCGTGAAAAGGCAATTTATCTGAAGGAGAATACAGATAAAGCTTTGTTCCTGAGTGCGGGCTCAAACCTGTTTGAGTTTGGCACAATGCTGCGCCGCATGGATAACTTTTTCATGGACATAATGATGGATCACGATAACGTGATGAAACTGCTTGATGCTTTGATGGAGATGCATCTTGTAAATCTTGAAAAAGTATGTAACGCTGTAGGTGATGTTGTGGATATTATCCGTTTCGGCGATGACCTTGGAATGACAACCGGCCCGTTCATGGATATCGATACTTACAGGCTGCTGTTTAAACCGAATCACAAACGTCTGTGCGATTACGTAAAAGAACACAGCAATATGAAAATTATGCTTCACAGCTGCGGCTCGGTCTATCAGTACATTCCCGATCTTATCGAGTGCGGCTATGATATCCTGAACCCTGTTCAGACCAATTGCCTAGATATGGAGCCCGAGAAACTGAAAGGTGAGTTTGGCAGTGAAATATCATTCTGGGGAGGGGGAATTGATACGGCCAAGGTTTTGCCGGAAGGCTCTCCGGAAGAGGTAAGAAAACAGGTGCTTGAGCGATGTGAGGTATTTTCGAAGGGCGGTGGGTTTGTGTTCAACACTGTGCATAACATTATGCCTGATGTACCGCCGGAAAATATTGTGGCCATGTACGAGGCGGTCAGGGAGTTTAACGGAG
>Ga0256913_10001771_pt1 | contig 11044 bp, 9 predicted proteins | sample Axial_MatmetaG_FD_185970 | JGI IMG/M metagenome (GOLD analysis project Ga0256913, IMG submission 185970) | Deep-sea worm associated microbial mat communities from Axial Seamount, Juan de Fuca Ridge, Pacific Ocean - Axial_Mat | ecosystem: Environmental > Aquatic > Marine > Oceanic > Microbial...
ATCTTATTATATCTTTCAGCGTCAGTAATAAAGCCTTGATCATGTTCATTCAAGATCTGAGATACTTTTTTATTAGAGTCATCAATCAATTTTACTTTTTCTTCTGGCACAAGCATATCACTAAAGCTAATTGAAATACCAGCCATAGTTGAATATCTATAACCAAGTTCCTTAAGATCATCCAAGAATTTCGCTGTAACTTCGTTACCAAGTTTAACGAACATTCTGTATATGAATCCGCTAAATACTTTCTTGATAAGAAGTTCATTCCAGAATCCCATCTCTTCAGGGACAATTTGGTTGAAAATCACACGACCAACTGTTGTATCAACAAATTCACCGTCAATTTTAACCTTAATTTTTGCATGTAATTCAACAGCATTATGATCATAAGCGATCAGAACTTCTTCTGTATCGCCAAAGATCATTCCTTCGCCTTTTGCACCTGCTTTAACTTTAGTAAGATAATAACAACCCAAAACGATATCCTGAGTAGGAACAACAATCGGACTTCCGTTCTGCGGTGAAAGAATATTATGACTTGAAAGCATCAAAATAGAAGCTTCCAACTGCGCTTCGGGTGAAAGCGGTACGTGTACAGCCATTTGGTCACCGTCAAAGTCAGCATTAAACGCAGTACAAACCATCGGGTGAAGCTGAATTGCCTTACCGTCAATCAATATCGGTTGAAACGCTTGAATACCTAATCTATGAAGCGTTGGTGCACGGTTCAACAGAACAGGATGACCTTCGATCAATCTTTCAAGGATATCCCAAATCATCGGTTCTTTTCTATCAACAGCTTTACGAGCGCTTTTCACAGTTTTATAATGTCCGCGCTCAATCAATTTTCTAATAACAAAAGGTTTGAAAAGCTCAATTGCCATGTCTTTAGGAAGACCGCACTGATGCAATTTCAATTCCGGACCAACAACGATAACCGAACGACCGGAATAGTCAACACGTTTTCCGAGAAGATTCTGACGGAAACGTCCTTGCTTTCCTTTCAACATGTCGCTAAGCGATTTCAAAGGTCTGTTACCGTCGCTACGTACAGCGCTAGCTCTTCTTGAGTTATCAAACAAAGCGTCAACTGCTTCCTGAAGCATTCTTTTTTCGTTTCTAAGAATTACTTCTGGAGCTTTAATTTCTATAAGCCTTTTTAATCTGTTGTTTCTGATTATTACTCTTCTGTAAAGATCATTGAGATCACTTGTAGCAAACCTTCCTCCTTCAAGAGGAACAAGAGGTCTTAATTCCGGTGGAATAACCGGCAGAATACTAACGATCATCCATTCCGGTTTGTTCATTACCTTACCTTCGTGCTCTCTGAATGATTCCAAAACACGAAGACGTTTTAACAAATCGTTACGTTTTTGCTGCGAAGTTTCATCTTTTAGTTGTTCTTTCAGTAATTTGAAAGTTTCCTCAACATCAATAGATTTCAAGAGTTCTTTAACACCCTCACCGCCTATTTTTGCAAGGAATTTTTTCGGATCGTCATCTTCCAGTGCTTCGTTATCATAATCCAAAGAAGCTTGAATTTCGTAATACTGATCTTCCGAAATCAGATCCTTGAACTGCAAACCGGTAGTACCCGGATTGATAACAACGTATGATTCGTAATAAATTATTTTTTCGAGTTCTTTGGTTTTCATTCCAATAATGTTACCAATTTTTGAAGGTAACGCTTTGAAAAACCAAATATGTACAACCGGGACAGCTAAATTAATATGTCCCATTCGCTCTCTTCTTACACTTTTTAAGGTAACTTCAACACCGCATCTATCGCATACAATACCTTTATATCGAATACCTTTATATTTACCACAGGCACATTCCCAATCTTTAACAGGGCCAAAGATCTTCTCACAAAACAAACCGTCCTTTTCCGGTCTATAAGATCTATAGTTAATAGTTTCTGGTTTTGTTACTTCACCATGAGATCTTGAAAGAATATCATCTGGACTAGCTAAACTAATAGTTAGTTTGTCTATGGCTTTTATTTTTGATTCTTGAGCTCTGAATCTCATAAATTATCTCCTTAAAACTTTGTTAATTTAGTTCAACTAGTTAATCTTAATATCTAGTCCTAAGCCTTGTAATTCTTTAATTAAAACATTGAAAGCTTCCGGAATATTCGGACGACTCAGATTTTCGCCCTTAACTATTGCCTCATATGTTTTAGCTCGACCTATAACATCATCACTTTTAACAGTTAAAATTTCTTGCAACACATTCGATGCGCCATAACCTTCGAGCGCCCAAACTTCCATTTCCCCGAATCTCTGCCCACCGAACTGAGCTTTACCGCCAAGTGGCTGCTGAGTAATAAGAGAATACGGCCCAATTGAACGAGCATGAAGTTTATCGTCAATCATGTGCCCAAGTTTCAACATATATATATAACCGCAGGTAATCTTCTGATCGAATTTATTTCCGGTTCTACCGTCAACAAGGGTAATCTTACTACCAACCGGAAGTTCGGCTTCGTCTAAGAATTCCTGAACATCTTCGAAACCAGCGCCATCAAAAACCGGAGTCTCGAATTTAACTCCAAGTTTTTTACCTACCCAACCGAGAGCAGTTTCATATAACTGACCTAAGTTCATTCGGGAAGGTACACCAAGCGGATTAAGTACTATATCAATTGGTGTTCCGTCTTCAAGATAAGGCATATCTTCTTTCGGAACTATTTTAGCAACTACGCCTTTGTTACCATGGCGTCCGGCCATTTTGTCACCTACTTGAAGTTTCCTTTTCTTAGCAATGTAAACTTTTGCTAATTGAACAACCCCAGGAGGTAATTCGTCGCCGCTTTGTATATTTAATTTCATTCGTTTAAAATCTTCTTCGTAATCAGCAAGAATGCTAAAGTAATTACTGAAGAGAGTTTTGACCATCTCGTTAGTTTCTTCGTCAGCGAACCATTCAACAGTATAATCCAATTTAGTTACGTCTTCAATTCCACTGAAAGTATCTTCCTTGATAACTGAATTGTTACGTAATACAACAGTTCCATCAAGATCTCTAATTCCGGTAGTTGTTTTGCCATTTGCAATTCTTTGAAGTTTGTCAACTAACTTGGAATAAAGATTAGATTTCTTTACTTCCAATTGATGTTCAATTTTCTCGATTTCAACTTTTTCTTGCTTTTTAGCTTCAGCATCTCTTCTTTTTCTGCTGAACAAGCGAGTTTTAATAACTATACCTTTCAATCCCGGAGGTGCTTTAAGCGAAGCATCTTTCACATCGCCGGCTTTATCACCGAAAATTGCTTTAAGTAATTTTTCTTCCGGTGTCGGATCGGTTTCACCCTTAGGAGTAATTTTACCAATAAGGATATCGCCTTCCTTAACTTCGGCACCTTCCATAATAATTCCACGCTCGTCAAGATTCTTTGTAGCTTCTTCACTTACGTTAGGAATATCTCTGGTAAGTTCTTCTTCGCCGCGTTTGGTTTCTCTAACTTGAAGTTCAAATTCTTCAATATGAACAGATGTGAATTCATCATCGGCAACCATTCGTTCGCTTATGATGATAGCATCTTCAAAGTTATAACCACGCCAAGGCATAAATGCAACAAGAACATTTTTACCAAGTGCCAATTCACCTTTTTCAATTGCCGGCCCGTCTGCTAATACGTCACCTTTTTTTACTTTTTGACCGGTTTTAACAATTGACTTTTGATTGAAACAAGTTTCTTGGTTAGTTCCGTTGAACTTAATCAATGTATATTCAACTCTTCTCTCATCATCGAAAGAAGTTAATGATTTATAACTGTTCGGATCAGAATCATATTTTACAATAATCTTTTCAGCATCAACATATTCAACAACACCGTTATCTTCAGCAATAACAATCGATTTTGAATCGCGAGCAACTTTATATTCCATACCTGTACCAACAAGCGGAGATTCCGGCATCAACAACGGAACAGCTTGACGCTGCATGTTAGAGCCCATTAACGCTCTGTTAGCATCGTCATGCTCGAGGAAAGGAATCAAAGATGCACCGGCGCTTACAAGCTGTGACGGAGCAACGTCCATGTAATGAACATTTTCCGGCGGTACAACTGGAAACTCACCTCGTTTACGGCATTTCACTCTTTCGAGAACAAATTTACCTTGTTCGTCAATAGGGGCATTTGCCTGTGCAATTGTATATTCATCTTCCTGGTCAGCGCTAAGATAATCAACGCTTTTTGAGACTTTTCCATTTACCACTTTTCTGTATGGAGTTTCCAAAAATCCAAAATGGTTAACTCTTGCATACAAAGTAAGTGATGAGATAAGACCGATATTCGGACCCTCAGGAGTTTCAATCGGACATAAACGACCATAATGTGAATGGTGAACGTCACGAACTTCGAAACCGGCTCTTTCTCTTGTTAAACCGCCAGGGCCTAATGCCGATACTCTTCTTTTATGAGTTAACTCGGATAACGGATTTGTTTGATCCATAAACTGAGATAACTGGTTTGTACCGAAGAACGCATTTATTACACTGCTTATGGTTCTTGCATTTACAAGATCTTGAGGTTGCATGTTTTCGGTATCACGCATATTCATACGTTCTTTAATTGTACGAGCCATTCTTGCAAGACCAACATTATATTGCTGCATTAACTGCTCGCCAACAGTTCTTACTCTTCTGTTACCCAAATGGTCAATATCGTCAACCGCTACATTACCATTTTTAAGATGGATAATGTTTTCCATGATTGAGATAATATCTTCATTTGTAAGAACGCGAACATCTTTAGGAATATCTAATCCTAATTTATCATTCATTCTGAAACGACCAACTTCGCCAAGGTCGTATCTCTTTTCGTTAAAGAATAATTTTTCAATTAAAGATTGTGCTGTTTCCACATCCGGAGCTTCACCTGTACGCAATTGTCTGTAAATTGCATAAAGCGCTTCTTCCTTATTCTGCGAGGTATCTTTTTTAAGAGTATTAAGAATAAGATCTTGATCCGGATTTGCTTCGGCTACAATAACTTTTACTTTTTTAATGTCAGAAGCTTTGATATTATCAATAACTTCTTCGGTCATTTCACCATCTTTGGTTACAAAAATTTCACCGGTGCTTGTATCAATAACATCTTCCGATGAGATTCTGCCTCTGTGAGTCTCAGGATCCAAATCTTTAACGTTAATCTCTTCAACCAAGCTGAAAAGATTTAAAATTTCTTCGTCAGATTCGTAACCTAACGCTCTTAATAGAGTAGTTGCCGGGAATTTTTTTCTACGATCGATATAAACATACATTACATGATTAATATCCGTAGCAAATTCTACCCAACTACCGCGGAAAGGAATAATTCTGGCAGAATAAATTGGCGTACCGTTAGGATGAACCGTCTGCGCAAAAGCCACACCCGGAGAACGATGCAACTGACTTACAATAACTCTTTCGGCACCGTTTATAATAAAAGTTCCTCGATCTGTCATAAAAGGGAGATTACCAAGGTAAACTTCTTGTTCAATAGAGTTTACATATTCTTCAGTTTCATCATCTCTAGTAGATAACCTTAACTTTGCTTTAAGAGGAGCACTAAATGTCAATCCTCTTTCTTTACACTCACGAATTGAAAAACGTGGTTTTTCAATATTGTAGTCGATAAAATCTAACCTGTAAAACTCCTTGTTATCAAATATCGGAAAATTTGTATTGAACGCATTTTGAAGACCCTTGTTCTCTCTCTTGTCTCTCGCAACATCTCTTTGGAGTAAATCTTCAAACGACTCAAGCTGTATATTCAATAAGTTCGGCTGTTTAATGGCAGGAGTAATGGACTCAAAAGTAATACGGTTAGTCGTCCTGTTAATTTTATGTTTATCCAACCCTGACCTCCCTAATAATGGAAATTTATCTTTAATTTTTTAACTTCAACGAAATACAAATTGGTAAGACGGACTACACCGTCTTACCAATTTCAGTAAATAGCGTTTTTTATATGGAATAAAGGAATTATTTAACTTCTACAGTTGCGCCAGCTTCTTCAAGTTCTTGCTTAATTTTTTCAGCTTCTTCTTTAGAAACAGCTTCTTTAACAGGTTTCGGGCAAGTGTCAACTAATTCCTTAGCTTCTTTCAATCCTAAACCGGTGTGAGCTCTAACAACTTTAATTACGTTGATTTTCTTCTCACCAAAAGCAGTTAAAATAACATCAAATTCGGTTTTTTCTTCAGCAGCAGCGGCACCTTCAGCAGGAGCAGCAGCTCCGCCCATAACTACAGGAGCAGCAGCGGTAACACCAAATTCTTCTTCTAAAGCAGTTTTTAACTCAGAAGCTTCAACTAATGTAAGCTCTTTAATTTTCTCTACGATTTCTGCGATTTTTTCTGACATTTTTATTTCTCCTTGAAATATATTTTGTTTTCTTAAAAAATTTATGCGGCTTTTGTTTTTCCTACTTCATCAATTACACTTACCAGATCTCTGATAACAGCATTCAATGCGCCAACAATACCAGATGCCGGTGAAGCAACACTACCAACAATACTTGCCATAACTTCTTCCTTAGTAGGCATTGAAGCAAGTACTTTAAGTTGATCGCCATCATAAAATGATGATTCAATATAACAACCTTTGAATGTTAATTTTTTGGTTGTATCATTGAATTTTTTGATGATTTTTGCAGGTGCAACAAAATTTTCGCCAGCAAATGCAATTCCTATCATACCTACCAAGAGGTCATTTAGCTGCTCATATTCGCCAAGTTCTTCAATAGCTTTTTTTACAAGAGTATTTTTGTATATCTTGTAAGTAATGCCTTCCTTGAGGAATTCACGACGTAAACCGTTGATCTCTTCAACATTTACACCATGATAGTCAACTAAATAAATAGCAGAAGCATTGCTAAAGTTCTCTTTAATTTGAGATACCATCTCTATTTTTTCTGACTTATTCATTTTGTCCCTAATTCAGTTTAATAACTGTACCTGTTAATTAGTTTTAGAAGCATTATATATATTATAATGAGTGCGTATTCTTATTTTAATGCAGCAGTTTCATCTTTCGAAATCTGCATGCCCGGACCCATTGTGCTTGAAAGATAAAGACTTTTAACATATTGTCCTTTAGCACTTGACGGTCTCATTTTAATAATCTTTTGTAAAAATGCACGAGCATTTTCTACTAATTTTTCCGTTTCAAAATCCAATTTTCCAAGACTTGTATGCACAATACCAGTTCTATCAACACGGAATTCAATTTTACCGGCTTTGACTTCTTTTACAGCGCTTACCACATCATTTGTAACGGTTCCGCTTTTAGGATTAGGCATTAAACCTTTCGGACCTAAAATACGTCCGAGTTTACCTAATTCCGACATTGTATCAGGAGCAGCAATTATAACATCAACATCTGCCCAACCGCCTTTAATCTTGTCGAGATATTCTTCAAATCCGGCATAATCCGCACCGGCTTCCAAGGCTTCATCAGCTTTAGAACCTTTTGCAATAACCAAAACTTTAACTTCTTTACCGGTTCCGTGCGGAAGTGTTACGGTTCCTCGAATCATCTGATCAGCATGTCTCGGATCAACGCCCAGTCTAATAGCACAATCCAAAGATTCTGTAAATTTAACACTCGATTTCTCTTTTAAGATGCTAATTGCATCTTCAAGACTATATTCTTTTTTCAAGTCAATCGATTCTCTAAGGGATTTTACTCTCTTTGATACTTTCATTTTATATCCAACCTAATTTTTAAACTTTAATAATTAATCAACAACCGTTATACCCATACTTCGCGCAGTACCAGCAATCATATTGATTGCATGATCGATATCATTTGCATTTAAGTCCGGCATCTTAGTTTCAGCAATTTCTTGCAATTGAGCTCTTGTTACTTTTGCTACTTTAATTTTATTAGGCTCCGATGAACCTTTATCCAAATTCAAAGTTTTCAATAATAATACTGCCGCAGGAGGAGTTTTTGTTATAAACGAGAATGATTTATCAGCATAAACCGTTATAACAACTGGAATTTTTAATCCGCCTTTATCAGCAGTTTTTGCATTAAACTGCTTGCAGAATTCCATAATGTTAACACCTTTTTGCCCTAATGCAGGACCAACCGGTGGTGATGGATTTGCCTGGCCAGCAGGAATTTGCAATTTAATGTATCCACTGATTTTCTTTGCCATAATTTTAACCTATAATTATATTTATTTCTCTAATTCCGCTTGAACAAAATCTATTTCAACAGGAGTTTTTCTGCCGAAAATAGATACCATTACTTTAATTTTCATTTTCTCTTCGTTAACTTCCTCTATAATTCCCGAGAAGTTATTGAAAGGACCGTCAATTATTTTAATGAAATCACCAGCACGGAAAATCGTATCGGTTTTTTCAGTTTCTTCATTCTGTGTAATTCTTCCAACAATTCTTTTAACTTCTGCCGGTTGCAACGGCGCCGGATTATTCTGATTACCAAGAAATCCCATAATTGAAGGAGTGTTAACAATGAAATCTTTTACCTTGTTATCCAGATCTGCACTAATTAATATATAACCAGGGAAAAAATTCCTTGTTTTGCTTTTTTTCTTGCCGTCTTTAACCTCAAATATCTTTTCAGTCGGTACTAAAACTTCGTAAATACGCGCTCTTAGATATTCATTATCACGTAATTCAGCATCAATAAGATTCTTGACCTTATTTTCGTGACCGGAAAAAGTTCGGACAACATACCACTTATGTTCTGTATTCTCTTCCAATTAGAATAATCCTTTAAATAGTTGAGCTACAATCATATCGATAAAATATGTGAATGCAGCAATAATTAAACAAGTTACTATAACAATGACAGTGGACTCCTTGAGTTCGTCTTTTGTCGGCCAAGTAACTTTTTTCATTTCCTTGACAACATCATTAAAAAAATTGACAATCTTCTCTTTCATACAATAATTACCAAATTTGATTCATAGCACGTCAGGAGGGATTCGAACCCCCAACCTGCGGTTTTGGAGACCGCTGCTCTGCCAATTGAGCCACTGACGTATTATTTTGTTTCTTTAAATATTACGTGTTTACGAACTACAGGATCGTACTTTTTGTATTCAACTCTACCAGGATGTTCTCTCTTATTCTTCTTAGTAGTATATCGATAACCTGTACCGGCGGTACTTTCCAAAATTATATTTTGCCTTGCATTTTTAGCTTTTGCCATTTTTCTCTCCGCAAAAAACTTATCTTAAAATTTTCAATACTTTCTTAACTTGTTAGCTCATCTTATTGAGCTGACGACCGGGATTGAACCGGTGACCTCATCCTTACCAAGGATGTGCTCTACCGACTGAGCTACGTCAGCCTAAACTTTTCGAGCGGGAGACCCGCCTACGTTTTACTTCGGCGGGCAAGCAGCTTTTATAACGGCTTGACTTAGTCCAAAGTAAAAAACAATATAAATAGAACAATAACTTGAGCGGGAGACGGGACTCCTCCAGAGGAGTACCTTCGGTAGAACCCGCAACCAATCTCACACAACAGGATGATTCTGCCAATTACCAGAGTTTTCCACTTTTTAGTAGATCGAGGTTCTTTCCTATCCCTTTTGAGATTTTAGAAAGATTCTCTTTTCACCGCATCGCTTCTCATCTCATACTCTTCATAATATTCCAAAACCGAGGTTGATACCTTTTCCTCCATCTAGCTCTTGAACTATTATGTACTTCAATTCTTTTATGAACATTTTTAGTTGATCCGATATAAAACATCGGCAACTTTGCTTTTCAATACATAAATTGAAAAACTCATGAGCGGGAGACGGGACTCGAACCCGCAACCAACAGCTTGGAAGGCTGTGACTCTACCAATTGAGTTACCCCCGCTTATAAATTTCACTACTTTTAGAACAAAGAACTCTTACATTCCAATTAAAAAACTTTAACAGGAATTAAAATCAATAACCTATATTTTTAATTTTGAATATTCAACCGAAGTACGAATTTGAATAGGCTTCAAATTCTCCTTCAACTTGATTCTGCAATGTTTGTGGGCTTACCCACTTTTGTTTGAATCTATAAGTTCTAACAAAATTTTGTGGGCAGGGAGGGAATCGAACCCCCTCAGGCTTTGCCAACGGATTTACAGTCCGCCCCGACTCTCCAACTTCGGCGCCTGCCCCGAAATCATCTATTTTAAAAATAAACGAGCTACAAATATATAGGGATTTTTTTTTTAATGCAAGAATACAAATCATATATTTTTAAAATTATTTTGTACCAATTTCTAAAATATTTACCGCTGAAGGAATTATTTCTCAATTACAATGTGGCATACAATAAATGGCACAAAGATTTAACGGATATAACAGATTCGTACAGAAGTTTACATAGGAAACGAAAATCTTTGTTCCCTACAGCATTTTACTCTGATTAAAAACCTAATTGCACCGACATTTATGTCGGTGGTAAAAATAAATAAAATAGATGGGACATGCCCCATCCCTACGTTTTGTATAAATTATTTTTCTTTTAGCATCTTTGCGGTAAAAAAGAAAAAACTATTTATAATTTGTAAACTGAGTTGGGAAATCGAAATCGGCCTCTTTCACAGCATTTATCACTGCTTGCAAATCATCTTTTTTTGCTCCCTGAACACGAACCCGTTCATCCATTATCTGAGCGTTCACTTTTAACTTCATATCTTTAATAAGTTTGGTGATTTTCTTTGCATTATCTTTTGAAATCCCACTTTGAAGATTGATTTTCTGTTTTAATCTGCCTCCTGCTGCCGGTTCGGGGTCTTCCAATTTAAGCGCTTTTAACGATAATCCCCTTTTCAAAAATTTGGATTGCAGAATATCAAAAGATGCTTTCAACGAGTAATCGTCTTTGGAATTTATAGAAATGAGTTTATCATTTTTATTCAGTACGACTTCAGTCTTGGAATCTTTAAGATCATACCTTTGTCTGATCTCTTTAATTGCTTGATTTACTGCGTTATCAACTTCTTGAAAGTCAATTTCCGAAACGATATCAAACGATGAATTTTTTGCCATTGTTTTTCCTTTATCTAGATTGTTAAATTTT
>Ga0256913_10001772_pt1 | contig 11044 bp, 9 predicted proteins | sample Axial_MatmetaG_FD_185970 | JGI IMG/M metagenome (GOLD analysis project Ga0256913, IMG submission 185970) | Deep-sea worm associated microbial mat communities from Axial Seamount, Juan de Fuca Ridge, Pacific Ocean - Axial_Mat | ecosystem: Environmental > Aquatic > Marine > Oceanic > Microbial...
AAGTCCGGAGCTTGACGGGAAGGTGCTGATTCTTGCCGACCCGATGCTTGCCACGGGCTTTTCGCTTGTCAAGACATATAAGGAGCTTATGACCTTCGGGACACCTTCGCATGTTCATCTGATATCAGCAATTTCAAGCTCGGAGGGAGTTGATTATGTCCGTAAAAATCTGCCGATGAGGAATGTAACCCTCTGGCTCGGGGCTATTGACGATGAACTGACGGCTCAGGCATATATCGTTCCCGGTCTCGGCGATGCCGGCGATCTCGCTTTTGGAAATAAAAGCAACAATTAGCATTTCCTTATGCAACTATTCATTTAAAAATTTTGTTATATTATTATAATAAATGAAGATGTTTTTCTGTTGTATTAACAGAACAATATTTTTGAAACATATACATTTTGAATTCGTATGTTTTGAACTTGTATTACTGAATTATTAAACTGAATACTAATGATTATAATAACCGGCTTAAAACTCTTTAAAATATTGCAGATACTACTACTCAGCGGTATAAAATTCTTTTTTGCTCCGCTTATTTCGGTTGGTTACGGTTATAACTATTTTCAAACTATCCTGATAACCTCTGTGGGTGGAATTTTAGGAATACTTTTCTTTTTCTATTTGAGTAAATGGCTAATCAGACAATACAACAAATTTTGTCCCATTATATTTGCCGGATTTACCGGGAAGAGTGTTAATGAGGCAAAAAGAATTCTTAAATGCGAATCGGAAAGCAACAAAAAGATATTCACTCAAAAAAGCAGAAACATAATAAAATTAAGAAGGAAATACGGCTATTTCGGCATTATAATACTTACACCGATACTACTTTCGATACCTATTGGTGCATTCTTAGCCCAGCGGTATTACTCAAAAAGAAGAAGTACACTTCTCTATATGAGCCTATCAATCGCACTATGGTCGTTTTTTATTTCTACGGTATATTTCCTGTTCTAGAGCACCGAAAAAACTATTTTTCATAATTATATAGATTTTATATCTAATTTTGTCAGGATTAAGAACTCATACTATGGCAAATCTTGTTGTCGAAAATCTGCGTATCTCTTTTGAGTCCATCAGAAGTCATCTTTTACGGACAATCCTCACTGTGCTAATAATTGCTTTCGGCATAATGTCTCTTGTGGGTATTCTCACATCCATCGACTCAATAAAGTACGTTATGACCGAAAATTTCACAATGATGGGAGCCAATACTTTTACCATTAAAAACAGGTCGATGCGTATTCAGATTGGCAAAAAATCCAACAAACCAAAGCATTTTGAAAGAATTAGTTTTCAGGATGCAATGACATTTAAGGATAACTTTGATTTTCCTGCCGTAACATCCGTTTATACCTTTGCCACACATACTGCCACACTGAAGTATAAATCTAAAAAAACAACACCCAACACTCCTGTTATGGGAACCGATGAGAATTATCTGTTAACCTCCGGTAATGAGCTTTCGGCGGGCAGGAATTTCACACCCGAAGATGTTCACTTCGGCTCGAATGTGGCAATTGTGGGAAGCGAGATTATAAAAAAACTTTTTAAAGGCAAAACCGATCCCATCGGAAAAACCATATCCATCGGACCCGGGAAATATCGTATCATCGGGGTTATGAAGAAAAAGGGTTCGAGTATGGGTTTTTCGGGCGACAGATTCTGTCTGCTTCCTCTGATGAATGTAAGACAGTATTTTTCACAGCCTAACCGGTCGTATTCCATTAGCATTATGGCAAAAGATGCTGAAAATATGGATGCTGCAATCGGTGAAGCTACAGGACTGTTTCGTGTTATAAGAAAGACTCCTCTTGGAGAAGAAAATGACTTTCAGATCGACAAAAGCGACCGCATTGTTGAGATGTTTATGGAAAATGTTGAATACATCAGGTATGCGGCTGTTTTTATAGGTGCCATTACCCTGCTTGGGGCTGCTATCGGACTGATGAACATCATGCTTGTTTCGGTTACTGAAAGAACCAAAGAAATAGGTATCCGCAAAGCGACGGGTGCCACCCGCAAAACCATTAAAAACCAGTTTCTTGCCGAATCAATCGTGATTGCTCAGATAGGTGGAATTATTGGAATTATTTTTGGAATTGGAATTGGGAATATCCTCTCATTCTTTATCGGAAGCAGTTTCATAATTCCATGGATATGGATTATTGTCGGAGTTGTATTATGCTTTATAGTGGCTATTCTTTCGGGATACCTTCCTGCCACAAAAGCCGCTAAACTTGACCCAATAGAGTCGTTGAGGTATGAATAGCCTCAAAGCATCCTTTTTATAACTATTTTTGCCTTAAATATTGATTCGTTTAATAATATGATTAACAATATAAGTGTATTTCAATGATATTGAAAAGAAAGTGATAAAAATAAACAGAAAACAAGTAATGAAAATCAACTAAGAAACAAAGAAAATTGGTCTAAACAAATGAGGGTATTATATTATACACTACTACCGGCATTACAAACTATGCCTACGATACACCATTTTATTATAATATTTACTTTAGTTTCGATGGTAGTGAATATTTTCTTTTAGATAGTGTTTCTGCACCTCCATACATTTATGAAGACATTGTATATGCACAGGTATATTGTTTTAAAGCTACGGCAGTTTATGAAAACTATTTTGAATCGGAACCGTCGAATATAGATTGCGAAATCATTGTTACAAAGGAAAATATGCTGACTATTGATAACGAAAAACATATTCGACCGGAAGTAACTATTTATCCTAATCCTGCTACCGACATAGTTAATGTTAAATCCGGTATGCCGATAAATTCCGTTACGGTTTACAACTATGCAGGTCAGCTTATTGTTAACGAAGATGTAAATGCAATGATATATCATCTGAATACTTCTCAGTATCTGCCGGGAATCTATTTCTTCCGGATTGAAACCGGTGAAGGCTCTATTTCCAAAAGGATTATTATTCAATAAAAAATAACTCCGCTTATAATCTTGTTTTGCATACTTTTGCAGCCGGTTTAAAAACAGGAGAAAATGTCAAATTGTTTATATATTACTGCTACGGAGGCTCAGAGTGGCAAGTCAGCCATTGCCCTCGGTGTAATGGAGATGCTACACAGACGCATAGGGCGTGTTGGATTTTTCAGACCTATAATAAATGTTGCAAATGAAGAGGAGCACGATAATGATATAGAACTGATATCGTCATATTTCAGTCTTGATATTCCTTATGAGAAAATGTTCGGATATACAATGGCTGAGGTTACCGAACTGGCGGCTCTTGATAAAGAAGACGAAATTATTGAAGGGATATTAAGTAAATATAACGAGCTGAAGCAGTATTGCGATTTTATTCTCGTTGAGGGTACTGATTTTGTCGAATCGACTGCTGCAATAGAGTTTGTTGTAAATGCTGCTATAATAAATAATCTGGGGTGTCCGGCTCTTGTTGTTGCTAACGCATTCGAGAAGACTGCCGAAGAAATTATACAGTCAATAAATATAACTACCGATTCGCTGTTCGACAGAGGTTGCCGGATTGTCGGTACAATAGTAAACAGGACAGGAAAAGGCATTGGAAAAGAGGTTATCAGGAAATTAAAAAACACAAAACAGTTTAAAGACCAGTTACTTTTTTCAATTCCCGATGATGAAATTCTCGGCAAACCGACAGTTAAAGAGGTTGCACAAAACCTGAATGCCGAAATTCTTTGCGGCAAAGACAGGCTTATCAGGCACGTTAGGAGTTTCACGGTTGCGGCCATGCATTTGCGTCATTTCCTTACGCGTGTAAAACCGGGAACTCTTATCATTACACCCGGCGACAGAGCCGACATTATCATTGCATCTCTTGCTGTAGTAGCATCGAACACAATGGATAACATCTCCGGCATTGTACTCACAGGAGGTTTGAAACCTGAAAACCCGATAATGAAACTGGTGCAGGGATTTGCATTGATGGTACCCATTATCAGTGTAAAAACCGACACTTTTGATACCGCTGCCAATATTCAGAAAATACATGCCAAGCTGACAGCCGACAACGAACGCAAAATACACCGTGCACTCGGTCTGTTCGACAAACATGTGAAAGTAATGAAACTTGGTGATAAGGTTGTTAAAACAAAGGCAACAATCGTTACACCTAAGATGTTCGAATTCAAACTACTACAAAAAGCAAGAAACAACAAAAAACACATAGTACTTCCTGAAGGTGAAGAGGAGAGGATGTTGAAGGCAAGCGAAATTCTTTTACGACGTGATGTTATTGAGATTACTCTTCTTGGAAAAAGAAAGCAGATACTAGAAAAAATTGCCATTCTCGGACTACGGCTTGAAAATGTGAATATAATAGAGCCTGCGGAGTCGGAATACCTTGATGATTTTGTCAACACCTATTTTGAGTTGAGAAAGCACAAGGGCATAACAATGGAGCAGGCTTACGACACAATGTGCGATGTAAGTTATTTCGGCACTATGATGGTGCGAAAGGGAATTGCCGACGGGATGGTCTCGGGTGCAGTACACAGTACGGCAGCAACTATCAAACCGGCGTTTGAGATAATAAAGACAAAACCGGGCTTTTCGATAGTGTCGAGCAGCTTCTTTATGTGTCTGAGAGATAAAGTACTGGTTTATGGCGATTGTGCTATTAATCCCGACCCTACTGCACAGCAGCTTGCAGAAATTGCAATAAGTTCGGCAATTACAGCAAAGACATTCGGGGTTGAGCCGCTGGTTGCTATGCTGTCATACTCTACTGGAGAGTCGGGTAAAGGAGCCGATGTTGACAAGGTGCGCAAAGCAACAAAAATTGCAAAAGAAAAAGCTAAAACCGAATTCCCGGGATTAAAAATTGAAGGGCCTATACAATACGACGCCGCTGTTGATAGTGCTGTTGCAAAAACAAAATTACCAAAAAGTGACGTTGCCGGAAAAGCAACCGTTTTCATTTTCCCTGATCTGAATACAGGGAACAATACATATAAAGCTGTTCAGCGTTCGGCAGGTGCAATCGCAATCGGGCCGGTATTGCAAGGATTGAATCATCCGGTAAATGACCTAAGCCGCGGATGCCTTGTAACAGATATTGTCAATACCGTGGCAATAACAGCAATTCAGGCACAGATGGAATAGTCGATTTTAGAATGATTATATATAACCTAATGTTTATGCAAAAACAGTAAACGTACTTGACATATAAGAATAATAAAGCAAATCTCCCTATTTATCATCCTTTTTGGCAGGTTTCAGCTTCTCGACTGTAAACTCATCATCAGAAAGGCCCTGATTAAACTTAACATTTGTCATTTTTATCCTGGTTGTGTGATTTTTCTTTAAGTCTTTCATCACCACCTCTTCTGCATACCAATAACCCCGAGATTTTTTATAGGTATAGGTAGCCTCTTTATATTCTCGCCCCGACTTATCATAATAGAGCATTCTCTTTGGATAATAATTTGTCTTGTCAATGGTAACAATTATTTTTGAATATTGCGATTTATCCGATTTGGGAGTTAGCTCCAGCACATATCCATCTTCGGTCGTCTTAATCAGTTTGGGATTGAATCTCTCCAAATAGGATCTTGCATCCATATCTTCAGTCGAAAAGTCAGTCCCATTAAATGCGCGACTTCTGGCGAGCATTGATATCTTCTTCGGCTTTCCAAGTGCCGGCATATACATCCACATTACTCCACCGGGCAACGAAAGAGTTGCTATTCCGGCCTGTGATTCGGGTTTTGTATAGCGAAACAGCTTCTTATCCCGCCCTTTTTGCATCATTTCTGCTTCTCTGACTTTCTCTTTACCCGATTTGCTAACCAAAATAATCTCTATAGTTCCCGTTCTGTCTTTGGGAGCAGATATAACATCATCCATCTTTTTAAGAATTGATGCTCCATCCTGCGAAAAAGAAAATTGAACCGAAAACAGAAACACAAAAATCAGAAAACCGTTAATCTTAATAGATTTCATTCCAACAAATTTAAAATTCAGGCTGCAAACTTACAATTTTCTTCTTTTGATTAGTATAATAATAACAGGAAGCAGGGTTAAAGCTCCCAAACTTGACCCAAGCATACTAAAAGCAATCAATAAACCGAAGTATTGCAGGGGTACCATCTGAGAAAAAAGCAAAACAAGAAAACCGGCAGAAACGGAAATAGCATTAATAAGAATGGCCTTTCCACTGACGGTAATAGAGCCTTCAAACGCCTTTTCCAAATTATTACTTTGTTCATAAATATGATTAAAGTGAGAGATGATATGTATAGAATAGTCAATACCTATACCAAGAGCAATACTAGCAACCAAAACAGTGCCAATATTCAGTGAGATACCAGCTATTCCCATAAAGCCAAAAAGAATTGTTATTGCAACAACAATCGGAATAACAGCATAAATACCGCTGGAAAATGATCTTAATATCAAAGCGACAATAATTACCACAAAAATAATTGCAATTGCAAGGCTACCAAACTGACTCTTAACAAGACTCTTATCCATTGTCACATCAATAAAAGGCATACCGGTTATTGCAATTTGGCAATCATTTGTCGAGTTCGCCTTAATAAACTTATCCATATAATCGCCAAATGCTTTTTTGGATTTATTATCAGGCGACAGAAAAGTTGAAAGAATAATACCTTCATCAAGGTCATCGGAGACAAAACGCTGCATATAATCATTTCCATCAAGCAAAAACCAAAGCTGCCCGACCAAAGCATTGTCATCAGGAATGTCCCGGCCATTACCCATCACAGCATTAATTTCTGCAATCAAATCAGCTACCGACTGGGTGTTTCTTATATCTTTATTTTTTTTCATATATGCCTCCGTTTTCAGCATCATTTTCAGCACTTTCGGGCTTTGCATATCACCTTTAAAAAGTACAAAAACCGGTTTTGTACCTCCAAATTTTTCTATCATTATCTCCTCAGCCATTCGTGTAGGATTCCCCTTTTTAAAATAGTCCTTGATATCCACACTTCTTTTAATCTTAAAGATACCACCGACACTCAGCAATATTAAAACACTCCATACGGTCAACACATATTTCGGATGTTTAAAAAGAAGAGTATGCAGTGGGGCCAGAATATTGTTAGAAAGAACTGAATGTCGGTATTTCTCACCAATTACCTTATTATCTTTACTGGTTATTGAAAATGCTACAATAACAGCCGGGACAAAAAACAGTGACAGCAAAAGTGTGAAGAATGTTCCAAGGGCTGTAAATATTCCAAAGTCTTTGATCATCGTCAGATAAGCACCGAAAATAAAAGACACAAAACCTATCATTGTTGTCAATGCGGCAAGAATAACAGGAATAATAATAAAAGACAATGCTTCAATAACAGCTCTTTTCCTGTCTTTTTCTTTGCTTTGATTTATCCTGTTTAAAACATGGATGGTGTAGGCACTTCCGACGGCAAGCAAAATTATCGGAATATTATTTGATATCATAGACATTTCATAACCTGCCAGTACCATTATGCCCAAAGTCCATACAATAGCTATAACAGCCGTCAGCAAAGGCAAAACAACACCTCTTACAGACCGGAAACTTAATAAAAGGATAAAGGCTATCAACAGAAACGCAATTGGTAAAAGTTTTTTAAGGTCAGAGGTCATCAAATCGGAAATATAGGTAACAAGCATCGGTGAGCCTGTAAAGTAGATTTTTTCAGGCAAATCCATTGCCAATACTTTCTCTTTCACTTGTCTTGCAACTGTTTGAGGTTTGGCCTCATCGCTCAGCGTGAATATAATCAAAGTAGCCGTACCATCATCCGAGATAATCGTCCCCCGGTACATATCCTTCGACATCACCCTCTTTTTCACTGCATCAAGTTCCTTAGGAGTGTCGGGCAAATCATATTCATCAATCAGATCGCCAATCTCTATTCCAGAATCGCCGCCCTGAATATCAAGCATATTCGTCAGACTGGTGACTGCATTTATTCCTGCAATCTCTTTCAGGGTATCAGTTATTTCAACAATATTCCTTAAAACAGCCGTATTAAAAATATCATTGGCCTCAAGAATAATAATCCCCATATTATTACCGCCAAATTGTTCTCCTATCTTTTTAAAAAGAGCAGCATGAGGATCATCATTAGGAAGTGAACTTATAATGTCGGAGTTTATCCGTAAATCTTTTATGTGGTAGCCGAGAAATAGTGTTAACACAACCACCAACAAAATTATAAACCATCTCAGCTTTATCGTAATCCGGGCAATTCCATTCATTTTTTAAAATTTAATAAAACATCTCTTATTAATCTTTTAACAAGCAAAACTACTCAATTTCAGGCTTCTTTCTTGTTTCCTTTTTTTTCGACAGGACCTTTTTACGCTCCAGCCTTTTTTCTTTTGAAGCAGCAGTCGGTTTTACAGGTATTCGTTTCTTAGGAGGTGTAAGAGCAGCAATAATCAGATCAAAGAACTTCTCAATAACCTGCTGTTTATTTTTTAATTGCGACCTGTATTTTTCGGAAAAAAGAACCAGCTCTCCCCTACTGTTTATTTTGTTGCCGAGTTCCTTATAAAGAGATTTTTTCTCCTCGGCTGACATAAGCAAAGAATCGTTGACATTAAACCGCAATTCAACTTTAGTATTTACCTTATTCACATTCTGACCACCAGGACCACCACTTCTGGATGCAGAAAAGACCAACTCTTCAATAAAACGTTTATCGGGAAAATGTAAAGGGTCACGACTATTCATCTTAAAATATTTCATTGCAAAGTTAGTTAAATGATTAATACTATAAGACACTATTTGGATTCCGAGCATAAATATTATGAAATAAAAAACCATATACCGGTTTATTTGTTTTAATATAATTATCTTCGTTGAATAGTTATGTTTAAAGACCCGATAAAGAATATTGACAATAGAAACTACAGGCCGAAATATGGTGCTTTGGAAATTTTCAAATTCATCGGACCCGGTTTATTGGTTACAGTAGGCTTTATTGATCCGGGAAACTGGGCATCCAACCTTGCAGCAGGTGCCGACTATGGTTATGCTTTGTTGTGGATGGTAACTTTGTCAACAATAATGCTCATCATTTTGCAGCATAATGTGGCACATCTCGGTATCGCTACAGGACTTTGCCTTTCTGAAGCCGCTGCAATTCATCTTAAGCCAAAATATTCCAATTTCCTGCTTACATCGGCAATGCTGGCGTCCATTTCAACATCGCTTGCCGAAATCCTTGGCGGTGCCATAGCTCTTGATATGCTCTTCGGCATCCCTGTGATAGCAGGTGCCGTACTTACAACCGTTTTCGTGGGAATAATGCTCTATACCAACAAATATCTTGTCATCGAACGCTGGATCATTGCTTTTGTCTCTATTATCGGACTCTCATTTATGTATGAACTGTCGCTTGTTGACATCGACTGGAACAGTGCAGTCAGAGGGTGGGTTAATCCGTCGTTTCCTGATGGTTCGATGATTGTAATTATGAGTGTTCTAGGTGCTGTGGTGATGCCTCACAATCTTTTTCTACACTCTGAAGTGATACAAAGTCGTCAATGGAATCGTAAAGATGAAACGACTATCAAGAAACAGCTGAAGTATGAGTTTCTTGATACTCTTTTCTCAATGCTGATAGGTTGGGCAATCAACAGTGCTATGATACTACTCGCAGCAGCAACCTTTTTCAAAACGGGGACTCCGGTTTCAGAACTGGAACAGGCTAACACCCTGCTCAAGCCCATGCTCGGAAGTAATGCGGCCATTATTTTTGCAATAGCACTGCTATTTGCTGGAATATCATCAACAATCACATCGGGACTCGCCGCAGGAAGTATCTTTGCAGGTATCTATAAAGAGCCATACGATATCAAAGATAACCACTCGCGACTTGGAGTTGCAATTTCGTTATTGGTAGCTCTCGGATTGATATTCCTTATCACCAATCCATTTCAGGGGCTAATCCTTTCACAAATGATACTTAGTATCCAGTTACCATTTACTATATTCATGCAGGTTTACCTAACCTCATCGCAAAAGGTAATGGGTAAATATAAAAATTCCACCTTCAATAAAATCTTGCTTTATTCGATAGGTGGAATTGTAACGCTACTAAATATTTTTCTGTTTATCAGTTTCTTTTAATTATAATCCGCCGAAAAACTCATATATCTTTAATAATCAACAAGATATGGGTGCTTTTGTTAAAAATAATGCAAACTCACATAACGCTGGGCATACAGGAGCATCAGTTACACGAAACCTTACCTAGTTTGTATTTTGGTTTGAAGTTATAAACTTATCATTTGCTTATATTCATTTAATAATCTGTGAATATGTGGCTTATTTATCTGGACTCATTGTTGATTACTCAATCTCCTTAATCAGGCTTTTCAGGTTAAATGCCAGCACTATAAGCAGGATACCCATAACAACAGCAATTATTCCGGAAAGGACAACAAGAAATGCCGCCGACTGAAACGGATTAAAGAAGAGTATTATTCCGAAAAGAAGCATTAAAATACCGTTGAAAATCATTGAGTTCTTTCTGTTTTTTGATAAATCAACCTGAGTCACCATATACAATTGTAAAATTGCAACAATGATTGCCCAGCTTCCGATTATAATCACAAACAAAGAAAGTGTTTCTTCGGTATTAAATGTTATCATACCGCCAACGATAAGCGTTATAACTGCCCATATCATTGCCGACAACCAGGGTACGTTCTTCCTGATGTTGCCGATTGCCTCAATGAGCATAATAACACCGATAAGAAGAATAACGATTCCAAAGTACATAGCGATTGCTACAACTGTTGCTTCAGGCACAAAAAGTGCAAGAAATCCGTAAAGAAGTGCTATCACGCCATTCAGCGCAAGCGTCTTCCAATTGTTTTTTAAATTCGACATAATTTAATTTTTTTGTAAAAATAGTAAAAAAAACATCTATCCAAAAAGTAAATCTTTAACAACACCCTTAGTTTGGTTCCCATAAACGCCGTCAATTGTAATCATATTATTTGCCTGCAAAAGACGCAGAGCATTATCAGTTTTATTTCCAAAAATACCAT
>Ga0256913_10001773_pt1 | contig 11044 bp, 7 predicted proteins | sample Axial_MatmetaG_FD_185970 | JGI IMG/M metagenome (GOLD analysis project Ga0256913, IMG submission 185970) | Deep-sea worm associated microbial mat communities from Axial Seamount, Juan de Fuca Ridge, Pacific Ocean - Axial_Mat | ecosystem: Environmental > Aquatic > Marine > Oceanic > Microbial...
CCGCGATGCTTTTTACATCTACATCATCTATCAACTTCTCAACAAACATTATCTATGTATTTCAATTTTTTTGATTATGCTAAATTCCTCCGATTGAATATTTAACAAATAAATTCCTCTATTTACGTTTGGCACATCTACATCAACTAACCCTTTTACATCTTGATATTCACTCGAATAAAGCAACTGCCCCAAACTATTATAAATGCGAATGCAGGTATTCCCTTTAGGATTTAATTGACCAAAATCAATTTGAAACTTTCCATTTGATGGATTCGGATATACTTTTAATTGCTCTTCAATTTTAGGTTCCTCTATTGATACCACTTGACATTTACCCGAAGTTTTTAGCGAAGCACGACTTCCATTTATTACAGCCAACATACGCAATTTTTGTCCTTCAGTAAAGATATTCATACATCGATCATCGGTATAATCCATATAATTCATAAACATATCGCTGGTATTACTGCATGAGGGATGTGGGTAACTTGGACAACCATCATTATAGTCTGATTGATTTGGAGTATCCTGAACATGATCAGTTCCCGAACAACCACCATTATCATCACCCCAAATATGGAATAATGATAACCAATGGCCAATTTCATGAGTAGCTGTACGCCCTTTATTATAAGGATACGATAATGTTCCCACCCTACCGAAATAGCGATAACCAATCACTACACCATCAGTAGCAGCAGGACCTCCAGGAAACTGAGCATAACCTAAAATACCTCCGCTTGCTCCATCCTTAATTGAGGGCACTACCCACAAGTTCAGATATTTATTTCTATCCCAAGCATCAACGCCACCTTTAGAGCTAAATTTTGCGTCATTTGCATTTATGTCAAACGAAGTTTTAGTAGTATGTGTTCTTGTTATACCATTTGTCCATCCACCTGTTGGAGTCTGATGTGCCACACAAAATTCAATTTCAATATCTGCACCCAATGGGGCAAACAATGCCGGTGTATTCGTTGTATCTTTATTTAGTCTTCGATAATCCTCATTCAAAACATCAATTTGCGAATATATCTGCGCATCAGAGATATTTTGAATATTGTTATTATATAATACGTGTACAATCACAGGAATCCGAACAAGCGTCTTTTGCGATGTATGAGCATTTTTTCGGATCCAGTTTTGAATATCAGCCTCTTGCTGCGCCATTTTTGCTACAAGACTTGTGTCTTGCTGCATTAAATAATTCATGTAAATTGTAGTTCCGCAATTCCGATGCATTTGTGCATGTATATTGATAAATAAAAAACTAAATACAATTACTGAGAAAAAAAACTTCATAGGCATTAATTTATCAAACAATTTTGTACTAACTTTTAATAAGCTTTAGGTTTATTCTAAGGCGTAAAAATACAAACAATAATGACCCAAGTTTATCTAAATTGGAGCAAAATAATAAAAACTAAAAAGAAAGGAATTAACCTAATTATTTGCATTTTGAACAATCGATTGATATTCCCAAGCTGAAACATCATTTGAGAAAAATTTTCGAGGATTCATATGACGACCATTCTTTTTGACTTCGTAATGCAAATGGGTACCTGTTGAGATTCCTGTATTTCCTACATATCCAATTAATTGTCCACGCTTAACTTTATCTCCGGGTTTTACTACATATCTACTCATATGAGCATAAAGCGTTTCATACCCAAAACTATGATTAATCACAATAACTTTGCCGTAGCCATACATTGAGGAGTGAGGATATTCAACAACACCATCTCCCGTTGCATAAACAGGAGCACCGTAAGGTGCCACAATATCTATTCCTTCATGCTTTTTCCACTTTCCACTTTTAGGATGATTTCGGTAACCAAACGGAGAAGAAATATAACGATAATTATCAATGGAAACCGGCTTGATAGCAGGGATAGATGCTAACATTTTTGCTTTATTTGTTGTAATTTTTGAAACCTCTTGCAAAGACTTATACTCAACATATAATTGTCGTCCCAAACGGTCAAGTTTTGCGCTTGTTGCGATAATTTCTTCTGAGTTTTTATAACCTTTCAAATCATTATATCTATCAGAACCCCCGAAACCTACTTGGCGTTGCTCAACAGGTATAGGCTGTGCTTGGCAAACAACACGATATATTGAATCATCGCGACCAACGATACTAGACAATTTCATCTCCATGCTATTAATCCTAGAGTTAATTTGCTCTAATTGTTGTCGATAGGCTTGATTCTCCTGCATAAGAGCATATTCTTTTGGAGATTGATACAAATCATAAGTTATGTATAAGGCTCCCATAGAAAAACTCAACAACATCAAGAAAAGATAAAAATAACGTGTATGCTTTTCTTTCCAATAGCTCACCGAAGACACAGAGACCAATGGTCTTTTATCGTTTATCTGAAATCTATACATTTTTTCTTGGAATTCGTATCTAAGACATACTTTGGTTTGGTCGAGATGATATCTCGATTACTTTTTCATACTCTTCAGGTGTTAAATCCTGATAAAAGAAATGCACTGGATTAATGGGCTTTCCGTTTTTCTTTATTTCGTAATGCACATGAGGCCCTGTTGACCGACCCGTGTTACCCACATAACCAATAACCTGACCCCGTTTCACTTTCTCACCAGGCCGAACAATTATCTTACTCATATGAGCGTACAAACTTTCATAACCATATCCATGATTAATAATAACCACTTTACCATAACCACTCATTTTACCTTTTATACGCTCAACAACTCCATCGCCTGTAGCATATAAAGGGGTTCCGATAGGAGCTGTAAAATCTATACCCGTATGCATACGCCAAGTTTTGTAAATTGGGTGAATACGATATCCAAAACCAGATGCAATACGTTTCAAATCTTTATTCGAAATAGGCTGAATAGCAGGAATAGAAGCTAACATCCGCTCTTTATTCTTTGCCATTTTATATACATCATCAAATGACTTAGACTGAATATAAAGTTCACGACTCAGCTGATCGATCTTTTGAGCTGTCTTGATAATTGTTTGTGAGTTTTCGAAACCCTTTAAGAATTCGTATCGATCAGATCCTCCAATACCGGCTTTCCGGATATCAGAAGGAATAGGCTCTGCCTCAAAGATAGTTCGATAAATATTATCATCTCTATTTTCAATATCAATAAGCACTTTATTTAACTTATCAACGCGCTTATTAAGCATCTCAAGTTGCATGGCATATTGTTCGTTCTCACGTTTTAGCATCAACTCCTTAGGCGAATCGAAAAATAAATAACCTAAAACTAAAACAAAAGCAGCAAATACAATCGATCCGAGTAAATAATAAAGCCCACGAAATAATTTATCCCGTAAGTTTAGCTTTACGCGCTCATACTCCAACGAATGTGGATTTATTTTATACTTATGTTTTGACATCTCAAATTTATTAATCTTAAAAGCGGCTGCAAAATTAATGAAATAAATTAACTTTGCACTTTTTATGAGCGTTTCGTAATGTTAAGATTTTATAAAATCACTTATAATCACCTATTACATTTCAAAACGATAATAGAATCTTAGTTATTATATGAATATCAAAATATTGTTATAAGATTGTATTTATGACACTTACAGCAGTAATTAAACAATAAGAACATGAACTCAAACGAAATTCGCAAACAGTTTTTGGATTTTTTCCAAAGCAAACAGCACAAAATAGTCCCATCGGCACCTATGGTTGTTAAAGGAGATCCTACTTTAATGTTCACCAATGCCGGGATGAATCAATTCAAAGAGATTTTTCTGGGACATAAACCTGCGGATGCAGCACGTATAGCCGATACACAAAAATGTTTGCGCGTTTCGGGTAAGCATAATGACTTGGAAGAAGTAGGTCATGACACTTATCATCATACTATGTTTGAGATGCTTGGGAACTGGTCATTTGGGGATTATTTCAAGAAAGAGGCTATCGAATATGCTTGGGAGCTATTAGTTGATGTTTATGGAATAGACAAAAGCAGATTGTATTTTAGTGTTTTTGAAGGAGATAAAAAAGATAAGCTGGAATTAGACAAAGAAGCCTATGAATATTGGAAAAACCTTGTTCCTGAAGACCAAATCCTCATGGGCTCTAAAAAAGATAATTTCTGGGAAATGGGAGAGCAAGGTCCATGTGGCCCTTGTTCTGAAATTCATATTGATATTCGTTCGGATAAAGATCGTGCAAAGGTTCCCGGAGTGGACTTAGTAAATAAAGACCACCCACAGGTAATCGAGATTTGGAATCTGGTTTTTATCGAATTCAACCGCAAAGCAAATGGAGAATTAGAACCATTACCCAATAAACATATCGATACAGGAATGGGATTTGAGCGACTTTGTATGGTTTTACAAGGGAAACAATCGAATTACGAGACTGATGTTTTTCAACCAATAATTCAAGAATTAGCTAAAATGGCAAAACTTAGTTATGGTGAAGATGAAGACCGAGATGTTGCTCTTAGGGTTATTGCAGACCATATTCGAGCCATTGCCTTTTCAATTGCTGATGGACAATTACCCTCAAATAATAAAGCAGGTTATGTGATTCGAAGAATTCTTCGTCGAGCTGTACGTTATGGCTATACTTTTCTTAATTTTAAGGAAGCGTTTATGTATCGTCTGATACCTCTTTTGGTTGAAGAATTGGGAGAAACTTACCCTGAGCTGAAACGTCAAGAAACACTTATTGCCAGTGTAATAAAACAAGAAGAAGAATCATTTCTTAGAACCTTATCTACAGGATTAACGCTACTTAATAAAATTATCAAAAAGCTTGATGATCAAGGTTATAAAACTGTAAATGGTAAAGAAGCTTTTGAGCTTTATGATACATTTGGATTTCCCTTCGACCTTACCGAACTTATTCTTAGTGAAAAAGGAATGAACGTTAGCAAACGTGAGTTTGATGAAGAAATGGCAAAGCAGAAACATCGATCACGTACAGATGCTGCTCAAGAATCTTCCGATTGGGTTGTTTTGGTAGAAGATGACGTTGAAGAATTTGTGGGATATTCTCATTTAGAGACTGAAGTAATTCTAACGCGTTATAGAAAACAAATTGTTAAGGGAAAAGAACAATTTCAATTGGTTTTCAATATCACTCCTTTTTATGCCGAAAGTGGTGGACAAATTGGTGATACAGGTTATATTATTGATGGTGATGATAAAGTTGAGATTATTGATACTCAAAAAGAAAACAATCTTATTATTCATTACACTAAAAAACTTCCCAAAAATATCAATGCGGAATTCAAGGCCATTGTTGACAAAAAACGAAGAGAAGCAATTGCCAATAATCATACAGCTACACATTTACTTCACAAAGCCTTACGCGATGTTTTAGGAAATCACGTAGAACAAAAAGGTTCATTGGTAACACCTAATTACTTACGGTTCGACTTTTCTCATTTTCAGAAATTGAGTCACGAGGAAATCAATAAAGTAGAACGATTAGTCAATATTGAAATTCGTAAAAACACCCAACAAAATCTCCATCCTGATCTTACCATGAAAGAAGCTGAAGCACTGGGAGCCATGGCTCTTTTTGGTGAAAAATATGGCGACGTTGTTCGAGTGGTTCAATTTGGCGATTCGGTGGAACTTTGCGGGGGAACCCATGTGGAAGCCACTGGTAGCATTGGTTTATTCATAATAAATCACGAGAGCTCTATTGCTTCAGGAGTACGCCGTATCGAAGCTATCACTGCCGATGAAGCTGAAAATACTATCTGGAATAACCGGTTTTTGATTAAAGAAATTAAGGAAACTCTTAAAAACCCAAAAGATATTTTGAAGGGAATCAAGAGTCTAATCGATCAAAATAAAGACCTCACTAAGAAAATGGATATTATTGAGGATTTGCTTGTTCTTTCAACAAAAGAATCGGTAATAAGCCAGATGCAGAATATCAATGGGGTAAATTTTATTGCTGAAAAATTGGATTTTGACATTGAAACCATTCGCAAACTCTCACAAGTGATAACGCAATCTTTAGACGATGTATTCTTGGTTTTTGCCACTGTTAATAATGGCAAACCATTGATAAGTGTTACTGTTTCGAAAAACTTGGTAGAAACAAGAGGTATGAATGCCGGAAATATTGTACGTGAGCTTGCCAAAGAGATAAAAGGTGGCGGTGGCGGACAGCCATTCTTTGCCACAGCAGGTGGTAAAGATGCAAGTGGAATACCTCAAGTTTTAACTAAGGCTAAGGATTTTATCAAATAAATATGTTGATGCAATGAAAAACAGACTATTTTTTCTTTTTGCTATAATACTTGTTTTAGTGGGTTCGTGTGGCGATCCTGAGAATAAACTAAATATCGATGTAAGCGAAATACCTCAGCCAAACATTAAGATTAAGCGCTATGAGCAAGCAATGTTTCCAATTCCTAAAGATTCTTTCTTTAGTGCTGTTCCCAAACTTCAAAAAGAGTATTCCGTTTTTCTTCAAGGAGATATCGCCGATACCGCAGCTTTGATTGAACTAAGGTCTTTTTTTACCGACCCCTATATGGTCGATCTTTACAAAAAAAGCATGGATAAATATCCTAGCCTCGATCAAATTGAGGAACAGTTGAATAATGCCATGCAACATTTTGAGTATTATAGTCCGCTCGCCAGCAATCTACAGTATTACAGCTATATTTCGGGGCTTGATGTAAATACTCCGGTCAAGTTTATTGGAAATAGTTTAATCATTGGTATTGACAATTATTTAGGAGCAAACGAAAGTATCTACTTAAGAAGTGGATTTCCGAAATACAAAATCAAGTGGCTAATTCAAGAGCGTATTGTACCGGATGCTATGGATGAACTTGCAGCCGGACTAATGCCTGAGCAAAAGCGTGGCGGCAGTTTATTGGAAAACATGATTTATAAAGGTAAAGTTCTTTATTTCACCCAGGCAATGATTCCAAATATTAGCGACAGCCTTCTTTTAGAATACAGCAAAAAACAATATACTTGGTGCCGTACCTACGAAGGTAAAATCTGGGGGCTTCTGATTGACAACCAGTTTCTTTTTAAGAAAGACCAAACAATGGTAGGCAAATTTATGAATGATGGACCTTTTACAACGGTATTTTCAAACACTTCACCTTCTCGAATCGGGTGGTTTGTCGGATGGCGAATTGTTAGTTCGTATATGAATAAAAACGATATTACTTTGGAGGAATTGCTCCAAGAAAACAATGCAAAGAAAATATTAAAACTTTCGAAATATAAACCAGAAGACTAATCAATTAGTAATACGGATTACAATTATTATTATCACTAAATAATACTATTTATCTTATGCCTCAGAATATACAGGAAATTTTTTCACGTAAGATTAAGCCCTTAAATTATGAGCGGACTATAGGATTGTTTGGTGCAACCACTATTGGAGTTGGCTCTTTAATGGGTGCAGGAATCTACGTACTGATTGGAGCCGCTAGTGGTGTTGCCGGGCCTTCAGTTATTCTTACTTACTTTATTACTGGTATTCTTGCATTTGCTACTACATTGATGTTTGCCGAACTTGGTCGAATTATTCCACGATCGGGAGGTGGATATACATACTCCTACAATATACTAGGAAGTATTGGCGGTTTTGCAACAGGTTGGTTCTTAGCTCTGGGCAGTATCTTTGCTTGTGGATTATATGCTATTGGTTTTGCCGAGTATTTCATTTCGATAATGGGAATCGAAATGCCCAAATACATCATAAAATTTATTGCAGTAGGAATTACTGTATTTCTAGCCTTGTTAAATATTCTCTCATCAGGAAAGAAGAAATTCAATCTGCAAAACTGGATTATATGGGGAAATGTGGCAATCTTATCATTGCTTATTGTTTTCTCCATATTTCATGTCAATACTCATAATATCCGTCCATTCTTTCCAAATAGCATGAATGGAACTTTAGCAGCCATCTCATTGATTTACATCTCTTTCTTTGGTTATCAACTTATTGCAAATAATGCTGACGAGATAAAAGAACCTGAAAAAACGGTTCCAAAGGCCATGAAACTTTCCATGCTAATTAGTATCGGACTAAATCTTTTAATTGCCGTGGCGGCAGTATTCACTGTCTCGTGGAAAGAGCTTGCAGCAAGCCCCGCACCCTTAGTACTACTGGCTAACGAAAGCTTTGGAGGAAAAGGTTGGCTCCTCATTTCAATAGGTGGAATAATGGCATCTTTGGGAGCTTTAAGCAGCACTATGATTTCGCAAAGTCGGCAAATATTCGAAATGGGGAAAGACCGTTTCTTTCCTGATTTTCTGGGTAAGCTTGATGAAAAATCAAAGCAACCAAAAGCAGCACTTCTAATTGGAGCGGCCATTGTCAGTCTTATTCTGTTTTCAGCAGACTTAACCTTTATTGCCAAAGCGGCCAACTTCTGCCTCTTGGTTTCCATGCTACCTATTTCCATTGCTCTGCGAAAAATTTATCGAAAAAACCCTACTGCTAAACCATCGTCTAAGTGGAAAAATTTCTTACCTGAAGCAACCTTGGTAATTAATCTTGGGCTTTTATTGACACTGGGTGTAGTATCATTGGCATTCGGACAGCAACTTTTGATTTTGGGTGCTATCGTTTATTTTTTCTACTCCCGAAAACGAGAAAAACGCAAACGAGAAGGACTAAATATTATATTGGAAGAGAAACAGGGATTTTCACTTATCCGAAAAAATACGCTGCTCGTCCCTATGTCGAATCCAGAAACTCAAGAAGCTTTACTGATGCTTTCAAATACTTTGATGGCGAAACAGGGTGGAGATATTATTGTATTAGCAGTAAAGGATGTAGAAGAAGGTGTAGATTTCTACGAAGCCTTATCTGAAGATAAGAAAGCATTGGAAGTTTTGGAGCGTGGAGTGGAATTGGCGAAAGAAAATAATATTAAAATCAAGCCCGTAATCCGAGCCTCATACGACGTAGCTAAGGGAATTGTTCAAGCTGGAGAAAGTGAAAATAGCGATTTGATTATTATGGGATTTCCAAAGCATAAAACCCCTAATAGTCATAATATCATAACACAAGTCATGAAAATGTCGGTTACGGATGTGGTAATCCTAAATCTAAAAACATCCACTGAGAATTTCATATTAAAAACAATAGCAATCTATTTAAAAGATTCGCATGATTTAAGTCTTATGTTGAACTGTGCAACAGCCATTGCCGAAAACCATAATGCTAGAATTATTGTATTAAAATATTTACCTACCAATTACTCGAAAAAACAAAAACATAAGGCAGATAAACTTATGGTTCAAACTATTGAGAACTTTAACTCAAGCATGCTTTATGATATTTCTTTAATTCCTACAGACAATTCTGAAGAAGATATTATTAAATACTCTTCTCAGGTTGACCTTTTAATTGTTAGTGCTGAACACGGCCTTATTGCGAAAAAATCTATTGAAGAAAGAGAATCATATAATATTTCTGAACAAGCCGACTGCTCGGTGCTTATGGTAAAAAGTGTTAGCAAAATTAAAAAATTAGCAGCCAAGTTATAGATTACTAAAGCTTCTTCAATAATTTCCGCGCTTTGCTTTGAATACCCTTTGAGCCCTCGGGTAAAATATACAAGATTATTTCTTTAAGCTCCGGTTTTATTTCGGGTTCAATTTGCGCAATATCAAACACGATTTGCATAGCAAAACTTCGAACAGCAATCGATTCTTCATAGGATAATAATAAATCGAAGCATATATTTAGGACATGACCGTAATCATATTCCGTAACATCAAACATTTGTAATATCTTCAATGCAGAGCGTTTCTGCCCATCAAATTTGAAGTTAGAGAATTCTCTAATAATCGGAGTCAAATAAGGACGTACCAACTCATTATTCTCTGCACCCAAATGCTCTAAAAACCACATGGCACGCCACGAGACGGGATGCTCATTCATCATAACAAATCCCCACAAATTTGCGGCAAGTTCTTTAGGTCTCGAGGTGTTTTTTGTTAAGGCCAGCGTTCGCTCTTTGGAAATATCCTCCTCAATAAAATCTCTTAAATCTGCTATTCCTCCCATCGTCCACAAATAAAACTATAATCACAAAATTTACATCGCTTCTTATCTTCGCATTGAGTAAAATCGCTTGCCGAATCAAAAATTCCTTCAATCAAACTTTTTAAGTCTGATTCGAATCGCGTCAATCGCTCAGAATTCACTACAGAATCATGTTCTTTCAAGAAATGAAGAGGCATATATTTAGAACGATATTTCATTGCCGAAATTCCTGTTTCCAACTCAAATTTCGAATCCAAATTTGGATGATAAAGCCATGCATACATCATCAATTGAAAAGCTTTATCTTTCTCTCCATCAAACATTTTACTCCATACGTCCACTTTTCTTGAAAACAGCCTCACATCCCCTATTTCAACCTTTCCGGTCTTATAATCTATCACACGAACTCTATTTCCAAGACGATCCACACGGTCGGCTTTTCCTTTAATTTTGACATTTATCTTCTCCCCATTCACCGAAATATCCAAGTTGCGGAAATATTCATTCTCTGTCGCCAAGATAGTACAAGTCTCCCCCTCTATAAGCTTCTTTTCATTTTTAATAAAATCATCAATATAGCGCTTGGCCACTTCGTGCATCAATAAATTTTGCCCATGGTCTATATCCCCTTTTTTAAACTCTTTTTCAAACCAATTTCGCAATTTTGTTGGATATTCCTTTTGCATCTTGGCGATAAAATCCTTAGAAATAGTCTTATTATTAAGGGGCTTATAAAACTCCTCCAAAACCCCGTGAATCACTGAGCCTTGTGTATTTGCAGCTAAGGTTTCTTCCACCTCTTCTTCGGTGTACATCTCCAAAACACGGTGAAAATAAAACTTCAAACTACATGATTTATAGGTATTCAAAGTGGAAGGAGAAAAACCCTTCTTAGCTATTTCTTTCAAGCGACCCAAGGCAAAATCATCTTTTGGAAAATGAATTTCCGTATCGTATTCATCAGAACTTAATGGAATATGAAAAGTTTTTTGATTCCATTTAATATTTGGATTTTTATCCTTCCATTCCCATGCAAGTTG
>Ga0256913_10001774_pt1 | contig 11042 bp, 11 predicted proteins | sample Axial_MatmetaG_FD_185970 | JGI IMG/M metagenome (GOLD analysis project Ga0256913, IMG submission 185970) | Deep-sea worm associated microbial mat communities from Axial Seamount, Juan de Fuca Ridge, Pacific Ocean - Axial_Mat | ecosystem: Environmental > Aquatic > Marine > Oceanic > Microbial...
TTGTTTTATACCTAAATTCACTTTTCATTCTGATTCCCCTCAAAAAGAGTTATACTAAGCCGACATAGAAATTTGTAATATTAAACGCATCTTTTGCACCTATTCTTCTTTATAATTTATTACCGTAGCTACGGCTATGCAAAGAAAATATGCATCGACTAGGCGCAGAATATGCTACTTACTAAATACAATTTTCTATCACGGCTCAGTATAAGAAGAAGAAACATATTGGCACAAAAAAAAGCCATTCGCAATGCGAATGGCTTTTATATTTTTTAGTTTAATGCTAATTAATTAGCTGCAACTTCTGCAGCAGGAAGAGCAACAACAGAAACGAAAGAACGATTATCTCTACGTTTTCTGAATTCTACTACTCCATCAACTAAAGCATATAAAGTATGATCTTTTCCCATTCCAACGTTAGTTGCTGGATGATGTGTGGTTCCGCGTTGGCGAACTATGATTCCACCTGCACGTACTGCCTGACCGCCGTAAATTTTTACACCTAATCGTTTACTTTCCGATTCGCGACCGTTTCTTGAACTACCTGCACCTTTTTTATGAGCCATGTTATATGAATTTTAAAGGGTTTAACTTATTTAATTATGCTGTAATGTTTTCAATACTGATCTTTGTCAAATACTGACGATGACCATTCTTGTTCTTATAACCTTTACGGCGTTTCTTCTTGAAAACAATTACTTTATCACCCTTAAGGTGTGAAATAATTTTTGCGGAAACTTTTGCACCTTCAACAGTTGGTGTTCCTACCTTGATAGATTTTCCATCCTCAATTAAAAGGACTTTATCGAACTCAAGACTTGCTCCTTCTTCGCCTTCCAAGCGGTGAACAAAAATCTGATTGTTCTTTTCCACTTTGAATTGTTGACCGGCGATCTCTACGATTGCATACATCTTATTATCTATTTAGTTTATTTATTCCTATCAATTCGAAAGCTATCGAATTTTTAGGGCTGCAAAAGTACAATTTATTTTTTAATAAACTGTCTATTCTACAAATTTTTATTAAAAATTCATAACCCTTAGATTACTAGTGTATTCAGAATATGGGCTACTACCTAATTAAAAAGTATCAAATCTACATCGAATACTAGTGGAGAATTAGCAGGAATATTTCCTATAGCTCTTGGTCCATACCCCAATGTAGAAGGTATAAGTAATTGAATACTACCTCCCTCACCTATTAATGGAATACCTAATTTCCAGCCATAAATGGTCTGATCTAAATACAGCTTTATGGTATCTGCTTGATCAAATCTTTCGCCATTCAATAGGTGTCCGTCGTAATTTACAGTTACTTCCGAATATGTATTAGGATGAGAAGAACCTCCAGCATCCTTAATCACATAGAACATTCCTGTAGTTTCCAATTCCACAGCATCAATATTATTATCTGAAATATACTGATTAATAGCCTCTCTATCTAGGTCGGATTGACTTTTCTGACAAGACCAACTTAAAGCAATTCCTATCGAGATTACAGTAATTAAAAATAGCTTCTTTATCATAATTAAATTTCTTAATGAAGAGTACAAAAATATATTTGAATGGCAAAGATACATATATCCATAAAAAAACCGATAATCTTTATAGAATATCGGTTTTCTATTAGAAATATAAATTTCCTATTTCATATAACCTTTTTCCTTAGCTTCTTTAATACAAGCAGAAATTCCATTCTTGTCAATTTTTCTGACACCAGCTGCTGATACTTTTAAAGTAATATATTTATCTTCCTCAGGAATATAAAACTTTTTAGTTTGTAAGTTAGGGTAGAAACGTCTCTTAGTGCGAGCATTAGAATGCGCTACGTTATTTCCTGATATTACTTTCTTTCCTGTTATTTCACAAATTTTAGACATCGTTCTAATCTTTAAATATTATTTCCTAAAAACGGAGTGCAAAATAAATCAAAATTATTTGATTACACAAGTATAATCTGATATTTATTTTTTTGCTCCACAATACATACAATTAACTGAATACGTTTTATTTATACAGACACTAACATTCTTCAGCTAATAATAAATAATTTTAAAAAGCTCTATAATCATCTTTTTTACCATCAAAACCACCAATTAACTCCTTGCGAATAGTATTCAAAGCAGTCTGCACTGTCCAATTAGTATTTCTCTCTCTTTGATTGCCAAATTGATATTTCTTGGCAATTGTTTTTTCTTTAGTAGCCAGAGCAATCCACACTGTACCCACTGGTTTGTCTTCGGTACCTCCATCCGGACCTGCAATTCCTGTTGTAGAGATTGCAATATCTACATTCATTATACGTCTTACATTCTCTGCCATCTGACGAGCAACAATTTCGCTTACAGCACCATATTCCTCAATTATAATTGGATCTATGCCAAGTTGATTTGACTTAATTTCGTTGGCATAGGCAACAATGCTACCTTTGTAATATTGCGAACTCCCAGCCACACTTGTAATCTTTTGTGCTATCATACCGCCAGTACAACTTTCGGCAGTTGCTAAAGTTTTCTTCTGATTTACACATAATTTACCAATTAGTGTTTCCATTAAATCATCATCATAACCATATACTAAGTCTGGAATAATTCCAACTAAGCCATCAATGTGTTTTTGAAGTTGCTTGTCTGCGGCTTCTTGACTGTCAGCCACTACACTTACTCTCAATCTAACTCTACCTGGCGATGGCAAGTATGCCAAACTAGCGTTTTCGGGTAAACTATTCTCCCAATCAGAAATAATATCAGCTAAAAAAGACTCTCCCATTCCACTTGTAAGTACCGTTATTTGAGCCTTTGGTTTAGTTGAACATTTGCTGGAAAAATATGGTATTACCCATTCTTCCATTATATGTTTCATCTCAAATGGCACACCAGGCATAAATACAAAATGAGTTCCCTCTTTTTCGAAATGCATGGCAGGAGCTGTTCCTTGATTGTTTTTTACTATTTCACAGTTATCAGGAACCATTGCCTGAAGTCTATTGGACTCTGTTAATGTCCTGCCTCTTTTAGCAAAAAATGATTCGACATGGTTAAGAATTTCCTCATTAAGAACTAATTTACTTCCAAAAAAATCGAGAATAGTAGCCTTAGTTAAATCATCCTGTGTAGGTCCTAAGCCACCTGTTATTAGTACAACCTTAGCCGACTCAATACTACTGATAAGAGCAGAAGATATTGCATTAGCAGTGTCTGCAATGGCAATTATTCTATTAACTGGCAGTGAAACTGAATTTAATTTATCTGCCATCCATGATGAGTTCGTATTAATTACTTGACCAATTAATAACTCATCACCTATACTTATTATATCTATTCCTTTTTTTATCATACTTTAGCCTTTACACTTTAAACTTTAGCCTTTTAACTTTAAACTTTACACTTTAGCCTTTACAACTCTAAAATTACTTCATCAAGCTTACGAGGAACAACCGATAAAACTGGACATTTTGCTCCACGGATAAATGAGGTAGCCTCAGATCCAATAAAGAATTCCGTAAAATCATCCTCTTGTTGTGTCATAATGATAGTTAAATCTATTTCCGGATGTTTCTCTACATATGACGAAATAACTGATACTACACCTTCTTTTCCTTTTTCAGGTACAATTATCTCACTCACAACTTCAATTCCTTGCTTTTTAATGAAGCTTACTACTTGCTTCATTTGAGCATTTATTTTATTCACAACATAATCTTTATCCGTATCCCAAAGACCTGAAATAACATGTATTTTTGAGTTAAATAACTTTGCAAATTGAATTCCCCAACTAACTTTTTGTCGTGTTTCTTTAGTTAAATCCAGAGGAAGTAGAATATGATTACACCCCATACTATGTTGTGAGTTACTAACTGTAATAACTGGTATTTTAGAATTTCTAAGCACACGCGAAGTATTTGATCCAATGCCATCAACTTCAGCCCCATGAATCATGAGAGCACCTTTGCCCATAACAATAACCGAAGCTTGTATTTTATCAGCATATTCAACTATTTTGCTACTAATACTAGTAGAATGAAGAAGTTCAGTATCTACTTTTATACTATGTTTCTCAGCAATAGCATCCGACTGTTCTTTAAGTTTTGATAATATTAAATCGTTAAAAGAATCTTTTTGCTCACTATTAAATATCTTTCCTAGTATTCCTTTCTTCTCATGCAGAACATATAGAAGCACTATTTCTCCATCTACAATTTGTGATAAATGCAATGCTTGATGCAAAGCATAGTTCGATTGATTACTAAAATCTGTTGGTACTAATATTTTATAAACCGCCTTATTCATAATTTCACTATTTTTGTGATTAATTGGCGCGAAATTACAAATAGCCTTTTATTAAAACACACAAGACTGACACATATTATGAAAATTTAACGCTACAAGATATTTGTTATCTATTATAACATTATATTTGGCTTATAAAATATACACTATGAGAATAATTGAAGAATCAGAATTAATAATAAATCCAGATGGTAGTATTTACCATCTAAACCTACTTCCTGAGCATCTAGCAGACGATATTATTGTTGTTGGAGACCCTCAAAGAGTTGAAATAATTAGTAATTATTTTGATGATATTGAACACAAAATTTACAACAGAGAGTTTGTAACTCACACAGGGCACCTAAATGGAAAAAGGCTTACTGTACTTGCTACTGGTATTGGCACTGACAATATTGACATAGTAATGAATGAGCTAGATGCAATAGTTAATATTGACTTAAAAACTCGTAAAATTAAAAAAGAGCGTAAAAGCTTAAATATTGTTAGACTTGGAACTTCAGGAGCTTTACAAAAAGATATTCCTGTTGATTCTTTTGTATTCTCTTCTTATGGACTTGGACTTGATGGCTTACTCAATTTTTATCGTGGAAACCAAGGTGTTATTGAGAAAGAAATGACAAATGAATTCATATCTTTTTCGAATTGGGATGAAGAATTTAGTAGACCATATATTGTAAAAGCATCTTCATGTCTTGAAGATAAAATTAGTCGAGGCATGTACAAAGGTATTACTGCAACAGCACCTGGTTTTTATGGTCCACAAGGGCGTCAACTGAGATTAAAGCTATCAAATGAGAATATTAATAAAACTCTTGAAACCTTTAATTTCAATAATCATTTGATTACCAACTTTGAGATGGAAACTTCTGCAATATATGGCCTTGGAAAACTTCTTGGTCATAAAACTGCTACTGTATGCGCAATTATTGCCAATAGATATAGCAAAACTTATAGCAAAGACCATAAGAAGACTGTTGTAAAACTAATTGAAACACTTTTGGATAGGTTAACAAAATAATACTAATGAGATCTGTATTAGACGATAATAAGATAAAATCATTAATTCACCTTTTGGAAGATGAAGATATGAGCACTTACGAGCTTATATATTCTCAAATAATAGAAATTGGTCCCGAATTAATGCCTTATTTGCTAGATGCAGAAGACAGTAGTATCAATCCACTTCTTAGTTATAGATTAAAAGAGCTATACCAAAAGCTTAATTTACAAAAAAGCATAAAGGAATTAGAGTTGTGGAAAAACAATAATTCTAGAAATCTATATCAAGGACTAGGCATACTTGCAAAATTCCAGTACCCAAGACTTGAGTTAAAGAAGGTTAGTGAAATAGTAAATAAGATTCGTCAAGATTTATGGCTTGAGGTTAATGATAATTTAACGGCATTAGAGAAAGTAAGAATCCTAAATCATTTATTTTTTAATGTTTATAATTTCAAGGGAGACAATGAAGATTATCATAATCCTGCAAACTCATTTATTAATGATGTATTAATGCGCAAGAAAGGAAATCCATTAAATCTCAGCGCCATATACTCCATTATTGCTCAGAGTGTTAACATCCCAATCTATGGAGTAAACATGCCAAGGAATTTTATGCTGGTATATGTAGAGAAACTATATTCGCAACCCATTGAGGAAGTTAAGTCTAATGATGTTCTATTCTATATTAATCCTTTTAATAATGGTGAGATTTATTCTCTAAACGATATAATGAAGTATTTGCGCAATATTAATATTGAACCCAATAAGAAGTATTACTTACCTTGCTCAAATATCACTACTATTCAACGGTCAATCAACAACCTAATTAATATATACAGCAATAAAGGTAATGATCAGAAAGCTGATGAATTTAAACAATTATTTGAGATTCTGAGTAAATAGACAATACTATTCACATTCTTCTAAATTATTTTTTAATGTTTTTATTTGTTTTTTAGCAACACTCAGAGCCATTCTAAGGTCTGATTCCTGATTCTTAATATCCTCATACTCATATTTAATAGCCGATAGAGTCTCTACTAACGTTCTATTCTCTGTAAGGGCTTTCTCTTCTCTAGACTTATAATGCATCATTTTAGAAATAGATTCATCATTCATTCTAAATATATTAAGTTGTGAAGCAATATTCTCCAACGAACGGAATAAAAACTCTTTATGAAACTCATTAACCTCATTTAAGGATGCAATTTCTATAACTCCAATAATTAGTTGATCTATTTTCATTGGAACTATCGCTAATGTTTTCGCACTGCTATCACCCAATCCAGATTTAATTGGAAGATAGTTTCTTGGAACATCATTGATAAATCTCTCTTTACCATCTTTGAAACATTGGCCTATCAATCCTTCCCCAACTTCAATATTCTGCACCTCATCTTCTTCATCAATACCATATTTTGCAATAAGATTAAGCTGTTCTTCAGCCCCATTGTTAGAATGTATATACATAACTCCAACACTAGCACCAATCTTCTTAATAAGAACAGGCAATAAAGTATTAGCTAACTTCACCATATTCTTATCACTATCACGCATTAGTTCAACTATTTCGTTAATGCCCTCATTAATCCAATTAAATTGCTCCTGCTTAACTTTATATTTCTCTAACTCTGCAGATTGATTTTGAATTTCAGAGATACGCTCTTGAATATTATCCTCAAGATTAAGCTTTTCCTTTTGTAATTCATTACCTAATCTTTTATTCTCTTTTCTGTCTTTTGCCGATTCTTTAATAAGCAAGTACGACTGTATTGTCATAAACCAAGCAATACCGTAAGGAGCAATGTCTGATGAATTTATTACCTCCATACTATTTAAAACATCATGAACAGCTGTTCCAAATAGACCAAACATTGCAATAAAAGTCATAAAAGCTCTTTCTCTCTTTCTTATGGCAGCAAGCATTAAAACTCCAAAAGTCATATATAAACCACCAATGCCTACATAAGCTTCAAGCAATATCCTAAACTGACCATAAAACCAAGCTGGAGTAGTAAATACAAAAATAGTAATTATCATTCCTATTGTCATGAATATATAAAGAGCTATTTTAGGAAAATCTTTTCTAAAAGCATAAAAGAAATAAATTGCAAATAAACTAGTCGTTCCAAATCCAGAGAAATTATCAAGTTTTACCAATAATTCCCAATTCATATTAGGGAAAAAGTACAAAATAATTCTTTCTTGAGTAGCAAGTATTCTTACCATCATTATTATAGATAAGAAACCAAATAAAAGATTTGAGAAATCAACCCTATTAAAAAAATACATTAATATGTGGTTAAAACCAATTACTAGAATTATTCCTATCAGCAGTACTTCAAGTACAATCTCTTTTTCTTTACTATCAATTATTTTTTCTAGTTTACCAAAATATACAGGCTCTTTAAGACTAGCTCTTCTATGGTAGAAATTGGAAATATGTATAATAATATCTATTATCTGACTATCAATATTTTCTTTTTTAAATACTTGTATCGGTATCTCTTGAGTTAAATATCTAGGAACAGAAGCCCCTTTTGTTTCACCAGCTTCACCAACAGAACTTATAAACTTACCATTAACATAAAGCTTATATGCAGTAAAAACTGCACCAAGTTTAATGGCATATATTTCTTCTTCATTTTTTACTCTTATACGTAATCTGTATGTTGCATAACCATCTGAAGTACAGTACTCATTATCATTAAGCTTTACCTTTTGCCAAGTTTTAGGGACTTTTGCCAAATACTTCTTATGTCCATTTAAAGAATCTAGATAAGAACTTGGTATCAAAAATTCCTGCCAATAGAAATCCCATTCACCTTTTAATTCAACTGTTCTATTTTCTAAATTTACGTTGGATAAATCAATATATCCATTTTTTACACTTACATTCTGAGCGAAAAGACTAGCAGTGAAAAATAGTAATAACAATATAAATACACTGTATTTAGTATTATACTTCATACGAGAATAAAATTTCAGATGTTAATAAAAACCTGTTTTTTACAATAATCATTAGTATTAAGCACAAAACCAATGACTTATTAATTAGCTTGTCAAAGATAGTGTTTTTTTGGAATGAAATACAAAAAACAATTCTTCACTAAATGCCCTAAGACTAATTTATATGTTATTTATAAGCATTTTATCATCAATAAATTAATACTTTTGCCATATGAGAAGAAATATACAATTATTATTGCTTATTGTCCTAATTAGCCTAGTTGGAAGCGCTGATTTATTTGCACAATCACATCGTAACTGTGGAACAGTACACTATAAACAAATTCAACTTGAAAAAGACCCAAGTCTTCAGCTTAGAATAGAAAATGCAGAAAATATTGCTAAAGAATGGAGAAAAAAGGCAAAAGCTTCGAATACAATTGTATCTATACCGGTGGTATTTCATGTACTTTGGTCAATGAATGCACATAATATTAGTGATGCTCAAATATATTCACAAATGGATATATTAAATAAAGATTTTAGAAGATTGAATGCCGACACCATAAATGCACCTGCTGTTTTTGACTCCCTAGGAGCTGATATAGAAATAGAGTTCTGCCTAGCTCATCAAGACCCAGATGGTAATTGGACCAATGGAATTACTAGAACACAAAGTACAAAATCAGCATTTGATATAGCTACTGACGAAGCTAAATTCACTTCACAAGGAGGACATGATGCTTGGAATAGAGACTATTATTTGAATATTTGGGTAGTTCCTGCAATAGTTGAAGGAGGCATGGGAGGAATATTAGGATATACTCAACCACCTGGAGGAGATGCAGCAACAGACGGAGTAGTAATTGGTTATCAATACATTGGAAATATCGGGACTGCTCAAGCTCCTTTTAATTTGGGACGAACTGCAACCCACGAAATCGGTCATTGGTTTGGGTTAGAGCATGTTTGGGGTGATGATAATGGAGCATGTTGGGGTGATGACCTTGTTGACGACACTCCAAATCAGGCAGGGTATAACTATGGATGTCCTAATCACCCTCATAAAAGTTGTTCGAATGATGGGGACATGTTTATGAATTATATGGATTATACTGATGATGCTTGTATGAATATTTTTACCATAGGGCAGAAAGCTAGAATGCTTTCTTTCTTGAATACTAGTAGAGTGAGTCTAATTACTTCCAATAAATGTCAAACAAATGCAATTAATACAATTAATAAAGAATTCATTTTTATGATAAGACCAAATCCTGCAAATGATTTTATTAATATTGAGTGGAACGACGAACTTGATAATAAAAATATAGAAATTAGGATTCTAGATTTAACAGGAAGAATTGTTATTTCTAGAAGCATTTCCAATAGTACAAACAGCATTAAGCAGAATATTAGTTCTCTTAATACAGGAGTTTATTTTGTACAAATAAGCAATAATAATAGCATTGGGACAAAACGATTAATGATACAGCATTAAATATGATAATTGAAGAAATAGTAAAAGGAAAAGATATAGAACCAATAGTTAGAAAAGTAATTAATGGGGAAAGAATAAATAAGACAGAGGGCGTTGAACTATATAAGAAAGCTGATTTATCAATACTTGGATATCTTGCAAACTTAGTTCGTGAGCGTAAGAATGGTGACAAAGTATATTTCAATAAGAATCTACATATTGAGCCTACCAATAAATGTGTTTATGCTTGTAAATTCTGCTCATATTACCAAAAGAAAGGTGAAGAGGGTTGGTCATTTACTAGAGAGGACATGCTGAATCAGGTTCGAGAAATGGGCGATGAAATAACAGAAGTACATATAGTTGGTGGAGTTCACCCTAAATGGGATGTACATTACTATGGAGAATTGTTTCAGAATATAAAGAAGATAAGACCTGATGTGCATATAAAAGCATTTACTGCGGTTGAGATTAGCTATATTTCTAAGCTTGCAAAAATGACTGTAAGAGAAGGACTTCAAGCATTGAAAGAGTATGGCTTGGATTCAATTCCTGGCGGTGGTGCAGAAATTTTTGATGAAGAAATTCGCCAGAAAGTTTGCCCTCATAAAGATACAGGTGAGGAGTGGCTTTACCTACATCAAACAGCTCACGAGCTGGATATTCCTACAAATGCTACCATACTTTATGGACATATTGAGAATGAAGAACATAGAATCGACCATTTTGACAGATTAAGAAAGCTTCAAGATAAGACAGGTGGCTTTAACGTTCTTATTCCTCTAAAGTATAAAAAAGAGAATAATGAACTTTCGTATTTGGGTGAGGTAAGTATAATTGAGGATATTAAATTGTATGCAATTTCAAGAATCTACCTAGACAATTTTGATCATATTAAAGCTTACTGGCCAATGATTGGTAAAGATATTTCACAGCTATTGCTTTCTTTTGGAGTAGATGATTTTGATGGAACTATTAACGACAGCACAAAGATATACTCTCTTGCCGGAGCAGAAGATCAATCGCCTAGCATGACTACCGATGATATGATAGAGATGATAAAAGCTGTAGGACGTGAGCCCATTGAAAGGGATTCGGTTTATAATGTAATTAGGGAGTATTAATAGTTGAGAATTATTGGAGATTAGAATTTGCTTACCGCAATTATACTTTCCCAAATAACCTTAGCAGTATTATCCCAAGAGAAAGCTTTAGCTCTAAGTTTACCTTTCTCAATAAAAGAGTTTCTTAGAGTTTCATCTTCTTCAATCTTCTGCATTGCCTCGGCAATTTCTGAATAGTTAAATGGGTCAACAATA
>Ga0256913_10001775_pt1 | contig 11041 bp, 7 predicted proteins | sample Axial_MatmetaG_FD_185970 | JGI IMG/M metagenome (GOLD analysis project Ga0256913, IMG submission 185970) | Deep-sea worm associated microbial mat communities from Axial Seamount, Juan de Fuca Ridge, Pacific Ocean - Axial_Mat | ecosystem: Environmental > Aquatic > Marine > Oceanic > Microbial...
GTTGTTAAAAATAGCAATAAGCCTTATTTGAGGTGATTATAAATAATACTTATGGGTGGTAATAATCTAAAAAATTTTTCTTATTAGACATTTTTGTTTATATTTGGTACTCCTTTTTTTGAAAGAAAGACCAAAAACCAATAAAATTCTAAACCAAATCTTAATTTTATGATGTTATTTACAAAAAAAATTCTGGTGTTAGGCTTAGTGTTTTTGATGTTGGGAATTATTCCTGAAAATTCAAATGCACAGCAAACCCTGAATGATGTAAAGAAAGAACGTGGTCTGAATGATGATAACGTTCTTGCTGCCACAAAAACATTTATGCCACGTGGCGGACGTGACGAATACTTTGCCTTCCTGGGCACCGGTAATTCCGGTACCATGGTGGTTTATGGTATTCCCTCCATGCGTATTTATAAGTACGTTGGTGTCTTCTCTCCAGAACCATGGCAGGGCTATGGTTTTGATGATGAAAGCACCCTTATGCTGAAAAAAGGGTCGCTTGACAATCGTTTGTACAAATACGGAGATATGCGTTTCCCGGCTTTAGCCGAAACAAACGGTAAATACAACGGAAAATATCTGTTTTATTCGGATGGGGCCAATTCACGTATCGCATTGCTTGGCCTGGATGACTTTGAAACCAAGCAGGTTTTGATGCACCCGTTGTTTGTCAGTGTATTTCCTGGTGTTGCCGTAACCGAAAATACAGAGTATATCATTCAAACCAGTCAGTTTCCTGCTCCCTGGAACAATCAGGGGGGTGAGGTTTTTGAAGAATTTGATGCCAACAAAAAATCCGGGATCACTTTCTGGAAATTTGTTGACAATGAAACAGAGGCTGGATCAGGCCATCATATCGGCCGTATGATCAAAGATGAATCATTCACGCTGGAATTACCTCCGTATACGATGGGGTTCTTTGACGCAGGCCGGTTGGATTCTCACGGTTATGTAGTTGGTTTGGCTTCAATTGATGACAATAACTACGTTTATGTTGTCGATTTTAATAAACTGGCCGGAGCAGCTGTCAAAAGTATTAATGATTTTGCCGTAATTGAGTTGACCACCGCACTGGATGCAAATGCCATTGCAATGATACAACTGCCGGCTGCTGCCAGAAGTGTCAAAGTTGATCCGACGGGAAAATATTTTATCACGGCAAGTGATGAGGCTTTTGTCTTTGACTTCGCCAAGGTTAAAGATGCTTTTGCCAACAGCACTTTTATTGCTGACGAAATGGCCGAAGGTCATATTCCGTTAATTGACATCAATACGGTTAAAAAAGGTTCTGTCAAACTGGGTAACAATGTTATTGACCTGGCCTTTGATTATCGTCCGGGGGTTGTATATGCCTCTGCTTTCGACGATTCTAAAGTAATCCGCTGGAATTATGAAGATCTGAAAACCGAGGATGAAATTACTCTTGATTTCAAACCCGGCCAGCTGATGACTCCTCAGGGGGCTTCTGCCGAACCGCATTCGAATTACCTGACCGTTGTGGACAAAGAAGGTCTGTATGATAATTTTGCCAACATTGGGCCGGTAAGGCCAAGCTTCCAGCATCTGATTGATATTTCATCGGATGACATGAAAGATATTTACACGATGAGCGTTCCGCAAGCCAATATTTACGGTTCGGTAGGAGTGCTGCGTACAACGATTAAACCGGTTATCCGTTATCCGCTCGGAACCAATACCCGTACGGGTGAAATTTCCAACTTTAAAACGGTGGCCGGACAGGAGAAGATCGAGCGTGAAGGAAACAGAGTACACGTTTTCGGTACAATGATCCGTTCACACATCACACCTGAGATTGTTGAAGTGAACGAAGGTGATGTGGTTACTTTCCACCTGACAAACCTTGAGCGTGCTGAGGACGAAACTCACGGCTTTACCATTGACACTTACGGTAAACACGGAAGTTTTGAACCCGGTAAAACGGCATCCCTTACTTTTGTTGCCGATCGCCCCGGTGTATTCCCATACTATTGTACCGAATTCTGCTCGGCACTCCACCTCGAAATGGAGGGTATCCTGCTGATTAAACCCAAAGGATACAAAGGAACCAAAGGTGAAGTTGAAATTAAACTTACCGAAGAGCAGTTAGCTGCTTATAAGAAAAATTACGAAGATAAAATTGAAGTAATCAACGCAACACAGGATGTAATCAACGGAGTAGTAACCTTCCTGAAGGAAAACAACTTCCAGGATTATCCGTATGTGTCTGCTCTGGTGGATGACGCTTTCGACCAGCTCGAAAAAGGAAAATTCGCCAAAGAGAACTATGAGAAATATGCCGCCGAAGGAAAATGGAAAGATGCTTTCCTCTGGGCAGAGCAATACTGGCAATATCAGGTTAAAACGGCTGACGTTGGACTAAGAGCTAAGAAACTACTTGAAGAAAGATTAAGTGATAAGAAATAGTCAGTCAGTTGTTTAAATAATTGTTAACATTAATAAATATGGAAATGAAAAAATTAAATATAATAATTTCAACCCGCCTGTTATTTGCTTTTTTGCTTAGTCTGGCAATGGTGTTTACAACAGGGTGCGGTGAAAAAGGTAAAACCAAAGGGGGTGGCGATATCGGAGCTCCGAGAGGCGACGAATCGTTCGGCGACGTGGTCGAAAGAAGAGGCCTTAATGCCGATGACGTTTTGGCTGCTGCCAAGACTTACACTCCGGATAACATTAAAGACGAATATGTATCTCTCAACTCGGGAGGTCAGGCAGGTAACATGATTATGTACACCATCCCTTCCATGAGGCTGGTAAAATATGTACCTACTGCCGCCCGTCAGCCTGAGAACGGTTATGGTTTCAGCACCGAATCAATGGATGTAATGAAAACCGGTTATATTGACGGCCAGGAACTGGTATGGGGCGATACACACCACCCCGGATTCTCGGAAACAGAAGGTAAGTATAACGGTAAATGGGCTGTTATTAATGATAAAGCCAATCCAAGGGTTTATGTGATCTCTCTGAAAGACTGGGAACTGAAACAAATTGTTGTGAACCCGATTTTCAGAAGCGACCACGGTGGATGTTTCTTTACGCCTAATTCTGAGTATATACTGGAAGCATCTCAGTATCCTGCTCCTTTCGATCATAAGTATTATCCACTAACAGAGGCCAATTTCCGGAAATACTGGAGGGGTGGTCTGACGTATTGGAAGTTTGATAACGATAAAGGTAAAATTGACGAGAAAAATTCTTTTACAGTGGAATTTCCTCCTTACACGCAGGATTTGTCAGATGCCGGTAAAAATGCCAGTTACGGATGGTCGTTTACCAACTCGTTCTGTACCGAAATGTATTTTGGAGGTATAGAAAGCGGACGCCCGCCGTTTGAAGCAGGTTGTTCGTCGAGGGATGTTGACTATTTGCATGTGGTTAACTGGAAAAAAGCCGAACAACTGGTAAAACAGGGAAAATACCAGATGATTAACGGTCATAAGGTGATCTCTATCAAAACAGCTGTGGCTAATAATATTTTGTTCCTGATTCCAGAGCCAAAATCACCTCACGGAGTGGATGTAAGCCCTGATGGAAAATACATTATCGTAGCCGGTAAACTCGACTCGCATGCCTGGGTTTACTCGTACGACAAGATTATGAAAGCTATCGATGAGAAAAACTTTGAAGGAACCGATGATTATGGCATTCCTATTATCTCTCTCGAAACGGCACTGCATGGTAGTGTTGAAGTAGGGCTGGGGCCTTTGCATAACCAGTTTGACGATGAGCCGGGAGTTATTTATACTTCTATCTATGTAGACTCACGTATCACCAAATGGGATTATATCAACCTGAAAGTTCTGGATTATGTATCATCGCATTATAATGTCGGACACCTTGTTTCGGCTCATGGCGATGCTGTTGACCCAAGAGGAAAATATCTTATCTCATTGAACAAATTATCTATCGACAGATTTAATCCGGTTGGACCATTACACCCGCAAAATCACCAGTTGATAGATATTGACGGTGAAAAGATGAAGATTCTTTATGACCTTCCGATACCTATGGGGGAACCGCATTATACAATACTAATTGATCTTAATGAGTTCAATTCAGTTGACAAATATGATGTAGGAACAAATATTTATACGGAAGAGAAATCTCCTTATTTTACTGCCCTTGGCAATGAAACAATAAAAACCAACGGTAATAAAGTAGAGGTTTTCGGTACGATTAACGATGGAAAAGTAGTGCCTGATGATATCACTGTAAAACAGGGATCAGAAGTCATTATTCACCTGACCAATCACGGTCAGTCTAAAACAGACCATTATGTTTATGAAGTTGCTTCATACGACCAGATGTATCGCTGGCGCCCGGGCGAAACAGCTACGCTGGATTTTGTAGCCGAGAAATCGGGTATGTATCCGCTGATGCTGGATAAATATCACAGCCCCGAAGGAAGACAGCTGCAGGGTTATCTGATTGTTAACTATGATGAAGCAGCTAACAACGAAAGGCTGTTGGCTTATTCGAAACGGGTTCAGACTGACATGCAGATGCAGGCTTTCAAACCGTCATCTATTGAGATGAAAGATCTGCTGGAAGGTGAAATGGAATTCCTGAATTACGGATGTAATGCCTGTCATAAGTTCGGTGAAGATTTCAACGGACCTGACTTGCTGATGGTGGATAAACGCCGTAGTGACCAGTGGCTGAAGGAATGGATTGTCGATCCGGATACACATATGAAAGATGCCGATATAGAGGCTATGCGTCAACAGTATAAACTGGCGATGCCTAACCAGAATGTATCGAAGGAAGATGTTGAAAAGATCATCACATACCTGAAGTTGAAAACAGAACAGGTAATGAAAGAACAATAAAATATTATTCTTTTAAAAAAAGTGAACAAAAGGGATGGAATGTATGTTCCATCTCTTTTGTTTTGTACTTTTGCTGAAAGAATAATTAATCAAATAACCATAAACTTAAATTATTGAAAGATGAAAAAAGTAATGACATTTGCGTTGGCAGTCGGTTTATTCGGATTCTTTTTGACTGGTTGCGATAATTCCGGTTCACAGGAAAAAAGTGAAAAAAAAGAAGTGAAACAGGAAGTGAAGAAAGAAACCAAAGAAGTTAAAGAAGAAACACAAAAAGAATTTACAGCTAATCTGGACAATGGTAAAGCCGTTTACGACAAAGCTTGTATTGCCTGCCATTGGAAAGGCGTTGCCGGTGCAGCTGCTTTAACGGATAAAGATCGTTGGGAGGAAATTGCTGCTAAAGGTATGAAAACGCTTCACCAGCATGCTATTGGCGGTTTCCAGGGAGAGTATGGCGTGATGCCTGCAAAAGGTACCTGTGCCGATTGCTCTGACCAGGATTTGTATGATGCCATTTCATATATGCTGAAAGAAGCAGGAGTTACTGCTGCTCAGTAATGAATGCTTGTTCGTCAAAAACAAAACCAAATAAATTATTGTAACACCGGTAATTAATATTTGATTTTGTCTTATACATTAACTTTGTATTAGGTAAGTTCCTGAAAAGGGCCAGATGTTTGGCCACATAGGGAATACAAAAAATTAATAAAATGAAAATCAAATTGTATCAGGTTTTTGCCCTTGTAGGGCTGATTCTTATTGGTGTGACTTATTTTGTTCCTATATGGGGCGTGGCTTTACAAAGCATTCAGTATCCTAAGGCTATGTACCCCAAAGGAATCAGAATAAACTTTAAGTATAACGGAGTGTACAACGGTTGCGAAGGTGTCAGGGAGCGTGAAGAACTGGCTATGGATGTGGGGGCTGATTGTTTGCTGGAAATGAATAAAATCAATCACTTTATTGGTATGTATCCTATTGTTCAGGGTATCAACGACGTGGATGAGATCGGCGAACATGTTCCTTATCCGGTATATGCCGGGGAAAGTATTCCTGATAAAGAAATCCCGGGAGCATTAAAGTTGTTGGATAAACTGATGAGGTATTCACCTTATCTGTTTATTGTTTTCGGTTTACTGGTGATTTTGTTCATGCTCACGCCACGTAAAAAGATGATACTGCCGGCCATTATTGCGGCACTTGTACCGTTCTACTTCCTGTTTGTGTACATTTATTATCTGTACTGGTACGGACATCACCTTGCTTTACATGGTGGTGGTGCATTTGCAGGAATAAAACCTTTTATGCCTACTGTTTTTGGTGAAGGTAAAGTAGCCCAGTTCACTACGGAGTCATATCCTTACTACGGCTTTTTTATCGCCCTGGGCGTTTTTGTCTTTATGGTCCTGGCTATTTTATTTAAAAATAAGGAACTGAAAAAGGCACAGGCTTAATTGTTTTAAACGGTAAAATATCATGAAACGAACATCCTGTCTGATAGGACTTATTTTAGCAGGATGGTTTGCCTTTGGTTTGTACGGGCAGGAGATAATTCACGGCACATTAGAGCCCATCCAGGGATATGCCGACACGACCAAACCTAGATCATTACAGACACTGGTCAATATGGCCAATCCCGGCGATACGATATTGCTTGAGCCGGGATTTTATACAGGCCCGGTTTATATTAAAACCCGCGGACTGACCATTGACGGACAGGGAACTGCTACAGTCTCAGGACTGGGTAAAGAGTCGGTGATCCATATCGAAACCGATAGTGTAACGGTCAAAAACCTGATGATCATTAATTCAGGTGGGTCACACGATAAAATTGATTGTGGTGTTAAAATCAAGGGAGACTATAATACAGTCGAAAACTGCCGTATTAAAGAGTGCCTGTTCGGAGTGGACATATTTCAGGCAAATTACAATAAGATATCTCATTGCGAGATTTCATCCTTAAGCCGGAGGTCAAAAGCGTTGAAAGGTGACGCTATCCGTTTATGGTACTCAACCAATAATCTGATCAAAGATAATTACTGGCATCATGTGCGGGATATGGTGGTCTGGTATTCTTCGGAAAATACTTTTGAAGGAAATATGGGGATTGGCAACAGGTACAGTATCCATTTCATGTATGCCCATAATAACCGGATTCAATACAATGAATTTTACGGGAACTCGGTGGGTGTATTCCTCATGTACAGCGAGGAAACGGTCATGGTTCATAATCTGATTATGAAATCAACCGGTGAAAGCGGGATGTGCCTGGGTATGAAAGAAACTTCCTCCAATCAGATACTGAACAACAGGTTTATATATTCCAGCGAAGGAATTCATATTGATGTGTCACCTTTTGTGCCCGAGAAAATAAATACAATAGAACATAATGAGATAGCTTTCTGTGGTTATGGAATCTTTTTCCATACTAACCAACAAGGTAATCTGTTCAGGGAGAATTATTTTCATAATAACCTGGTTCAGGTATTCCCCGAAGGAAAAACAGCTAACATGAACGAATGGGAACACAACTATTTTGATGACTATCAGGGATTTGACAGAAATGATGACAATATCGGTGATACACCGTATAAATTATATTCATATGTTGAGCATCTCTGGACATTTAACAGGGATGTAAAGTTTTTTTACGGTTCACCGTTGTTATTGATTTTGGATTTTTTGGAGCGGCTGGCTCCGTTTTCTAAGCCGAAATTCGTTCTTGAAGATGAACAGCCAATGTATAAATGGGAAGAACAGCACGCCGATAAACCGCTGTACTAAGAGAATTAGTAAGATCAAGATTTTAATTTAAAAATACTACTTGACGATTCCGGTTTCTTAAAAAATCTTGGTAACATGGTAAAAAAACAATTATATTTGTAGCTAATGAAGCGGCTTCTGATCAATAGTGTTTTATTAATGGTGTTTTCAGGTTTTTTGCTGGCACCCAATTATCCGTATTTACACTATTTCCTGGCTCAAAAACAGGTAGTGATCAGTAATGCTGACGTAACGGTGGAAAACAGTAAAACGCTTATCGGGGATATTGCATATCTGAGTGCCATCATCAACAGGGCAGGAGACCCGGAAAGCAAAACAAAAAAGGAAACTCCTCCTCCCGAAACAAACAATAACTATAGTCAGTTAGTTTATGATATCCCATCAGGGATAGCATTTCATAAACCCCAGAATACCGTTTGTAAATATAATAATGAGAAACAGTATTTCTTAAAAACGGTGTATATCAAAATACCATCACCCCCTCCCGAAAACCTTTCATAGTCTTTTTTCTTTTATTTCATTGTGTCACAGTTGTAAATTTTAAGCAATTTATGGGCTTTTTGGTTTAGAATTATTGGTTATTCACAGCCCATATGTTGTCACAGCTTATCAACAGAGGTAAAAGAAAAATAAATATAGCCAATGCGACAGGTGACAAAGAAGCCTGTCAGGCAATATCCTTTTCATATTACTAACTCCATATGCAATAATTTATGAGAATAAATTGCCGGAGGTCGTCACTTGCGCATTGGTTTTTAGCACATGATTTAATGATAATATTATTAATAACGGACTATGATTTTAAAAACGATATATAAAAACGGGCTGATTATACTTGTTTTATTTTTAAGTAATCAGCTCATAGCACAGACAGATACATTAAATCTTGAAGAAATATTAGTAACAGAACAAAGAACAGATAAATTATTACAAACCAATATCTCCGCCGAGTCAATTAAATTACAGAATATTCATGATGTAGGTGAGATGTTTCAAAAACAACCCGGTTTTAGCATAGTAAAGCGGGGAAACTATGCTATGGAACCTGTATTGAGGGGTTTCAAATACGAACAGCTGAATGTGCAGATTGACGGTGGTACTAAAACATCTAATGCTTGTCCGAACAGGATGGACCCGGCTATTTCCCAGATTTCACCAGAAGAAATTGAGAAGGCAGAGGTAATCAAAGGGCCTTATCAGGTGCGTTTTGGGCCCGCGCTTGGAGGCGTAATCAATGTAGTGACGAGAAGTCCGGAAAAAGTGAATGAATTTAAAGTAAAAGGAGATGTAGCCGGTGGATATATGACCAATGGCGGTAATTATTACGGCCAGGCTAACCTGCAACTATTAAGTAAGGGGTTTGACGTATCACTACATGGTGATTATAAAAATTTCGGAGATTACAAAAGTGGCGATGGTACGGTTATTCCGTCTTCTTATTCGCGAACCGGTTATTCGGTAAAATTGGGCAACAATCATGGGAAAAACAGACAGAACCGCATCCAGTTAACATGGCGGCAGGGGTTTGCCAGAGATGTGGACCATGCAGGTCTGCCCATGGATGCCGATAAAGATAACAGCTCGCTGGCTTATATTGACTATATGGCTCAGGATATATCGGATGTTATTTTTCAGTTGAAAGCTAAGGTGTTCGGTTCTTATGTGGATCACGAAATGTCAACACGATATCGTCCCAGCTGGGCTTTTACCGAGTCGGTGGCTCCCGTGACGTCCAAATCATTTGGCGGCCGATTGGAATTCGGGCTTAAACCAGGTGATAAATTGGTTCAGTTTACAGGCCTTGATTATAATTACACCAACAAAGACGGTGTGCGAAACAGGTTTGTTAAAATAAACGGATGTACAGGAGACACGTTGCTTCAGCCAAAACAGTTTACTGATAAAGTCTGGCAGGATTCTAAAATGGCAGACCTGGGTATTTTCTTTGAAAACAAATATCAGTTAGGTGCGCGTCTGTTATGGGTCATTGGTGCCCGTTTTGATATTGTGACTTATGCTATTGATGATCCGGCTGCTGATTTCTCGGAATTATACGATGGAGATATTCAACCGGATAATGATTATAACTTTTCGGCCAATACATCACTGACGTGGCAGTTTGACCCCGGATTCTATGTGCAATGGGCCGTGGGCCGCGGTGTGCGTTCGGCCGAACTGACCGAAAAATTTATCAATCACCTTTCGGTTGGCGTTGATGCTTATGAATATGTTGGAAATCCGCATATAAAACCGGAAGTGAACTATCAGACAGATATTATCGTCAGCAAAAAATGGGAAGTAGTGCATGTATATGGAGATGTTTTCTATTCCTATCTCAATGATTTCATCACCGCCTTTGTGGATACAACGCTGCAGAAAAAGTTTTTGCCTTGCAAACCACCGGCACATGCCAAACGGTTCACCAATATTGACCAGGCAACTATGTTAGGCGTGGAGGCAGGTATAGGTTTCTATTTCGCTGAATATTTCAGGGCTACACTTAACGGAGGTTATACGTATGCGCAGAATATTACGTGGGAAGAACCCTTACCCGAAATACCCCCGTTCAGCATGAATGTTGCTTTCGGTTACAAATCCAGTAAAATTGATGCTGAAATAAGGGCAAGATATGCCGGGGCCCAGGACAGGGTGTCGGAAAGCTTTGCCGAAACCACAACCCCTTCATTTATTGTGGTAGACCTTGCGGCCAATTATGCTCCGCTTGACTTTATGGAGATCAATGCTTCGATCACAAACTTGTTTAATCAAAACTATGTGGAGCATCTGAGCAGAGCCTATAAAAATATGGGGCCAAATACGGGAAGCCTGTATTATGAGCCCGGTTTCAGTTTTAATCTTGGTGTGAGATTTAAGTTTTAAGAGTCGGTTATCAAAAGGATATTATTTATCTTTACTCAAACTAAAAAACCAAACAATTTAAAGATATTCCCATGGCAAAAAAAGAAATCGGCAGGAGGGAGTTTTTAATATCCGGAGGAATTGCTGTAGGTGCATTGGCTATTGTAGGAACGGGAGTTCATTATCTCGATGCGAAAGCCAGTGATAAGCAATTGCGCCAGGACTTTCTCCGCCCACCCGGCGCCATTAATGAAGTGGAATTCATGTATGGCTGTATCAAATGCGGACTTTGTGTGCAAATTTGTCCTGTCCAGGCAATCAAACTGGCCGACATACACGAAGGCCTTTCTTATGGAACACCCTATATTGACGTCAGGGAGCAGGCGTGTGACTTTTCGTGTGATGCCCTGCAATGTGTCGAAACATGCCCGACGGCAGTGCTGAATTTTATCCCGTTTAAAGAAGCCGGACTGAAGGCTGTTGAAAAAGCTACCGAAGGAGTTGTCGATTTTACCAAGACCGATATCAATCCGTTCGAA
>Ga0256913_10001776_pt1 | contig 11038 bp, 9 predicted proteins | sample Axial_MatmetaG_FD_185970 | JGI IMG/M metagenome (GOLD analysis project Ga0256913, IMG submission 185970) | Deep-sea worm associated microbial mat communities from Axial Seamount, Juan de Fuca Ridge, Pacific Ocean - Axial_Mat | ecosystem: Environmental > Aquatic > Marine > Oceanic > Microbial...
GCCGCCGGTGGGAAAATCCGGCCCGGTGATGATCTTCATCAGTTCATGGACGGTCATGTCCTGATTGTCAATAAGCTTAATCAGCCCGTTCATCACCTCGGTCAGGTTATGGGGCGGGATCTTGGTGGCCATGCCCACGGCAATACCCTCGGAGCCGTTGACCAGGATATTGGGGATCTTGGAGGGCAGGACCGTGGGCTCCATGAGCGAATTGTCATAGTTGGGGATAAAATCAACCGTCTCCTTGTCCAGATCAGCCACGATCTCCTGGTCAAGTCTGGTCATCCGCGCTTCGGTATAACGCATGGCGGCGGGCGCGTCCCCGTCCATGGAACCGAAGTTACCCTGGCCGTCCACCAGGGGATAGCGCAGGGAGAAATCCTGGGCCATGCGGACCAGGGTGTCATAGGCGGCCGTATCGCCGTGGGGATGAAACTTACCGATCACGTCACCGACAATGCGCGCCGATTTGATATAGGGGCGGTTATAGATGTTGCCCAGCTCGCGCATGGCAAACAGGGTGCGGCGGTGAACGGGCTTGAGGCCGTCGCGCACATCGGGCAGGGCCCGGCCCACAATGACCGACATGGCGTAATCCAGATAGGATTTACGCAGCTCTCTTTCAATGGCAATGGTAGGTGAATCCTGAGATGGTAAATGTTCAGTTTCGGTACTCATGCGAAACAGGTATCCTTTCTATGATTTAAGAAGATAAATGTAACCACCATCCCGGCGGGCCGGGACAACGAAGGATGAAAGCCAATGCCCTCATAACGGACATGACCGGGCTTTCATATTAAAATTTAATATTTGTTACCGTATGTTATATATCGAGTTCCGATACTTCCAGGGCATGATTCTGGATAAACTCGCGCCGCGGCTCAACCTTGTCGCCCATCAGGGTGGTGAAGATATCATCGGCGGCCTCGGCATTCTCGATCCTGACCTGGATAAGGGTGCGGTTTTCCGGGTTCATGGTGGTTTCCCAGAGCTGTTCAGGGTTCATCTCGCCAAGACCCTTGTAGCGTTGCAGATGTGAACCGCGGAAGGTCTCCTCCCGGACCACCCGGATCAGGTCGTGCCAGTTTTCGGCCTGGTACTCCTTTTCCTGACCGTTCTTGCTGGTGCGGATAACGGTGAAACGATCCTCAAGATAGTCTTTTATCAGCGGATAGAGCTCGAGCGCATGCCTGTATTCACCGATCAGGGGAATATTGGGGCCCAGGGTGGTGCGGACATGAAACTGGCCCTGGAAGGAGATATCCACCTCATGGCAGCTTGGCCGCCAGCGGCAGGTACGGATTTCTCCGACGGTTGGTCCCAGCGGTTTCATCTCCTCAAGCATGGTTTCCAGAAACGTCCTGTCTTCAAACTGATCCGCTGAATGAACATTTTTCCTGAGCAGAAAAACCACCATCTCCTCGGGGATGTTCATCCGCTCCATGTAGTTGACAATCCGCTCGAAAACAGAGAGCTTCTGGAGAATATCAACCATGTTGTCCTCGCGGATCTCGAGCCCCTTTTCAGAACGGACATGGATAAATTTTGAAGCCTGATCGTAGAGATAACGGTTTAAGGCATCGTCATCGATGAAGTATTTTTCCTTCTTGCCCCGGCCCAGCCGGTACAGGGGCGGCTGACCGATATAGATATGGCCGTTTTCGATGAGCGGCAGCATCTGGCGGTAGAAAAAGGTGAGCAGCAGGGTGCGGATATGGGCGCCGTCCACGTCGGCATCGGTCATGATGATGATCTTGTGGTAGCGCAGTTTTTCCAGATCAAATTCCTCCCGGCCGATCCCGGTGCCGAGGGAGGCAATGAGCTGTTTGATCTCTTCCGAGCTTAAAATTTTGTCAAAACGGGCCTTTTCCACGTTCATGATTTTGCCGCGCAGGGGCAGGATGGCCTGCACGGACCTATCCCGGCCCTGTTTGGCGGAACCGCCGGCCGAATCACCCTCTACAATAAATATCTCGCGCTGTTTCGGATCCTTGGACTGGCATTCGGCCAGCTTGCCGGCCATCATCACCGACAGACCGCCTTTTTTGCGGGACAGTTCCCGGGCCCGCCGGGCCGCATCCCTGGCCCTGGCCGCCTCCACGGCCTTACTCAGGATACGCTTGGCCACATTGGGATTCTGTTCCAGGTAGAGGCCCAGTTTTTCATTACAGATACTTTCGACAATGGATTTGACCTCGGAATTACCCAGCTTGGTCTTGGTCTGGCCCTCGAACTGGGGATTGGGCACCCGCACCGACACCACGCAGGTCAACCCCTCGCGCACGTCATCACCGCCCATCCTGGCCTTGAGATTCTTGGGCACCACGTCATCGGAGGCATACCGGTTAATGCACTTGGTCAGTGCGGCCCGGAATCCAGCCACATGGGTGCCGCCTTCCTTGGTGTTGATATTGTTGACAAAGGAAAACAACCGCTCGGAATAGCCGTCAAAATACTGGAAGCAGACCTCCACCTGTACCATGTCCTTTTCCCCTTCTATAAAGATGGGTTCGGGATGGATGGAGTTACGATTGCGGTTGAGATACTCCACATAGGAGGCAATGCCGCCTTCAAAGAAAAAGGTGTCTTCGGCGCCGCTACGTTCATCTTTAAGCTGGATGCGAACGCCCCGGTTGAGAAAGGCGAGTTCACGGAGCCGGTTGCGGACTATTTCATACTTGAAGACCGTGGTTTCGGTAAATATCTTTGGATCCGGCGAAAAGGTAATGGTGGTGCCGTTTTCCCCGGTCTCGCCGATAACCTCCAGATCCCCCTCGCGCATGCCGTACCGGTAGTTCTGCTGGTATATCCTGCCATCCCGCCTGACCTCGGCCATGGCCTGGCTGGAAAGGGCATTGACCACGGAAACGCCGACCCCGTGCAGACCACCGGAAACCTTGTAACTGGAATGGTCAAACTTGCCGCCGGCATGAAGGGTGGTCATGACCAGTTCCAGGGCCGACATATTCTCGGTGGGATGCATGTCCACCGGAATGCCGCGGCCATTATCCTTAACAGAAACCGAATTATCCTCATGGATGATGACCCGGATCTGATCACAGTGACCGGCCAGGGCCTCGTCAATGGAGTTATCCACCACCTCGTAGATCAGATGATGCAGGCCCTCTTCGGCGGTATTGCCAATATACATGGCCGGCCGTTTGCGCACCGCTTCCAGTCCATCAAGGACCTTTATCTGTTCGGCCCCATAGGAGGCATTGTTTTCGTTTTCACTCATAATAATAATTCTCTACCGACTTCAATTTTATAAATATATTCGATATGATAAATGATTATAACTTCATGGGCATGATAATACTTAAAAATCCCTCATCCTCATCGGAACTTATCAGGCAGGGCGATGCATCGGAGTTGATACAGGCCTCGACCACCTCGCCTTCCATCACCTGCAGGGCGTCGATGAAATAACGGCAGTTGAATCCGATGGAAACAGGGTCACCGTCGTACTCTACTTCCAGATCATCCTTGGCCGAGCCGAAATCGGCATTCTGAGAGGTAAGGACAATCCGGTTCTGATCTATCTCCATCTTGATGGCGTGAAAGAGATCCTCGGTAAAGAGGTTGATTCTTTTCAGGGACTCAAGAAAGGCAAGCCTGTTTATCCTGATCACCCTGTCCCTGGTGATCACATTGAGGATAGACTGAAAATCGGGAAATTCACCCTCGATCAGACGCAGGATCAAAAGGGAATCATCCGACTTAAGCACGGCCTGTTTTTCCTCAATTCCCATGGAAAAAGAATCTCTGTATTCGCAGAATTTACGGATTTCCTGAATGCCGCGTCTCGGAATCATTATTATGGGATCCATCTGCAGACCGGCCACGGATTCATCGACCTCCCTGGTCATGATCGACAGACGGTGCCCATCCGAGGTGACCATCTGGAGAAAATGACTGTCATCCTCGGTGAATTTTTTAAAAAGAGCGGCTGTCAGGGTGAACATGTTTTCCTTGTCATGGGCAATGCAGTAACTGGTCTTGTCGATCAGATCGGTCATGATCTGGCTGTCCATGGTCACCATGTTTTCCTGGCTGTAGTCGGGAAATTCAGGAAATTCATCACTGACCATGCCGGCAAGCCGATAAACGCTGGAACCGGCCGTGATCCGCACCCAGTTATTATCCTCTTCCTTGAAGGTCAGCACAGGCGCGCCCGATTCGCGGGCCAGCTCAAAGAGTTTTTTCGCCGGCAGGGTCAACACCCCTTCTTCAAACACCTCGGCCGGTACGGTCTGTTTCAGACAGATGTCAAGATCCGTACCGGTAAACACAACATTATTCTGACCTACTTCAAGAAGAATATTGGCCAGGATAGCCATGGTTCTTTTTTTATTTGTGATATTCTGCTGATTACCGGCAGCTTTCAGAATATCTTCCCGGGCGATATTAAAATGAAAAGCCATAACTCTTTCCTTTATATAAAAACTTATTGTTGGTGTTAGAGGTGTTAGTTTGTGGGTAACTGTGTTAACTTTTTATTTTTATTCGTTTTTTTGTTTTAGTAAAAGAGATGAAAACGATGGTATATTGTGTGTATTGAATGTCGTTTATCTTTTTTTCTCAATTATGCACAGATTATCAACGATGGTATCAAGAGAGTATCAACAACTTGTACAAAGGGCATTTGGGGCTGTCAGATTCCCCGAAGGAGCGAATGGAAATCGTCTCATTATAGCAACTTTATTTTTACATGAAAAATCAATTAGTTATAAATGTTATTTCTGTTTATTTCCTGCCTGCTGAAGTAGTTGGTAAAAAGTTGGTGAAAAGAACATGAATAATAGTTTGATTATATCCGAAAAGAACTGAAAATTCAAATAAATAAAAGAAAGATACAATATAGGGAAGATAGGGAAATTTCTTTTTTTCAGACCATGTTTTGTATATCAGTTGATAAGCAATGAAAGTGTATCTGCTTACAGGATTAGCCCGCATTTCTCACAAGCGATCTGCTGCAAGGCCTGAAACCACCATGCCTGCGGGGGTACAGCTCCAAAAAGCGTCCTCGAAATATTTTTCAATATGTCTGTGGGCTTTTTGACGCTGTAACCCCACATTCACAGCACTTTCCGGCCTTTCGCAACGATTTTTGTGAGAAATGCGGGTTAGAAATTATGTGGTCTGATAATCTCGTAATGTGTAAGTTGGCGCGGGTGTCCCGGATGTGTGCAGGTACGCAGGCCTGCGAGACTCCGGGCGTGGTTATAATATGGGCAACTACGACCGTGCACAAGAGAGAGTGCCCGTGAGGAATTACATGAAAGTGAGTGGGTGTGAAGCCGGATAAGGAAAAGATAGAGATCCATTTTGCCAGGGCAACGGCCAGCTATGAAAACCAGGCCATGGTGCAGAAACGGATCGGCAGAAGACTGATCGGCCTGATAGCGGAGCACATGGATGTATTTCAGGGCAGAGCTCTGGAGATAGGGTGCTGTACCGGTATGCTGACCAGTCTTTTTCTTGCGCGCTTTCCTTTAACTTATGAGCTGCACGTCAATGATCTGGTTTCCGGATTTGCCCCCCTTTTTGAAACCTTGGATACGAAGAGGAGAATACGGTTTATTGGCGGTGATATTGAATCTGTTTCCCTGCCAGCCACATATGACTGTATCTTTTCCTCGTCAACGTTTCACTGGCTCCACGATGTAAAGAGTTGTCTTGAACGGCTGCATGGGCATCTCAGGCCAGGCGGACTGCTTGCCTTTACCCTGTATGGGCCGAAGAATATGTCGGAAATACGGGAATTGACCGGCCAGGGGTTGCGATACCATTCCCTGGCCGATATGTGCCGGATGCTGGCGGAGAAGTACACTGTTTACGAGGCGGCAGAGTCCGTAGAAAAACTTTATTTTATGGAAGTCGGAGATATTCTGGACCATCTCCGCGCAACCGGCGTCAATGCCCTGACAACAAAGGGATGGAACCGGGCCCAGCTGCTTTCGTTTTCAAGGCGGTATGCAGATCGTTTCAGCACGGAGAGCGGCATCCCGCTTACCTATCATCCCATGTATTTTATTGCCCGACCCCGCTGAACAGAGATCAGGATTTACCGGGAGGCGGCGGGGGTGCGGTGAACGTTTCCTTTTTCGTGGTTTTTTTGGAATAGGGCAGCATGCGCCGTCTTTTTATCTCGTAAACAAGCAGGATGAATATGGTCGCGAACGGTTGGGTAAAAAAAATGCCGATAGCTGTGGAGTTGCCGATGGAGTTGATGATAAGAAAGATGAAAATGACCACGATGTATTCGCCCACCGGCGGTTCAAGGGCCAGGCGGCTGCTCTCTTTGATGGCCTCGACAAGGCCAAGCCCTTCATCGGTCATCAGCGGCAGCATGAACAGACAGAAGTAAGAAAGGGCAATCATGGCGGCTATGCCTGGCAAAACAAGAATTTTAAGGCCGATTATAACCACGATGCTGATCAGGATAAGAAAGCCCAGCAGAGGGAAAAAGAGCCGCATCTGGCCAAAGAGATCGCGGATTGTTGGTTTTCTCCCTTCCCGGACCAGGAGCAGGATGGAGTGCATGTACCCTGCCGTCAGAACCGGCGCCATGATGCCGAAGGAGACAACGGAAACCGCGATATAGACAAAGGTGGTAAGGACCAGGGGCACCAGGTTGGCGACAAAAAGTTGCCAGGTCTGTGAAAAAAGTTTTTTGAAATCCATATGTTCTCCGCTTGGTAAGGGAAAAAGGTTTATTTGATTGCCATCATCCTCAGAAAAAAAGATGGGCTGGCTTGCGGCTGTTGAGCCTTGGTGGTAATCACAAAGAGTTTTGTGATTACCATCGAAACTCAGCTGCCGAAAGAAGCCGAGAGGCCGGGAGATAGAAGGTATAATTGTACGTCATGAACCGCCAACCAATTCCGTCATTCCCGCGCAGGCGGGAATCCAGGAAATGTTTCCGTTGCGGTTCGGCTGGTAGAACCTTCGATAATGGTTTCCTGCAGGTCGCGCCACTGTGGATTTTCTTTTGCCATCAATTTCCAGGCCCTCTTCTATGTGCAGGGTAGGGTTTCGTCTATTGGCCATGATGCAGACAATACATTGTTTTTCAAGGACCATTTTTCCGTCATTGTTATGGAGACCCTGTTGTTCCTGCAGACCTGTTCCTTTTGTCCAATTCTTGGATAGATCCCATGGATTCCCGCCTTCGCGGGAATGACGCGGAGCTTCTTCCCTCGTCACACCGCTCCACTGTGTAGCGTTCTTCCTGGCGCTCTGCGCCATATTCAACATAGCCGATCAATCTCCTGCTGCGTTGTAACTGGCAGCGATGAGCGCTGTCCCTTCCTGTTTTCTGAGGATTGATGGTAATCACAAAGAGTTATGTGCGCCGAATCATGTCCGTGACCCATTGTATCGGTTTGCATTTCTTTATCTTGTCCCGGTGGTCAGGTTCCCTGAAAGAGAATCTCGACCAGGGACTGGATGGTGGCCACGCCAATGATGCGCATGGAGTTTTCCTCTATTTTTTCCAGCCGCCTGTAACTGGACATGGGCAGGAGAAAGGTGGTGAAACCGAGCCGGTTCGCCTCCTGAATGCGCATTTCTATCTGGCCCACGGCGCGGATTTCTCCGGCCAGGCCCACCTCGCCGCACACGGCCGTGGTCGGATCGACTGTTTTTTCCAAAAAACTCGATAAAAGCGCCACCACCACGCCAAGATCAAGGGCCGGTTCATCGATCCTGATGCCGCCGGCTATATTGAGAAATATATCATGGTCAAACAGGGTAAGGCCAAGTTTTTTTTCCAGCACGGCCGTAAGCAGGGCCAGGCGCTGCGGGTCGGCACCGATGGCGGTGCGTCTGCCCGTGCCGAGGTTGGACGGGCTGACCAGGGCCTGTACCTCGACCAGGATGGGCCTGGTTCCCTCGATACTGGGCATGACTACCGATCCCGGCACATTGACCGGCCGCTCGGCGAGAAACAGGGCCGATGGATTTTTGACCTCGGCCAGGCCGGTTTCCTTCATCTCGAACACCCCGATCTCGTTGGTGGAGCCGAAGCGGTTTTTGACGGTGCGCAGGATCCTGAACGGCTGGCCCCGGTCACCCTCGAAATAGAGGACCGTGTCCACCATATGTTCAAGAACGCGCGGTCCGGCAATGGAACCTTCCTTGGTTACATGGCCGACCAGGAGTATGGGCAGATCGGTGGATTTGGCCAGGTTGACCAGAAGGGCGGTGGATTCCCGTACCTGGGTCACCGAGCCGGGCGCCGAGGCGACCTCTTCAGTGAACATGGTCTGGATGGAATCCACTGCCAGCAGGGCAGGGGAGAGCTCGGCTGCCATTGTGATGATTGATTCAACACAGGTTTCCGTGGCCAGCAGGATATCGTCACCGCCAATTCCGAGACGTTTTCCCCGCATGGCGACCTGACGGGCCGATTCCTCGCCGGTTACATAGAGCACCTGGTGCCCGTCCATGGTCAGGGCACCAAGAAGCTGCAGAAGAAGGGTTGATTTGCCGATACCCGGATCGCCGCCGATCAGGACCATGGAGCCGGGAACAAGGCCGCCGCCAAGCACCCGGTCCAGCTCGCTGATCCGTGAGATCATTCGTTTCTGTTCATTGCCGCCCGTGGCAGACAGGGGAAGAGGCCGGCCGGCGGTTTGTGTCCGGCCGGAGGGAGCGGAAATAACCACCTTTTCAACAAGAGAATCCCACTGGCCGCAGTCAGGGCATTTTCCCAGCCATTTCCGACTTTCATAGCCGCAGTTTTCACAACGGAAAAGAGCTTTGATTTTTCCTTTTGTCTTTGACTTTTTCACCCGATCAGTCCCCTGATATTCAGCCGTCAAGAAGTAAAGTATAAATAAAAATTATATATGCATTTTTCCGCTGTTTTTTTATTTTTAAAAAAAAGAAAAAGAGAAAAACAGAAGAGAAATAGAATAAATCTTAAACAAGATGTCGTTAATAACGCTTTAAAAAAACTATATATAATCTTTTGGATACTTTTATATAAACTAAACTTATATTAGAATAAATTATTTTTAATTTGCCTATTATTATACCACCATGTAGCTTGCTTTATTATAACCGAAAAATGCCATGTTGAGGTATGATATATCTCTTTGGGATGATCCTGGCATTCTTTTTTTATATGAAAGCCCGGTCATGTCCATTATTGAGGGCACCGGCTTTCATCCTTCGTTGTCCCGGCCCGCCGGGATGGTGTTTATATACATTTTTTTCGTCTGTCCATAAAGGGAGCTCACCATGACCGAACATGCGGTTCATACAAGCCGGGCTGTCCAGGAAGGGGTCCAGGCAGCGCATGCCGCCCATTCCAGTTTTCTTCACCAGATGTCGGCTCCTCCCGATCCGGGCCTGGTGGCGGATGGTTTTGTCCTTTCCCTGTTCATCGTGCTCGGGGTTGTTTTTGCCATTGCGCCCCTGGTGGCTGGTTATCTGCTGGCTCCCCGGGCGGAAAACAGATATCTCGGCGAGATATACGAATGCGGCATGCCGGCATTCGGTGAGGCCATCTCGGCCAGGTTTGGCGTCTTTTATTATATGTACGCCCTGATCTTCATCGTGTTCGAGGTGGACGTGCTCTATCTCTTTCCCATTGCCCGCATCTACCGGCAGGGCGTGGGGCTGACCGGTTTTCTCGAGGTCCTTGTTTTTGTCTTTATCTTATTCATGGCGATTGTTTATGCCTGGAAAAAAGGAGTGTGGGTATGGGAGCGGGAAGCACTGTCCCTCCGATAATACATTTTGCCCGGCTGGAAAAGGTTTTCAACACGGCCCGGGCCAATTCGCTCTGGCCGCTTACCTTCGGCCTTGCCTGCTGCGCCATTGAGATGATGTCTGCGGCCGGTCCCCGCTTTGACCTGGACCGGTTCGGAGCCGGCGTCTTTCGGGCCACGCCGCGCCAGGCCGATGTGATGATCGTGGCCGGCACGGTGACCGAAAAGATGGCCCCTACCGTGGTGCGTCTCTATGAGCAGATGCCGGCCCCGAAATGGGTGATTGCCATGGGCAACTGCGCCATTTCCGGTGGTCCGTTCAAGCTTGATTTCAACTACAACGTGGTTGAAGGCGTGGAACGGCTCATCCCGGTGGATGTGTACGTGCCCGGCTGCCCGCCCCGGCCCGAGGCCCTGGTGGAGGCCTTTTTAAAGCTCGAGGAAAAACTGACCGGCACGCGCAGGTTTCCCGAAGCACCGGCCATTAGCAGGGAGGAGGGATGATGACTGCCAGTGCCCTTGCCCGTGTGCTCGACAAGGCAGGTTGTTCCTGCCAGGAAATTGAAACTCCGCATCCGGGCATTGATTGCCTGCTTGAGGTGGAAGCGGATGCGCTTGTTTCGCTTGTCCGGATCGTTTCCCGGAACGGTTTTTTTCTGGAGAGTATCAGTGCGGTGGATCGCCTCAAAAAAGAGAAGATGGAGGGTGTCTACATATTCAACCTGTATGAAGAGTGCCAGCGTCTTCTTATCCGGATAGTCATGCATCGGTCCAGCCCGGTCCTGCCGAGCATCAGCAGGATCTTTCCCGGTGCGCTCTGGTATGAGCGGGAGCTTATCGAGATGTTCGGCATCCGTTTTGACGGCTGCCCGGACACCCGCAACCTGCTTCTGCCCGAAGAGGCTGATTATCATCCGCTCAGGAAGGATTTCCAGGGGGTGGAGCGATGACCGAAGCCATACCTACCTATACCCTGGACAAGGCGGGCGAGGATAATTTCACCCTCAATCTCGGTCCCCAGCATCCCGGCACCCATGGTGTCTTGCGGGTTATTCTCCAGATGGATGGCGAGTATATTGTCAGGGCCGATCCGATGCTCGGCTATGGCCATCGCATGCAGGAGAAGATTGCCGAGAACATGACCTATCTCCAGGTCATGCCCTATGTCTGCCGCATGGATTACCTTGGCGCTCTCTCCTACAACCTGGGCTGGTGCTGTGCCGTGGAAAAGCTGTGCGGGTTCGAGGTGCCGCCCCGGGCCGAGGCGGTGCGGATTATTGCCACCGAGCTCAACCGCATCTCCAGTCACCTGGTCT
>Ga0256913_10001777_pt1 | contig 11036 bp, 12 predicted proteins | sample Axial_MatmetaG_FD_185970 | JGI IMG/M metagenome (GOLD analysis project Ga0256913, IMG submission 185970) | Deep-sea worm associated microbial mat communities from Axial Seamount, Juan de Fuca Ridge, Pacific Ocean - Axial_Mat | ecosystem: Environmental > Aquatic > Marine > Oceanic > Microbial...
TTTTATCTCAACACTCTTATCTTTAGCTACCTCATTTGAGCCTAAAAACACCCTAGCTTCATTGACATTTGCCATCAAATATCCTTTTGTTTTTATAAGTGGTAAATTATAGCAAAATTTTTGTTTAATATGTAGCTAGTATTATCTATTTTTTAGTAGTATCGCACTTATCTATTGTGCAGTATTTTTTCTTGAATACAAATCGCATAATAAAATCTTTTGCAGCAAGTGCCAAGCAGTAAACCCATAGTAAATCCATAATCGTATTGGGCTTATAATCAAGCCCATATAGTAGCACTGGCCAACCTATGATGATGATATATTTCATATAGTAAAAAAATAGTATCCCTGCACCATATAGGTCTTTGACTACGCTACCCAACTAGCTCTCCTGAAAACTTTGTGGATCACTGAAGTTTGGTGTACCATCGGCTAGATGGCTCTCACCATTTTTGATAGCTTCTTGTTCTGCTTCATAGGCATTCATCTGCATTCTTACTTCATTGATCTGCTCAGGTGTTACACCCTCATCACTTGACCAAAGTATATCTATCTTGCTATCGTATGCCTTGCCTAGCTCTTCAATCTTGTCTGCATACTCATACACATCCATACAATATATCGGCTCAAAATCTGCTATAGAAGTATCTACTAACTCTATATACCATCTACCTAGTGGGCTTGTTTTTATTGTTGATTCTATTACTGCTGCCATCTATTAAAATCCTAAATCTTTTTTCTTCAAGTCACCATGATATACAACTTCACTTGGATCTACATTTTCACGAGTTAGTATCTCTGGTACTGGGTCTTCTGCATCTAACTTTTTGATCTCTTCATCAAGTTGGTCCTCTTGGTATGTCATCATCATATCAGCTGCTATGACATGTGGGTGTTGCTGGATTTTGACAAGTTTTTTTATCTCTTCTTCGACAGTTTCACCCTCAACTGTTACTATGATTTTACCTTTTTCTTTATCATGTAGATGATAATCAACATAATCTTCACTCTTAAAATACTCTACTAGCTCATCTATAAACTTTGGTAGAGCTTGTACTACTATACTTGAAACATTCATTACTTTTCTCCTATTTGTTTAATTGCCATATCATTACACTACTATCATCACTTGCTGAATAGAGTTTATCTTCTGTTGCGAAGATTATACTATTTAGCGTACTCTTTTGACCTTTGAGTGTATATTTTAGTGTTTTTGTATTGGTATCATATATCATTATATCATTTTGTTCATTCATAGCAAATGCTACTAGCTTGGTGCTGGGACTAAGCCCTGTTGCATATATCAAAAAGTTGCCTTGTATATAGCTGCCATTACCACTACTAGCACTATATATTGCTGCTCTTCTATCTTGTCCTGCTGCTGAGACTACATCACCTTTGAAATCTACTTTATATACATTGTCAAGATTTTGACCTTTTAACTCTTTGAGTACTTTACCACTATGTACATCAACTATACTCAAAATTCCACTCTCACAAGCAAAAACTGCTTTGGACTTATCCTCACTGAGTGCAAAATCAGAAAACTTAGATTCACTCAACTGTGTACGATAAAGCTCTTTTTTGGATGTCAAATCAAAAAGTGCCACTTCATTACTCAAAAAACCAAACAATATATGATTTTTGTCTATAAATCTAGCTTTGATGATAGATACCTTATCATCAGCACTAAGTAACTTTGTGATTTTATTATTTGCAAAGATGTACAAATCACTATATCCACCTTTGCCACTATCGCTTAGCAAAAGATATCTATCATCTATAAAGTCACTACTCATAACTCTAGCTGGTACTATATCACCCATAAAATCTTTGACATCAGGGATAGAAATCTCTTTTAGCTTTTGCTTAGATTGGGTATCATATATCTCTATATGCCCCATATCTGTAGCGATATCTAGTATCTTGCCATGTAAAACCATATCTTTTGATGTACCATTTATCTCAATACTATCAACTGGCTTCAAATCAGTAGCAAACAATCCACCAACTATACTCAAAAACAGAAGTACAAATCTCATCTATATCAACTCCTCAACACAACCTAAAAACAAATCTGCTATCTGCTCATCTTCAAGTGTAGTCTTGATAGCATACAAATCATGTTCTGAAGCCAAAAAGTTTTCAAACTTTCCACTCTCGTATAGCTTTTGCATATATGACTCGATATTCTCTTCTCCAAGCACATTTTGAAGAGTCTCTGTAAGATAAACTAGATAGTTATACTCTTCAAAATTAAACTCAAACTCTTCAGAATCATAATCCTCATAATTGGCATCTATACTAAGCAAATGTCTAAGCTCTATATCTTTATCTTCTAGCTTTGCAAATATTTTTGGATATTTTGCTTCTAATTGCATCATCACTCCTTGGGATTTAATTCGTATGCTTGATAGCTTATAGCTTGTGTAGGACACCTGGATATACAAAATCCACAACCAGTGCATTTCTCATCATCTATCACAGGATTAAAAAGTCCGTTAAAGAGTATCGCATCATCAATGCAAGGCTCTTTGCAAGCATAACATATCACACCTTCGTGTGCCACACAAGCTTGAGTGGATATACTAAATACAGCATTGAGCCACTCACTAGTATCTTGATGCTCAAGTGATAGTACATCCATCTCACAAGCTATAGCACACTCATCGCAAAATGTACAACCATTTTGCTTAAAACTTAGACTAGGTGTTCCATCTTCTGCTATAAAGATAATCTTTTCATCACAGGAAGTTACACATGCTTTACTTTCACACTGTGGACACTCACTCTGAAAAACAGATTCACTCTTGCCATAAGGCGGTCTTGCCAAAGTAGGAGTCTCCTCCTCTTTGGCGATGTTGAGTGGTTTGGCAAAAGATTTGAAAAAATCTCTTCTACTTGCCACTACTCTACACCCTCATCGATAACATCTACTAGGTTAGAACTTGATTTCAAGTCACCAACTAGTCCATCAGACTTAAATGTATTACCAACGATTGGTTTTATATCAGCTTGTGGAGCGTGACATTGAGAACAGTTAAATCTACCTTGGTATAGGTGATTTAGTTTTTTAGCTTTAGCAATCTTAATATCACCAACATTTCCAAGTTGTCCATGCATTCCGACAGTTTTACCTTCTTTAACCAACTCACCACCTTTGAGTACTGTTGTTGGTCTATAGTTTGTAAAGTGTGATGCTGGGATAGGAGTAGCGCCTACACCTTTTGCCACATCTGGCATATGACATCCAAGACACTGGTTGTTGTCTTGAGTGATTGGTAACAATCCTTCTACTGAGTGTGGAATCATTGGTGGAGCATTTACATAAGCTCTCTCAAATCTATTTGATGTACCAGCGGCTGGTCTATCAAATTTTCCACTTACAGGTGTCACATCTTCTTCAAACAAAGTTTGTTTACGAAGACCAAGAACTGTCTCATCAACTACTTTTTTGTTACCCAAATCTTCTTTATCAAGCAATTTTTGATCATCAACACCTTCATTGATATTGATTACTTTTTTAGCTGCCGCTGGAGCTGTTGCCGCTGGAGCTGCTGCTGAACCACCTTTGATAGAATCAGCAATTGCTTGCATATCTGCATCACTCAAACTAGCTACTTGACCTTTCATGATACCTTTCATCGCACCACCATAAGTCCCTGCTTTATACCCTTTAAGTGCTACTACGATATCAGCTTTGCTCATATCTTTTACTACTTTTGATTTACCCATAGCGTGTTTTTCAAAGTTTGTACCGTGACATCCAGCACATCCAGCAGTACTAGCAGCATAAAGAGCTGTCGAAGCGATCAGTGATCCTACAACAGCTACTTTCATTACTCTTCTCATCTTCTCTCCTTTATTTAGATTGATTTGTCTCTTTTTTGGCAAAAGAGCGAATACTAAATCTCAAAGCATCATCATTACAGACATCAATACATCTACCACAATTGGTACACTCACCATCTGTTACATGAATACTCTCTTTGTTAATCATATGCAATACTTGGTTTTCAGGACAAACTACTTTGCAATCCATACAGCCCGTACAAGCTTCATGGTCATGCTCTACTCTAATCAAACTTTTTTGTCCGATAAGTGAGTATGTAGCTCCCAAAGGACACAAGTGTCCACACCAACCATTTCTGACACCAAATAGATCAAATAAAAATATAGCAATGACTACAGAGACGCCTGCTCCAAAACCAAAGACAAGACCTCTTTGCATAATCGTGATAGGACTAAGTACTTCAAAAGCAGCTACTCCAACGACAGCTGAGACTATCAATCCCAATGCCATTATCCAATATCTTGCTTTTCGTTTTACAAAGCGATAGTTTGTTATCTCTTTGTCTAATCCCAATTTGCGTCTAAGCCAAGCAGCCAAATCTGTCACCATATTGATAGGACAAACCCAACTACAAAAAGCTCTTCCACCCACGACCATATAAAATAGTGTGATAATCAAAGCACCAAACAATACATCAGCACCTAAAACAAATCCACTAAATAGGACTTGAAGCACTGTGTAAGGGTCTGATAAAGGAATTACACCAAAAAGTCTAGAAGCGCCAAAAGTACCCTCTAGCATATGCCATCCATAAGCATTAGCTCCAAAGTACAAAAATAGTATCAGTACCTGTGTCATCCTACGAAGGAGTAGATATTTTATATTATTCAAAATCAATTCCTCCTGCGTTTAGATAATCAGTTGGTGCTTTTTCGCTTCTTTCATTTTTGGTATGAATCTCTTTGGCTTCACCTACTCTTTGTTGGTCTTTATCATCCCAACCTTTGACATAATGGCTTCCTGCACGACCTGTTGAGTGTTCAATAGGCAATACAAAAATAGCTGGTTTTTCAGTGATACAAGCTTTTTCACACAATCCACATCCAGTACACACATCAGAATGAACAACTGGCAACAAAAATGCATGTTTACCTGTTCTTTCATTTTTTTGGTACTCTAGAGATATCGCTTCATCTAGTAGTGGACATGCACGATAACATGCATCACACTGTAAACCCCAAAATGCCACACAAGACTCTTTGTGTACTACTGCTAATCCCATTCTAGCTTTATTGATATCAAGTTCACCCTTATCGTTTGATACAGATGCGATATCTAAAGCTTCTGATGGACATACAGGTACACACGGAATGTCATCACACATATAACAAGGAACATCAGTAGCGACGAAAAATGGAGTACCTATCATATTGCGATCTCCACCTTTTGCCATCTTTAGTGTTCCTGGTCTTTTACTACCGTCTTTGTTTTTGTTGCTATCTCTATTTTCACAAGCTTCTACACAAAGTCCACACTTGATACACGCTTTTTGGAACTCATCCTCGCTCAATGCACCAGGTGGCCTAAGCACTAGTGGTGAAGCTTTTGCTTCATCACTATAGCCACTCCACAACAATCCACCAATAGCTGTAAGGCTTACGCTTTGAAGGGTCGTTGCCATAAACTTTCTTCTGTTGTTGTTGGAGTTCTTTGCCATTTATTTATGCCTTATAAATTTTAACTGCACATTTTTTATAGTCAGTTTGCTTACTCATAGGACAAGTAGCATCAAGACATACTTTGTTGATAAATACTTTTTCATCAAACCAAGGTACAAATACCAACCCTTGTGGTGGTCTATTTCTTCCTCTAGTCTCAACTCTAGCTTTAACTTTACCTCTACGAGATTCTACCCATACAAGCTCACCTCTTTTAACACCTTTTTCTTTTGCATCTTTAGGGTGCATATAACAAAGTGCTTCAGGAACAGCACGGAACAATTCAGGTACTCTCATAGTCATTGTACCACTGTGCCAATGTTCTAGAACCCTACCTGTACATAGCCATGTATCGTAGTTGCTATCTGGCATTTCTGGTGGATCCATATATGGTCTAGCAAAGATTTTTGCTTTGTTTTTAAGCGATTTCTTACCAAGTTTTTTATCTGGTCCTGTCAGTGTTCCTTGTAGCAAGTTTTTAGCTAGTGGTCCATAGAATGCGTGAGTTGATTTACTTCCCGCTGCTTTTGCTGCTTTTGCTGCATATGGATCGTATTTGACATTAAATCTCCACTGAGTCTCTTTACCGTCAACTACTGGCCATTTAAGTCCTCTAACTTTGTGATATACTTCAAATGGTGCCAAGTCATGTCCATGACCTCTACCAAATGATGCATACTCTTCAAATAGGTACTCATGGATCATAAATCCATAACCCTTAAATACTTTACCATTTTCACCTTTTACATTTCTGCTATCACCAATACACTCACTATTGTCATAACCTTTTTGTGGGAATTTGTCAAGATTTACTTTATATTTTTTAGCTCTATCATTTGCATACAAGATTTCAAACATTGTTGTATCATCATTGTATCCTAGTTTTTTAGCTTCTTTTCTAACATCTGCTAGTTTTTTACCATTTCTTAGAGTATATGGTCCCCAAAGGTCTTTTACAGTAAATCTTTTACTAAACTCAACCCATTGCCATGTATCACTCATCGCGTGACCTACTGGTAGTACTTGTTGTCTCCAGTGTTGAGTTCTACGCTCAGCATTACCATAAGCTCCCCATTTTTCATAGATCATCGCACTTGGTAGTACCAAATCTGAAACCATTGCAGAGATTCCTGGGTATCCATCACTTGTTACAATGAAGTTATCCATTTGTCTAGCTGCTTTGATCCAGTGTTTAGCACTTGCACTATCTTGGTATGCATTACATACATTTACCCATGCAAATTTAACAACACCATCTTCGATATCTCTATGGATTTTCATAATGTGTTGGTTTCCTACAGGGTTAAGTGTACCAGCTGGAATGTGCCATTTTTTCTCAGCAATAGCTCTATGTTTAGGGTTTTTAACCATCAAGTCAGCTGGAAGTCTGTGACAGAATGTACCAACTTCTCTAGCTGTACCACAAGCTGATGGTTGTCCTGTTAGTGAGAACGCACCATTTCCTGGAAGAGATTGTTTATTTAGCAAGAAGTGAACATTGTAAGAGAGTGTATTTACCCAAGTACCACGAGTATGTTGGTTCATACCCATTGTCCAGAAAGATACAACTTTTCTACCTTTTTCCACATATAAATCAGCTAACATTTTTAGTTTTTTCTTGAAGCTATCGATTGATTCGTTTGGATCACCTTTTGCGATTTTTGCAACATAGTCAAGTGTAAATGGTGCTAGTGATTTTTTATACTCTTCAAAAGTGATGTGCCAGTGCTTAAGTGTACCTGGAGTGTTTTTCATCACATCACCCTCTTTGTACCCGTATGGTTCAAGTGCAGGTGCTTCTTTAGCAGACACTTTTTTGCTCATCTCGTGATTGATAGTTTCCATCTCAAGTTTAGTATATTTACCATCTTTGATAGATTTTTCACCAGCTCTTCTCATACCATAACCGATATTAACTGGTCCAGCTGTAAATACGATGTTTTCTTTAACAAAATCCCAATCGATTGCTTCTGGGTGGTTATATACAATCTCGTGAGCGATATAGTTCCAAAGAGCCAAATCTGTACTTGGAGAGAAGATGATGTTAAAGTCACCCAAGTCACAAGTTCTGTGTGTATAAGTTTGTATATTTACAACTTTTACACGATCTGGATCACTTAGTTTTCTATCTGTAACTCTTGACCAAAGGATTGGGTGCATCTCTGCCATATTTGATCCCCAAGTTACGATTGTATCTGTAATCTCGATATCATCATAACATCCACTTGGCTCATCGATACCAAATGTTTGATAGAAACCAACAACAGCTGAAGCCATACAGTGTCTAGCGTTTGGATCGATTGCATTAGATCTAAATCCAGCTTTCATCATTTTTTGAGCTGCATAACCTTCCATAACTGTATATTGCCCTGAAGCAAATACTGCTACACCCTCAGGTCCACTCTCTTTAAGTGCTTTTCTGGCATATTTTTCCATCTCATCAAAAGCTCTTTGCCAAGATACTGGTCTAAATTTACCATGCTTGTCAAATTCACCTTTGTCATTCATTCTAAGAAGTGGAGTTTTAAGTCTATCTGCTCCGTACATAATCTTAGCATTGAAGTAACCTTTGATACAGTTAAGCCCTCTGTTTACTGGAGCTGCTGGGTCACCTTTTACTGCTACTATTCTTCCGTTTTTAGTTGCAAGCATAATCCCACAACCAGTTCCACAGAAACGACAAGCTGCTTTGTCCCATCTCCAACCTTTTTGAGCATCACTTGATGCTGCTTCAAGACTAGATGGTACAGCGATACCTACAGCACTTGCTGCTGATGCGGCTGCTGCGCTTTTTAGAAATTCTCTTCTATTTAAAGCCATATTATTCCTCCATAAAATTTTAATACATACCAAACCAAGAGAGTCTAGATAACCTTCCTGATGGTTACCTAGACACTCTTGCAGTAATGGCATACTAGAGTTTATCATATATTTGTAGAAATAAAAACTGATTTAAATCAAGAAATGGACATAAGTGGTACAAATAGTATCTTTAAGTTACATTTAAATTTGGAGTAATTTTATCTTTGATATATTTTTTTGATGTTTTATGATAGTTTGATGAGTTTTATAGATGAGAGTCTAAACTCTCATCACATTGCACCTAGTGCTTGTTTGACATTATCTGCTGCCATTGAGATATTCCAAGCTGGCTCCCACACCACCTCAACATCAACCTCTTTGACATCTTCTATCCTCTCAACTGCCTCTTTGACCCAAGTGGTAATCATCTGGTGAAGTGGACAACCTTTTGTTGAAAGTGTCATCACCACATGCACATTGCACTCATCATCTATGATAGCATCATAAATCAATCCCATCTCAACTAGATTGAATCCAACTTCTGGGTCTATAACTGTACTGATAGCATCAAAAACTATCTCTTTTGTAATATCACACATTTAATCTTCCTTTGATAATTCTGCTCCGTATGAGAGCATAGTATTCATACCCATATACAAAAATATAGCTCCTGCAAACAAAAAGCTAGCACCCATACCAAATAGCAAATCACTCTCTATTAGCAATCCAAATCCACCAATGATTACCCCACTAGCTGTGAAGTTGAACATAAAAGATGCACCTCTTTTGTCATACATTTCATGAAGCATTGGTACCTTTTGTTTACCTACTAATGGAGAAAATCTCTCAAACCATACCAAAAATGGCACTATCTTGTATAGGTGTCCTGTAATCATAGATGAGATAAACCCAAGCAATAAAAACCATACAGTAGTATGAAGCATTGCTGCATCGTTTGTCATCAAATAATCTATTTCTGTTAGCATTGCAAAGATAAGCGAACCAAATGCGAAAATCATAGATTTTGCCCAGATATCCAACTCTTTGCGTACTGTCAATATAGCTATGATATATATCTGATGTAGATATGAAACGATACCTGCAAAAGTGATGATATATCCTAGATACATCAACCACTCTTGTGAAAATAAAGCACCTACAAATACTGTACCTACGCCACCAATAACTAATTTGAAAGCTAGATGGATTGGCTTCTCATCAAATCCATGTGCTAGTGAAAACATAGGTATAAGAGTCAATGACAACCCAATGATAGTCAAAACTACATACCCACCAATCACTGCATATACATGAGCTTTGAGCATCAACGCTATATCTATACTAAACAATCCATTAAACCCAAGTGCCAAGAAAAATCCAGTCAAAATCCCAAGCAACAGATATCCATTACTCCATTTGATAGTATCAACTGTAAGTGTATCTAGTTTGGTTTTTTTAAGTGTCGCTAGATTTTCCATAGCAAATATCAGCATCGATACAAGCACCAATAATCCACCATAAGGCAATATAGACATATCTATCCAAAACCCAAGTACCATCATAATACTACCGATACCTAGCAGTGGCAATATCACATAATACACATCAACTACCACATGTCCTACTTCAAGTACCACTGGTACTAGCTGTGCCATAGCACCAAAAATCACCATCATAACAAACCCAAGCATAAACAGATGAACCCATCCTGCTACATTAAATTGGTGAAAGTCAAATGACGCTGGCATAAAAAGCAGTGACAACATAGATATAAGATAAAAAATCACCCCATATTTGAAAAATGGAGCGATTAGGTTTAGTGGTGGTGCAAACTCTCTAGAGATTGGATTCATGTTACTATCCGTCGCAAGATGTTTTTGTCAAGTCTGCCTCTTCGGTTGCTCCTGCTTTGTAACTAAACACAAGCTTAACTCTACCATCCTCTAACGCTTCATCAGCGATATCAAAATTTTCAGAGATTTTTTCTAGTAGTCCCATAGGTTTTTTGTGATTAATCATCACTAGTTTCTTATCAACTGTATCTATAAGCTTCAATCCAGCCATCGCATTTACCATCGGGTCTGGTGGTCCACACTTGGATGTATCAAACTCATAATATTGAGTCTCTTCTATGGTATATGTAAAAAACGGTACTGTTGCACCCATCACTTCGATTGGTTCTTTTTGTATATCAGACATAATTACTCCTTAATAATTTTAAGGCATTATATGACTCTAAATTTATAATAAGCTTGATATAAATCAATTTTTGAAGTTTTTTTGGAAATATTCATCAACTAACGATTTAAAATGCTCCATTCTAGCTTTGCCTTTTGGCATTTGGGTACGAAGATCTTTCATTTTGGCGAGAAAATCACCTATATTTGTCGGTATTTGTGTTGTTATGTACTCTTTGATAGCTTTTGCAAAAGCTGGTGATGCACCACTAGTAGAAAACGAGATAATCAAATCATCTTGTTTGATATAAGAAGGAAATATAAAATCACAATAAGCTGTATCATCTACTGAATTGACTAGAACTCTTTTATCTCGACTCTCAAGATATATCTGTTTGTGAAGCTCTATCGTGTTGGTAGCTACTATGACTATATCAAATCCATCGATATCACCCACACTATAAGGTTTTTGCATAAAATTCAAGCTAAATCGCTTAATCTTGTCTAAGACTTGGGGTATTGCCTCTATTGACATGATAGAGATAT
>Ga0256913_10001778_pt1 | contig 11036 bp, 16 predicted proteins | sample Axial_MatmetaG_FD_185970 | JGI IMG/M metagenome (GOLD analysis project Ga0256913, IMG submission 185970) | Deep-sea worm associated microbial mat communities from Axial Seamount, Juan de Fuca Ridge, Pacific Ocean - Axial_Mat | ecosystem: Environmental > Aquatic > Marine > Oceanic > Microbial...
TTCATTTTCTTTTTTTTGAACTTCTGTTTCTCTTTTTTTAAGTTCTTTGTTTTTGTTTCGTAAGATGTTTTCTAGAATTTTATATTCTTTTGTAGTGTTAAGTAATTCTTTTTTTTTGTTTTCTATCTCTTTTAAACTAGTATCTTTGTTAAGGAGCCTTTTAGCCTTATTTTTAGCTTCTTTTTCAAGAGTATCTTTTTTAATAGTAAGTTCTGAGATTTTATCTTGTAGTTTATGATATTTATTTTCTTGTTCTTTAAGTTCTTTCTCTCTTCGGTTAATTTTGTTAATTTCTTTATTAATTAAGTTATTTTTCTTATTAAGCAAATTTTGCATAATTTTTAATTTTGAAAGTCTTTTTTTGATTTCTTGTTCGCCAATTTTTTCTTTATCAGAATTTTTCATATGAATTACCTTTTGAGTTTTAATTCTTTATTTTGTTGTCCGTAATATGGTGATTGTATTATATAAATTCCTATATAAATGTTTGGTTTATTAGGTATTTAAGTTGTTAAATATGATCTTAAAAATAAGGGGCTTATTTAAGAATTGGTTTTTATTTTTTATAATTTCTCATATTTAAATAAAAACTTTTATAAAGTGAGTGATTTTTTATATCAAAAATGAAAGAGAAATGTACATCATGTGGAAAAAGGATGACTAATGATCCTAGTAGCACATCTTTTAAATGTCCAGGTTGTAATAATCAGGTAATAAATAGATGTTCCCATTGTAGGAAAATTTCAGCTAAGTATGTATGTCCTGAATGTGGTTTTGAGGGTCCAAATTAAAAATGGCAGATGCAATAATTACTTTTAAAATAATGCCCGAAAGTCCAGATATTGATTTGGATATGGTTGAATCAGAGGCGACTAAATTAATATCACAAGCAGGTGGTGAAGTAGGTAAATCAGAAAAGATACCCATTGCTTTTGGATTAGTTTCTTTAAACTTAATTTTCGTAATTGATGAAAAATTAGGTGGTACTGATGATTTAGAATTACAAATTCAAAAAATAGAAGGTGTAAATTCTGTAGAAGTAACTGATGTAAGAAGAGCTATTGGTTAATTCTTATTTTTTAATTTTTATTAGTTTAAAAAAATAGTTAAAAAAATTAAAATAAATCTTTTTGTTTATATTCTTGATTTATTCATTCTCATGAAAACACGTCCATTTTTAACTTCAATCTGTCTCCATTCAAATGCGCCATTCATTCGTTTCATATAATTTATTTTCATTTTTCCCCTCGCGTTTATACACTATCTCTTATTTTTTTCCTAAGTTTAGTTTTTACAGCAGGATCTAACTTAAGTGTAATTTTTCTAGCTTTTCTTTTTAGTTTTGTAACCCATCCTACTTCTGAGTGAATTAATCCTAACTCATTAAAATATATTAAAAAAGTCCTGATTCTTCGTTCGGACAAAGGAACTAATTTAAAAGATTTACATTCTTTAATGTAATTTAAATATGCTTGAGACCCTGTGGTTTCTTCTTTTGTTTTAAGAAGTGTTAGGAATAGAATTTTTTGATGCTTTGTTAAGGCAACAAGAGTTTTTACTAAATGATCTTCTTCTAGCGATTTATCTGCTTCATCAACCATATCTAATGTTACTTTTTGTTTAGATTGTGTTATTGCAATTTTTGCACATGAATCGAGTAATTCAAGTGCTTTTCTAGCATCTCCACCTCTTTCAGATTCAATTTCTGAAATTTTTGATATGACTGCTTTTGAAATAGATCCTGTGATAAATGCTTTTTTTGTTCGTTTAACAAGTATTTGTTCTAGTTCTTCAGAAGAATATGGTGAAAATATTATTTTAATTCTTCCGAAAGATGAAATAGTTCTTGGACTGAGGTAGTCGTACACTCTTAGATCGTTGGATATGACGAGAGAAGATATCTTAGAGTTAGTATTAGTATTAATTCTACTTAGTTTATAGAGGACTTCATCCCCTGACTCTTTTAGTACGTAATCTACCTCGTCCAGAACTATTAGCACGTTGGTGTTTTTACCCATGATTTTTTTAATTTCAAGGGTCACTTTTTTTGTAGACCATCCCAATTTTGGCACTTCGGTGTTTGAAAGTTGGGATAGTAATTCTAAAAAAATAGAATATTCTGTTCGATTCTCAGAACAGTTTATGTATATAACTTTTAAATTAATTTTATTTTTTTTTGCTTCTTTAAGAAGTTCATTTGCGATTTCTAAAGTGAGTGCAGTTTTGCCTGTTCCAGGAGTACCATATACAAAAATAGAAGATACAGGGGAATTTAATAAAATTGGTGCTAATTCCATCACAATTTCATTTCGTTCATCTACTCGACCTACAAGTCCTGCTGAAGGGATTAGTTCGTAAAGAGAATTACGATCTTTATATATGCTTTTTTTGATAACTGATTCAAAAGTAAGTTTGTTTTTCATAATGTTCTCATCCCCTTGAAATAGTCCAAGCCTTAAGGTTATATAAATGTTTCTTTTTTTTCCGTAACTTCCGTAACTTCCGTGCCGTCCTGTATACACTAATCTGTAGTAACATATAGATTAATTTTATAAATAGATTTGATTTAATTAAGATAATGTTATATTCAATATTAAGTAATCGAGAATCTGTAAATCTTTTAAAGTATCTTTCAGAGAATAAGAGCGTTTTAAAGTATTCAAATTTATCTTATTCCGAGACCTCTTTGTTGTTGTTAGAAAAAGCAGGTTTAGTTTATGTAGAAAGGACTGATGATCTTTATGTTACAATTTCTGTTAAAGGGCAAAATTTCATACGTATTACTGATGAGTTGAAATCTTTAATTGATTTAAATAAAAAGTCTCCTCGAAAGATTTTGGTAGATTATAGTTTGACAGATCGAGAGAAATCATTACTTTTAGGAATATCTCGTTCTTTATTTGAATATAAAATAAAGAGTTTATTTAAAGATTTGAATAAGGAAAAAATTTATTTTAAAGAGAAGGATTTTAACAAAGATTTAGCTATTTTAGACGATTTGAATATGATAAAAACTTCACGTGGAAAGGTATTATTGACGGATCTAGGAAGAAGAGTATTAAAAAATGAGCTACTAAAAAAATATAATTTACTTGATTAAATATAATTCTAGGGGTTATTTTATTTACATTTAATAACAAAAGCTTTAAAAGTAACTTTGTTTATATGTTTTGTAATTTGGGCGCATAGTATAGCTTGGATAGTACGACCGGCTTCGGACCGGTAAACAGGGGTTCGAATCCTCTTGCGCCCGTTTTAACTCAACAAAAGATTTAACCACTGATTAGTTACGAAAAATTTATAAACTATCTTTATTTTCTTTAGAATTATGAACATTTTAAATCCAGAAGAGGAAAATGGAACAGATTTATCTTCTTTAGTTAAATCTATGGTTAATCAATCAAAGCCTTTTGTTTTAGGTGCTTTATTATCAATAAGTACAGCAGTAGGAATTGGTTCATGTCATGTTTATAAGATGAATAAATTACGTCAAAAATATAAATCATTACCCACAATAAAGGTTTATTTACAAGATGGACAGGGTATTGAATCGTTAACTGCTAAGTATGTTGATACGGATATATATTCATCTAAAGAGGTAAGAAATGTTGTTTTTCAAGAAGATAACAAAGATTACGAAAAAAGAGGGAATGGTTTGTTTTTAGTTCATTTTGATAGGGATTATTTAAACAAACAAATAAACAAATAATTTTTTGTTTTTTATAAATTAGATTTAGTTTACATAATTTGCTTCTAAGTAGTTAAATTTAACTTGTTATATGAGGTTTAATCATTCTTTAATTGATCATCAAAAAGTTTATATATCAAAAATAATTCTTATTAATAATGATTATCAATAAGGCAAGGATGACTTTACAAAAAAAAGAGATATTAAATTTTTTAAGAAGTACAAAAATACATCCTACTGCTGAGGAAGTTTATTTAAATGTAAAACACAAATTACCAAAAATTACTTTAGCAACTGTTTATAGAAATTTAAATTTATTGGCAGAAAATAACTCAATTCTAAGATTCGAGATTAAGGGAGGTTTTCATTTTGATTTTGATATATCAAAACATCAGCATTTTGTTTGTGATTCTTGTGGTATAATCTATGATGTATATCAAGAAGAGGTTTCAAATTATGCTTTGAATAATATAAAGGGTTTTTCACCCAATGGAGTTCAAATTATATATAAAGGCATTTGTAACAAGTGTCAAGGAGATAAATATGAGTAAAACAAAAGAGAATTTAAGAACAGCATTTGCTGGAGAGAGTCAGGCGAGAAACAAATATGATTATTTTGCAAAAGTGGCTGAAAAAGAAGGTTATAATTATATTGCAAAAATATTTAGAGTTACGGCAATGAATGAGCATCAACATGCAAAAGATGAGTTTAAGTTATTAGCTGGGATTAGTTCAACGGAAGAAAACTTGAAATCTGCTGTTGAAGGGGAACATTATGAGGAATCTTCAATGTATCCCACATTTGCAAAAGAAGCGGAAGAAGAAGGTGATGCTGTTGCTGCAAAGTTATTTAGAGAGATAGCTAAGGTTGAAGTAGAACATGAAAAGAGGTTTCAGAAGTTATTGGATTTAGTGAAATCAGGTAATGTTTTTAAGAGAGATGAATCAATCATTTGGAAATGTTCAAAATGCGGTCATGTTCATACAGGAACTGAGCCTCCCGAGGAATGTCCTTCATGTAAACACCCATTGAATTATTTTGAGCCAGAAGATATTTTTATGTAATTTTTTATTTTATTAAATTGGAAATGTAAAATTAAGTTAATTTGAAAAGGGAGATAATTAAATGGATAAAAATAAGATATATAAATGTAATATTTGTGGTAATGTTATACAAGTGATTGAAGGTAAACCCGTGCCTGTGGTGTGTTGCGGGCAGGATATGATTAAATTAAGTGATAAATTTGAAGGAGAAGGTAGTAATAAACATATCCCTATTCTCGAAAGAAAGGAAGATCTTGTATTTGTAAAAGTAGGAGCTATAGAACACCCAATGAATGAAGAGCATTATATTCAATTAATTCAGTTATATGATGGTAATAATTTGATAGGGGAAACTAGGTTAAATTATTTTGATAAACCTGAAGCCTGTTTTTATGTTAAAAATGTTTCTTCTTTAAGTGCACGTGCTTTGTGTAACCTACATGGTAATTGGAGAAGTGATTTAAAATAGAGTGAGCTTCTGTATAATATTATTTTTTTTTATTTTTTTGCCAGTCTTCTAGTTCATGTTCAACAATTTTTGCCCAATTATTGATGATTTTCATTATTAAAGTATTTATTTCTTTTTTGCTTCTGATTTGGTAACTATAAATATATCCTCCTTTGTCAAGGTTTCTTTGGTTTCTTATAACTATATCTTTTTCATATAATTTTTTTAAAGTTCTTTGTACTGTTGTTAAGTTAAGTTTTAATTGTATTGAAATAGTTTCACTTGTAAACCACTCTGTTGAATTTTTAATAAGGTATTTAAGAATATTAAAATCGGCCTTAGTTAGGCTAAGACCACATTTAATTACTTCATCTAGGCTAAATTTTTTACATGCAAAATCAATCATATTAATTTTTGAAGCCTATCTTGTTTAAAAATATTTTCAAAGGACAAAATCCTGTGAACCCATATTGAAATAAATTTAGTCCTACAAACATAGTAAAAAATAAAAAATTTTTATTGTATAAAAACCCTAACAATGCAGAAATAAAAACAAAAAAACCTGCAATTATAATCACTAAAATTTTAGCTTCCATTTTTTGTTATTTCCTTTTAGTAAAATATACAATATAACAATAATGATTGCACCAATACCAGTCCACATAATCCAATTAATTGATTTTTTTGTCACATCAAAATTAATACTTCTTGTATATGTGTATATATTATCGTCGCCTTCATCACTATCTCCTTTAGATCGTAGAATTAATTGAAGATTATATTTTTTTAATTCTGCATCATTTGTTACATCTATGTTAAATATTGCAGTACCTTCTTGTCCTGGCTTAATTTCACCAATATAGTCACTTCTTACATCAAAATTGAATGGTTGAGAGTTTTGTTTTAGCATTCTAACATCAACAGCTTCTGCAGATTCTTCACCAATGTTTTTAATGGTAACTTTTAATTTAGTTGATTTCCCAATGGTACCTACTCCCTCTACATTTGTGATTTTAAAATAAGGGTGGGATTTCACAAGGAAAGGTATAGTTACTGTTTTATTATACGTGTTGTCATCAAGGTCTCTATAATTAATAAAATATTTGAAATTATAAGTTCCTTTTTTAATAGAATCATTTATATCAATAAAGAATGTAGCTTTTTGATTATCGCCTGCATTTATTCTTCCGATCCATTTCCTATTATTGTCTGAGTAAGATGGTTTAAAACCAGTAGGTGTAGTTAATTTAACTTCAACTGCCTTTGCATCTTTTTCACCACTATTTTCAATGTTTGCGTTTATTGTAACAAAATCATCTCCTGACCTAACTTCTGAAGGAGTTGTAGTTACACCCCCAATACCCATAATAATACCTTCTTTTTTTACAGGCATATAGAATCTAACAATTCTTTCTCCACCAATGGGTTTATCATTTTTGTACCATTGTCCTACTAATTTGAATTGATAATTTCCTGCAGGTGCATTATTTAGAACTTTCACTTTGAAAATTCTGTTAAATCGGTCTCCTGCATAAACTCTACTATGAAAACTATCTCCTTGTGAATCTTGTACTATAACATATTTTTCCGTAAGAGAATCATCACTTTCAATATGTGTTTTAAATGTGAAATCTTCATTACCTATGCTTGTAATTTGGTCACTAATCGATAGACCATTATCACTATATTGTACTACTATTGTTACTTCATCACCTGCAGAAATAATTGCAGGATCAAAAACTACATTATCTAATTGTAATAGGGCAAGTGAACTTTGAGCAAGAATCACTCCTATAACAAAAAATAATATGTATTTTATTAATTTCATTTAAGATACCTCCTTATGTTTGTAATCTATTTTTAATATAATCGCGGGTAAGAATAACACGCTAACCAATAGTGTGATGATGATACCTGCCGCTAGAATAATCCCTAAATTTTTCATTGCAGGAATTACTCCAAAAAGAAGAGCTAAAAAACCTGCCCCTGTTGTTAGTGAACTACCTATAAGCGCTCTTAAGATTTGTGTATTTAGTTCTATAATTGCTTTTTTAGGACCATATTTGTCTTTTAATATGTAATATTCATATGTAACATTAATACCATAGGATATTCCGAGGGCCATAATCATTGCACCTGCTACCATGGTTACAACAGTAATTGTTATGTTAAGATATCCTGTAATTCCTGCAGTAATTCCTAAACTAATTATTATTACACTAAGAGACATAAATACTTTTTTTATTGAACCGAAATAGATCATTAGAAATATTAACATAAACAAAAAACTAAATCCTGTAATATACATAAAATCATTAATAATTACTTCAAATGTTGCTTTATCAATTGAGTTGAATCCTGTAATCTCAACGGAAACTCCTGGATTAATGTAATCAAGAGAATTGATAGTATCTTTTATATCATTAACAACTCGTTTTATTGTTGCAGAATCAGAACCTGTATCTGATCTTAATTGAATTATTGTGGTACTATAATCCGGATTGATATATAATTCTTTATAGGGTGATTTTGAAATAATAGATTTAGTTTTATATATGGAATGAGGTATTTTATTATAATTTGCTTGTTTAACTATATCTGAAATGCTATTAACTTCTAAAATGAAATCATTCTTTCTTAGTTTTTGTGATAAAGCATCTATATAATTTAAAACTTGTGGATTTCTTATATCTTGAACAGGATATTCAATTTTAACTATTATTTGCATCATATCCGCTCCAAATTGGGTTCGCATATCATTCATAGTTTTTACTTCAATAACATCTTGAGGAAGTGTTTTCTCTAAAGATGGTTCTATGTGAGATAAAAGTAAAGTAGCCCCTGGTAATGTTAATATAAGAACGATTCCTAAAATTATGAGAAATAAGTTTGTGTTTTTAACTTGTTTTTCTCCTATTTTTTTACCAATTGTTTCTATAAGATTCATCTTTTTCTCCTATGCGATTTAGGTTTGCATATTTTATATTTTTTAGCTAGATCTTTTAATTCATCAATATTGGGCGTTACAATTTCATAGTCATCAGGATGCACTTCATTCAAGTCATATAGAGAGAATTCACCCTCAACTCCGAAATGTATTCTTTTTCTTATTAAATGTATTAATTTTTCTTCTAAGATTAAAAGTGCAGGTAAAGTTCCAATCGATAGAATAAATGATGCACCAACTCCTATTGCCATAAGAATTCCAAATTTTTTCATTTCAGGCATGCTTCCTAATAAAAATGCAAGAAAAGCTAAAATTGTTGCAATTGAAGCTCCTGTCAAAGCAGTACCTGTTTCAAGTACAGCGGCTTCGGCAGATTCTTTTATTGAAAGTCCTTTTTGTCTTTCGTTTTTGAATTTATTCATTAGGTGGATTGCGTAATCAATACCAATACCTATAACCATTGCAGCAACACCACCTGCTAGAGTAGAAATAGGTAATTTGAAATAGCCCATTAATCCATACAACCATGTAACACTAATAGTTACAATAATTATCGGAACAAGAGCACTGGTAAATGTGCCAAACAAGATCATAGTTATAATAAAAACTAATAGTGTTGAGATCCATTGAGTAACAGTTCGATCTCTTGAAATTAAAATCCCTAGCTTTTGTTGTATAATTGGTGTTCCCGTATATTTGATTTTAATGTTTGAGGGTCTACCTATACTTTCAACATCTTTTTTTATTTTTCTTGAAAGTAGCTTCATACGTGGATCATTTGCACTAACATCTGTAGTGGAGATAATCATCGTTTTTGTATAATCTTTATTAATGTAATTTTCAATCAAAGGATTTTGAAATAAGTTAAGATATGCTTGATTATTTAAATTAGAGAAATTATAAGGGAGAAAATCACTTACTGCGTAAACTCTTCCTATGTCTGGGTTTGAAGCAATAAGATTTTTTATTGATTGTATATATTTAATAACTCGAGGGTCTCTAATATCTTTAATTCCTTTAGGGTCGGAGGAATCTCTTTCTAATTCTAAAACAATTGCAATCATATCTTGACCCATATTGTTATCTCTTAATTCATTAAATGCTTTAACTTCACTAACTTCTTTAGGCATCATTAGTTCAAGAGATGCAACAGTTTTAACTTTATGAACTCCTCCGTATAAGAATAAAGTTATGGCAAGTACCATAAATAAAACAATAAAAGGATGTTTTACTTGAAAGTGGGCTATTTTTTTTAAAATTTTTTTATACGTCTTCATTTCTATCACAATAAGTCCAGCTTATTTTCCACAGTACTGTTAAAATCACACATTTATAAATGATTCTGAGTACCGAAATAGTTCTTATGTTTTTTGAAGTACTTATACAAATAGAGATATTATTAAACAGAATTAAATTAACATATTTTTAATAGTTATATTTATATAGAATTAAATTTATATTATGTAATATCTTGGTTAAAGAGGTGATATTAATGGTAAAAAAGAAAACAACTAAGGCAGCAAAAGTTGAAAAAAAAGTTGTAAAGAAACCAATAAAGAAAGTAGTAAAGAAAAAGGTTTCAGTTAAAGTAAAAGCAAAATCACAATCTGCTTCAAGTTTGGCAAAATATGAACAAAAAGCAAAATCTGATTTAATGAAGGCTAAAGAGAAATATAAAAAATATGAGAAAAAAGTATTGTCTGAATTAAAAAAGATTAAAACTAAAATTTCTTCAGAAGAAAAGAAAGTTAAAAATTATGCGAAGAAGAATCCTAAAAAGGCAGCAGTTATTGCGGCAGGAGTTGTTGCAACAATCGGTGCGTTAGCAGGTGCAGCAGTAGCAAGAAGAAAAAAGAAATAATTTTTATTTTTTTATTTTATTTATTTAGGTGAAATATGGTTAGAAGACGAAAGAAAATAGGGTTTATTGAAGGTTTATTTAGTTTATTATATGATGTATTTAAGAATAATTTAATTAAAGGCATAAATGGTTTGATTGAAGAAGTTTATAATGAAAGTAGAAATATTTTAATGGATCTTAAAAAGAGCATTTTTAGAAGTGTTATTGAATTATTGATATTAGTTTGTGGAATTTTGTTTTTTCTAGCTGGTTTGATACTTTTATTATCTCAGTATTTTTCATTAGACTATATTTTGATGATTTTAGGTGTTATATTTATTTCTGTTTTTATATTATTTTCAAAATTGAAATAATTACATCTTTTATGATAATTTAACTTTTTTTAAATATAAAATTTTATATATGGTTGTGTTTGGGTTATTGATATGTCTATATTTAATGATATGTTAAAAAGTAATGAATCTTTATTTAAAGAAGATATTACTGCTTTGGATTATGATTTTATGCCTAAATTAGTTCCTTATAGGGTATCTGAACAAAAACAAGTTGCATTATGTATAAAACCTTTATTTCTTGATAGAGATGGCAGGCATATTTTAATACATGGTCGTCCAGGAGTAGGTAAAACTGTAGCTGTAAGACATTTAATTGAAGAGTTAGAAGAGGATCATGATGAAATTTTGACTGTTTATTTGAATTGTTGGCAAAGAAGTTCTTCATATAAAATTTTATTAGACATATGTCACCAATTAGGATATAAGTTTACACAAAACAAAAAAACGGATGAACTAATGGATATTGTTGCTAAAATAGCAAACGATAACAAAGGTGTTGTTTTTGTGTTTGATGAGGTTGATAAAGTAGATGATCTTGATTTTATGTATTTTATATTAGAAAGAGTTCTTAGAAAGTCTATAATACTAATTACAAATTATAAATCTTGGTTAGATAATCTTGACGAAAGAATCAAATCAAGATTAATTCCTACAGTTTTGGAGTTTAGAGAATATGATCCAATAGAAACAGAAGGTATCTTAAAACAGAGGAG
>Ga0256913_10001779_pt1 | contig 11032 bp, 8 predicted proteins | sample Axial_MatmetaG_FD_185970 | JGI IMG/M metagenome (GOLD analysis project Ga0256913, IMG submission 185970) | Deep-sea worm associated microbial mat communities from Axial Seamount, Juan de Fuca Ridge, Pacific Ocean - Axial_Mat | ecosystem: Environmental > Aquatic > Marine > Oceanic > Microbial...
CGCCGTGATAGTCGAGATGACAGAGGTTACGATAAAAAAAGATCAGATAATAGATCGTACGGTGACAGAGACCAGGATAATAAAAAGCCATACAGAGGTGGCGGTCGCTATGATAATGACAATCGTCGTGATAACAGAGATGATAAAAGAAAAGCTGACAAGCCATATGGCGACAAAAGAAGAACCTTTGATAAAGAGGGTTCCGGCTCGAAACCTTTCAGAGGTAATGATAAAGGGTCATACAAAAAGAGGGATGAAAGGCCGGAAAAAAAGCGTGATTCAAAAAAGGTTACAGTTCGGTTTAAAAGAAAACGACTCGATTAAGGAAGGGGTTATTCTACCTTGTGTTTAGTTCCTGATGCGTGAGTAGCATACAGGTACGTTATAAATATCCTTTACAAAGTTATAGAAACATCGTTTACACTTTTTAGGTAGAAGTCTGAAACAAAAATCAGACAATTATGCCTTGGAAAGAAACAACGATTATGGAACAAAAAATTGAATTTATTTGTGAATAGTATTCAGGAAAACATACCATCACGAAACTCTGTAAAGGTTTTGATATATCACGTCCGACTACTTAAAAAATCATAGCCCGATTTGAGCAAGAAGGATGTGAAGGATTACGAGAATTATCGAGAAAACCAAGAAGATCACACCCTATTGCAACCGATGAGAAAGTGGTAAACAGTATTCTTCTGTTTAAAGAAAAGCATAAGCTGTGGGGAGTAAAAAAACATGGAAATTATTATATAACGATCATCCTGATGATATTATCCCAACTGTTTTGACAGTCATAAAATTCTCAAAAAACAAGGCTTACTTTCCCCTTAAAAACGGCTTCTAAGAGTACAGCTCATCTGCCCTGTTTTCGACCCTAAAGAGTGTAATGAGAAGATTCAATACGTTACTACCGAAGGCACACAAGGTATCTGTCCATCGGGTTGACGCTTGCTGGTAATGAACCTCTTTGGTCAAATGGTACTTTGTATGAAAATGCCAATTTTGGTAGAGGTGGCTTCACGGGTTTTGCTTTCTTTTGTGGTCGTCAAACAAGAATGCTTCAAATGCGTGGCGCAGGGGCTTGAGTTACACAGTTACACTCAGGCGTATGGGTTTAGTGTCCGTTGCGTGAGGAATTGATTTTGATAGATTTACTGTCTATCCCCAAGAAAGCATTCGTGTGGTAGTGGGTAGATGGGTGAATATTTGCTTTTAAAGTATCTTATGTCTTTATATTTGGTGATTTACTAATGCTTCTTTTTGTCCATGGTGGAAATTAAAAGTTTTTGAAAGAGTTGAGATTAGTACCTTAGTAAAATACGAATTAATTACAATACATAGAACCACCAAAAATCAATTCCGCCTCCCGTTCAGCTATCTTCTGATATTTTGAATATTTCTGGCTTACCCTGTTTCTTATTGTTTTCTCGTCATATCCTCGTACCCATCCGACTATTGCCGGCCATACTATGTATCTTTCAGGTGCTATCAAATCGAAAGTGTTGACTATTGTGTTATCAATACACCACCATGTTACATCATTTGTTCTACATCCAAACAGTATATTATCAGAGCAGTATGTGTGGCTTTCTACCGGAGCTTCTGATTCACCGAATAGCTGGTTGTGGCCGACAAGGATGTAAAGAGTAGAATCATCTCTCACTACTATTTTATCAATAAATTCAGTAACATGCATCCATTTATCATAGTTGTATAATTTGATGTTCAGAAATACATTTTCTTTTATGTTGTAGTAGTGTTGAGGCTTAAGTTCTTTCCAGTCGGAAGTGATGAAGTTCTTCAATCCATACTTGGTATCCCAATAGAGGCTTGAGTTTTCTAATTCATAATCCTGCATGAATACAGTTATAAACCTTTGTGCGTTGACAATACTTGTTAAAAGGATGAGTGCAATAATTAGTATTTTCTTCATGATTTTTTTATGCTTTAATTGTTTAATTTTTTCAATTTTAGTTTTACGTTTTTCAGCAATACCATGCCCTATTCTGTTAAGAATAAATCCTGTTATAAATCAGGATGCTCCAAATATTCTCAGGAACATTATAATTATTGCTACAGGAATAACAATTTTAGCATTTGGATATTTTCCCAAATAACTTTTTTGATTTTTTATTTTGTATTTTTATTGTATTTTGTTAAACGAAATAGTTTGACATTAAAATTTAAGCAAAAATAGAATGTGAAAAATTCATTTTAGGCGACATTAAATGTCGCGCTTTTTTATTTATATTCGAGGCATAATTAGATTGATGAAAAAATACGAACGACTTTCAGAACTGGTTAAAGATATCCGTAAATTTAATAATTTGACTCAAGGAGGTCTTGCAGGATTGCTTAAAGTTGACACAAGAACAGTCATGAGATGGGAGAGTGATGACTCTCTTTTGAAAAATAATAAAGTAAAAGAGTTTGCGGAGAAATTGTTCATACCCTATCAGGTTATCCATAACCTTAATTCAGAAAGGCCTATAACTATATATTTTAGTATAAAAAACCGGACTTATTCTTTTACTTCGTCAGCAGTAAAAGTAATTGATCCTTCATGGTTTAATCTGGATTTGCCCAAGGATAATGAGAGGATTCACATGATTGAATCGAAAGAGGATATTGAATTTGTTGAAAGAATACAGATAATGCAGGGCAATAAGTTTCCAATGTGGAAAGAGGTTTTTAAACAATCGGTTAAGATTATACCTGATCTTAATCTTGTTTTATTGGATCAGGCTGGTTTTTTTGCTGGGCATATTTCAATAATTCCTTTGAAATATACTACGTATTTGAAGTTAAAAAGTAAGGAGATTAAAGAAAATGAAATTAGCATAACCGATCTGACATCTAATTTTGGAGAAAAACCCTTTGTTTTTTACTATTACTCTCTTTATGCAGATTCAATGTCAAGCACATATTGTTTAATGAATCGCATATTAACTTATTTTAATGATAGAAAATTTAAAGATTATTTGTTTGCCGGAATCACTTTTAGAGATAGTAAAATAGCATTATTGAAAGAGATGGGACTTAAAGAGGTTTGGGATAATATAAATGCAGATGAAGTAGGTTTTGAAGGGACTTTGTTTGAGGGAACATTTGATGGGTTTCTTAACGAGAATGCATAATGTAATAAGATAGTTTGTTTTAAGAATATTGGTGTTATAGATAATTGCCCCATGAAAGCAATCGTTAATGGGCGTTTCATTAGTATGTTTATTTACATACCATTTTACATACCAAAAAAATAGCCAGACTATCATTATGATAATCAGGCCATTATGACTCTTAAAAGTGATCCCGGCAGGACTCGAACCTGCGACCCGCAGCTTAGAAGGCTGCTGCTCTATCCAGCTGAGCTACGAGACCATTTTGGATTAAAGCGGCTGCAAAATTAACAATAATTGTCTATTCTCAAATTATTACTGTAATAATTCTTCAATCTTCTTTACCATCCCTTCGAATTCTTCTGTATTGTACAGACGGGTTAAGTAAATAATGATGCCGTTTTTATCGATAACCACATTGCGGGTAACTCCTGCCTTTTTGTTGGCGAACCGGCTAAATATGTCAGCGTTTGGATCCAGCGAAAAGGGATAAGTAACTTTCATTTGATTTCGGAATGCTATGACTTTTGCAAGCGGTTCGTCATAATCTACACCAATCAATACAAAATCTTTGTCTTTAAATCGTTGCCATACCTCTTTTTCAAGATGGGGCATCTCCTTACGACAAACCGAGCACCAGCTGGCGGTAAACTGCAATACTACCACTTTACCTTGCAGTTTGGATAATCTCAGAGAGTCTCCTGAAATCATCTGCATAATGAAATTAGGGGCTGTGTCGCCGACCTTTACAATATAACCCCTGTTACTGTTTTGCGAATGCTGGCTAAATACAGGTGTGGTCCAGAAAGTGATGGCAAAAAAGAGACTGAAAAGACAAACCTTCATGTTATAATTTTTGGCGAAAATAATCTTTTCTTAACTGTTTTAAGTTGATAAGTTTCATTTCTGTTGCTTTCTTATAAAAAGAGACCTAAAGGATTATTCTTATCTTTGCTGCCGTTATTAAGACTGATTATAAAAGAAAAATGCTATGGCCTACAATTTATTAAAAGGAAAAAGAGGGATCATTTTTGGTGCACTTGATGATAAATCGATTGCATGGAAAGTAGCTATGCAGGCTCATGAAGAAGGTGCTGAATTTACATTGAGCAATACCGAAACTGCTTTGCGTTTTGGTATGACTAATGAACTTGCCGAGAAGACAGGTTCAGTTATTATTGCTGCTGATGCTACCAGCGTTGAAGATCTTTACAAGGTTTTTGAGAAATCGATGGAAGTGCTTGGTGGAAAGATAGATTTTGTGCTTCACTCAATTGGTATGTCGCTTAACGTTCGGAAAAAGAGAGTATACAGTGACTTGAACTATAATTACCTTCAAAAAACCCTTGATATTTCGGCCATTTCATTTCATAAGATGCTGCAGGTTGCTCATAAACTGGATGCCATCAATGAATGGGGGTCGGTAGTAGCGCTTTCATATATTGCTGCTCAGCGTGTTCTGTATGGGTACAATGATATGGCAGATGCTAAATCGTTGCTGGAGTCGATAGCTCGCAGTTTCGGGTATATTTATGGAAGAGAGAAGAAAATTCGTGTTAACACTATATCCCAGTCACCTACTATGACCACTGCCGGATCGGGTGTTAAAGGAATTGACGGATTGATGGATTTTACCAACAGGATGTCGCCTCTCGGAAATGCTGATGCGGAAGAGTGTGCCAATTATTGCGTGGTTATGTTCTCAGATCTTACTCGTAAAGTTACCATGCAGAACCTGTTCCACGACGGCGGCTTCTCAAGCATGGGTATGAGCCTGCGTGCCATGAGCATGTATAATAAGAGCCTGGAAGCAGCAATTCAGGAAGGAGACTTGGATCTCGACTAGGTTTCGTCCGAGTACCCTGATAGAATTTTATTATGTCTTATTTCCCGTGTTTATGTTTTAATGCGGCTTTGACAAACCCCACGAACAGCGGGTGAGGGTTGGCAACTGTACTTTTATATTCAGGATGAAATTGTACTCCAACAAACCATGGGTGATTTTCCAATTCGATAATCTCCACCAGATCGTCCTGAGGATTGACTCCTGCAATGCGCATTCCGTTTTTAACGAAATCATCTCTGTATAGGTTATTAAACTCGTAGCGGTGGCGGTGGCGCTCCTTAACATCTTCTTTACCATATGCTTCCATTGCAAATGAGTTATTTTCAAGATGACAATCGTAAGCACCCAGTCGCATGGTACCACCAAGTCCTGAGATCTTTTTCTGGTTTTCCATCAGGTCGATAACAGGGTAGGGGGTTTTTTCATCCATTTCGGTTGAGTGGGCATTTTTAAGGCCCAGTACGTTTCTTGAAAACTCAATGGCTGCACATTGCATTCCTAAACAGATGCCAAGGAATGGGATTTTGTTTTCACGGGAATAACGAATGGCCTCAATCTTACCTTCAATACCTCTTCCACCAAATCCGGGAGCAACCAATATTCCATCAACATCAGCAAGCTGTCCGGAAACACTGCTGCTTGTTAAGATTTCTGAGTTTACTCTTTTAATATTTATTTCTACCTGATTGGAGGCTCCACCATGAATAAAGGCTTCATTAATGGATTTATAAGCATCTTTGAGCTCAATATATTTTCCAACCAGTGCAATGGTTACTTCTTCTTTTGGATTTTTCAGGTTGGTAACAAACCGTTTCCAGTTCGTAAGATCCAGAGTGTCAGGAACAGGCGTATTTGTTTTCTTCAGTACTTCAACATCCAGTTTCTCTTCCAGCATGAGCAAGGGCACTTCGTAAATCGTTTCAGCATCAATTGATTCAACAACCGAAGATGGGGTTACATTACAAAACTGTGCAATTTTACGACGAATGCCATCGTTAAGATGTCGTTCAGTGCGACAAACAATAATATCAGGCTGAACTCCCTGCTCCAGTAATGTTTTCACTGAGTGTTGTGTGGGTTTGGTTTTTAATTCACCGGCACTTTTTAAGTAAGGAACCAGTGTAAGGTGAATTACTGCACAATTATGACCCAGCTCCCATTTCATCTGCCGAACAGTTTCAACAAACGGAAACGATTCAATGTCACCAACTGTGCCGCCAATTTCAGTTATTACAAAATCATACTTTCCTGTTTCCCCTAAAATCTTAATGCTTCGCTTAATTTCATCAGTAATATGCGGGATAACCTGAACTGTGGTTCCCAAATATTCTCCTTTACGCTCTTTACTGATAACATTCTGGTATATCCTCCCGGTGGTAACATTGTTAGCCTGCGATGTAGGAACATTCGAAAACCTTTCGTAATGGCCAAGGTCGAGGTCGGTTTCAGCTCCATCTTCTGTAACATAACACTCACCATGCTCGTAAGGGTTTAGCGTGCCCGGATCAACATTAATATACGGATCCAGCTTTTGAATTGTAACTGAAAAACCTCTGGCCTGAAGTAATTTGGCCAGTGATGATGAGATGATTCCTTTTCCAAGTGATGATGAAACACCACCTGTAACGAAGATGTATTTTACTTGTTTTTCCATTGTTTGGGAGGGATGATTTTAAGAGTGCAAAGAAACTATAAAAAAAAGCTTTCTAAAAGAGATTTCCTGAAAAATAATTAACAACTTTATTAAGGAGCATGTAATAAAAAAAGAGGTGCCCGTTTTAAGAACACCTCTTTGTAAACTAAAGTCAGGATGATGCTAAAAATAAGCAGGTCTTAACACTCCTGAAATATATTTGGCAACTCTGATAACCTGCATGGCATAGCCGTACTCATTATCATACCAAATATACATTACAACGTTTTTCTTGTCGAACGATACTTTGGTTGCCAGGCTGTCAAAAATAGAGGTAACCGGCTCACCAATAAAATCGGACGAAACTGCATCGGCTGATGTTGAATATTTGATTTGTTCAACAAGGTTGCCTTCCAGCGAAGCTTTTCGCATTAACTTATTAACCTCTTCGGCTGTTGCTTCTTTTTTAAGCGATATCGACATAATTACCAGTGAAACATCAGGGGTGGGAACACGAATGGCGTTACCGGTAAACTTACCTTCCAGTGAAGGGATGGCTTTGGCTACCGCTTTGGCCGCTCCTGTTTCAGTAATTACCAGGTTCAATGGTGCTGAACGTCCACGACGAGTTTTTTTATGATAGTTGTCAAGGAGGTTCTGGTCGTTGGTGTAGGAGTGAACTGTTTCCAGATGCCCTTTCTCAATACCATAATTTTTTTCAATAACTGAAAGTACCGGTGCTGAAGCATTGGTGGTACAAGAAGCCGCAGAAAAGATCTTCTCTTTCTTGGTGTCGTATTCATCCTGATTAACTCCGTAAACGATGTTAGGGATGTCGCCTTTACCCGGAGCAGTTAATAATACCTGATCGACTCCCTTGGCTTTAAGGTGACGTGATAAGCCCTTGCGGTCTCTGAAAATACCCGTGTTATCGATAAGTATGGCATCATTGATTCCATACTCGGTATAATCAATGCTTTCCGGTGAGTCGGCAGCAAGAAACAGTACTTTGTGTCCGTTAATGTATAAACTCTTGTCATCTACATCTTCGATGGCTACTCCTCGAAACTGACCATGAATGGAGTCGTGACGAAAAAGAGAGGCTCTTTTGATAATCTGCTGGGCATCGTTGCCGCGGGTTACAATGGCTCTGAGACGAAGTTGTGCTCCGTTACTCTGGATAATCAGTTCGCGCGCCAGTAGTCGTCCGATACGCCCAAAACCAAAAAGGATAACATCTTTTGGTTTGTGGTTTTTATCCGTTTTGCCGTTGATAAACTTTTTAAGTTTATGGATAATGAAGTCATCAGCATCCAGATAATTCTTTCTTTCTTTAACCCACTCGTGGTTAAGTTTACCAATATCAATGCGTGTTGGGTTTACATTGCAGTGTAAAATAGCTTTGGCAAGTTCAAGGGAGTCTTTTACATTCAGGGTTCTGCCAATAATGTTCTCGGCATAGGAGTGTTTGTAAAGGATAACACTGGAGCTTCTGTCAATCAGCTGGCTTCTGAAAAAAAGCAGCTCAATTGATTTGTCGTAAAATAGTTTGTAAATTACATTGATGAATTCATTGCTCAACTGTTCTTGTAAGACCCAGTTTTTAAGGGAACTCTCGTAGTTTCCGTTCATTTGTCCTGTTGTCATTGTCCATTTTTTTGGTTAACAATTTAATGAGAAATAAGCTGTGAAGCAAAGATATGAAAAGTTGTTTTTATCAAGACAAATGGTTAGCTATTTAGGTGTTTTACTGAAAGGTACTAAATAGGGACGGTTGTTCCGAACACCTTTTGTTTTTGTGTTATCCACGTTTCTGCTTTTTTAGGATCAGAAAAAATAGAAAGCCTAAATCTGTGGTTGGACAGCGTGGCTTTAAAAATGCTTCCAAATAAAACTAATTCCTTTGAATTAGTAATGATAGCCTGAAAAATCAGAATATTTTTTGGTAAATTTTGTTGCGATTTATTGACAAAGGCATAGAGCCTTTTCAATGGAAAATCGTAAACGGCATCTCTTGTATCTTCAATCAGATAGATGTTTTTTGTTACGTCAAAGAAACTGGTATCCTGGAGTGATTCGATTGCTTCATTGTATGATACTCTACCGGATATTTTTTTATAATAGATGTTCTTATCAGCGTCAAGCAAGAATGATCTTTTCATAATCGAGTAGATTAAAACCAGTTGAATCTTATTGATTCAACTTGTAAAGTTAATAAATTATAAATGTAATTTGTAAAAAGGGATAATTTAATAATCAGAATTTGGATTTTTGTTTAAACGAACCAATAAAAAAAACCTTATCAATAATTTGATAAGGTTTTTAAAAGTGTGCCCAAGATAGGACTCGAACCTACACGGCCGTACGGCCACTACACCCTGAATGTAGCGCGTCTACCAATTTCGCCACTTGGGCAAGAAAATAAAAGAACAATCTAAATTGTTCTTTTATTCTATTATTGTGCCCAGAACAAGAATCGAACTTGCACTCCCGTTACAGGAACATGGCCCTCAACCATGCGCGTCTACCAGTTCCGCCACCTGGGCAATTAAGCGGGTGCAAAAATAGAATTATTTCTTTTTATACGGCAATATTTATTGATAAATATTTTAAAATTAGTTTGCTGGCTCAATATGTTAGGTAACCTTAGCGTGTTGCTGATTTTTATCTATATTTATTGCTTCAAATAAATCTTATTAATTATGTTTAAAGACAGTGACTTACAACAGATGAAGGGGAAGAAAATTGAGATTGGTGTTGTTGAGAAGCAGCTTGATAACTTCAAAAAAGGTTTTCCATTTATAAATTTATATGCACCTGCTATCGTGGGAAACGGCATATTGAGTTTTAGTAAAGAGGAAGCTGAAAAGTGGGAAGATTATTATAATCAAAACTATAATGATTATGAAATATTAAAGTTTGTGCCTGCATCGGGAGCTGCAAGCAGGATGTTTAAACATTTGCATGAGTTCAGACAGAAGTATAGAGGTGCAGACGAGGATATTAAAGCTTATGAGGCTGATAAAAGTTTTAATTCGGTTTATTACTTCTTTGAAAATATAAAACAGTTTGCTTTTTACACTAGTTTAAAAGATGTGTTGGCTGCTGACGGGTTAGATATTGATGAATTAGTAGCACAAAAAGATTTCAATCCTGTTCTTGATTATTTTTTAACCGAGAAGGGTCTTGACTACTCAAGGCTTCCCAAGGGGTTGCTGTTGTTTCATAAATATGAAGAGGGACAGCGAATGGCTCTGGAAGAGCATTTGGTTGAAGCTGCAAAGTATGCGGTAAACGGTAAAGGTAAAGCAACCGTTCATTTTACCGTTTCACCTGAGCATCAATCGAAGTTTGAACAGGTAGTTAATGAACGCAAAGGAAAATATGAATCAGCTTTTGGTGTTTCATTTGATGTGACTTATTCGCAGCAAAAGCCTTCTACTGATACTATTGCCGTGGATATGAAAAACGAACCTTTCCGAAATGAGGATGGAACTATTTTATTCAGACCGGGTGGACACGGTGCCCTTATCGAAAATCTGAATGATTTGCAGGGTGAGATCGTGTTTGTGAAAAATATCGACAATGTGGTTTCGGACAGATTGCGTGAACCAACGATTTTGTATAAGAAGGTAATTGGTGGCATCTTGCTGGATACTCAGGAAAGAACTTTTGATTTTCTTGAAGCATTGGAGGAAGGTAATTTATCGGATGAGGAGTTGAACGAAATTAGAGACTTTGCAGCAACACATCTGAATATCTTTATTCCTGATGCTTTTGAAGCTTATGATGAAATGGAGAAAATTGATTTTTTGTTTAATAAGCTTAACCGGCCAATTCGTGTTTGTGGTATGGTGAAGAACGAGGGAGAGCCTGGAGGAGGACCGTTTTGGGTCAAAGATGAAAAAGATGAGTTGTCGTTACAAATTGTTGAATCTTCTCAAATCGACTTTACTAAAGCTGATCAAAAGAAGATTGTTAATAATGCTACGCATTTTAATCCGGTTGATCTGGTTTGCGGAATTCGTGATTTCAATGATAAGCCATTTAACCTAATCGATTTTGTTGATCCGAAGACCGGTTTTATCTCTCAAAAATCAAAAGATGGCAGAGGTTTAAAAGCACAGGAATTGCCCGGTTTGTGGAATGGTGCCATGGCCGACTGGATTACCATATTTGTAGAAACTCCATTGATTACCTTTAATCCGGTAAAAACGGTAAATGATTTGCTGAGAGAGCAACATCAATAGAGGAGAACAGGTTTGTAAAAAGTTACTATGCGGGTAAACTCACGGTTGCAAACCGTGAGATAGAAGAGTAAAAGGTGAAAGCCCAAAACGCTGAACTTCAAACTTTAGATATCCCTAACTCCAAAACATTTTGTTTAGCTTTACTTTTTAAGAGCTTAATAAACAGGTTTGCTGTAGAATATCA
>Ga0256913_10001780_pt1 | contig 11032 bp, 8 predicted proteins | sample Axial_MatmetaG_FD_185970 | JGI IMG/M metagenome (GOLD analysis project Ga0256913, IMG submission 185970) | Deep-sea worm associated microbial mat communities from Axial Seamount, Juan de Fuca Ridge, Pacific Ocean - Axial_Mat | ecosystem: Environmental > Aquatic > Marine > Oceanic > Microbial...
ACTATGATGTAATCATTAAACGATACATGAATTCCGAAACTGAAGTGGTTTTGGAAAATTTTGCGGATGTCGGTTCTGCTTACGGCCTCTGCGTTAACAACACCATTGTTTTGGATAACCAAGCTATCGGAAACGGCTATACCATTGAAGGAACAGGCACCTACGTCAACAAAAACAAATTGGAATTCACCTATTTACTGGATGACGGAATAGATCAAGAAACCCATACAGCAACTTTTACCAAGGAGTAGGCCATATCTCTTTCAAGGTTGGCTCCTTCTTTGGCTTGAAATTGATTTTAATACGCACATAATGGTTGGTGTCAAGTTTGGCCAATGAGTCTTTGATTTTTTGCTCTCTTATTTTCTGTTGAACTTCCAAATTCCCCTGAATTTCGGTTAATAAAGCCAACGCCTTATCATAAAGTTGCTCCATCTTTACGGGATCTGAATTGTAATAATCCAAATTATCCTTTAATTCTTTGGGAGTTAAATGGAATTTCTGATAAATATAACTGTAATAACGATCGTTATCGTTCGGTTTGTAGTGATGATGCTCCCGTTGATATTCCACCGCCCCGTCAGCCAACTGGATATGGGTCAAAACCATCACAAACGTATCTTCCGGAAGCAATCTTTCCGGCTTTTCACCTTTTAACCGATGTTCTTGATAACATCCCGAGAAAAGAAACAGAATAACTAAAAAAAAATATCGCCGCATTAATTCCCCATTTCAGACATGAACTTAATTCTCACCAAGCGGATCTCCTCTTCCGTATATTCAGGTTCTCCCAATTCCGCCAAAGCATCTTCCACCGAATCGGTTTCCGCTTCGGAAAAATAATCGAAAATGTCTTCCTTATGATACTCATCAATCACTTCATCTATGTAATAATTGATGTCTATTTTGGTTCCCGAAGCCACAATTTGCTCTATTTCTGTCAACAGTTCATCAAAAGTAATATTCTTGGCATGGGCAATATCTTCCAGCGGAAGTTTACGGTCAATACTTTGGATAATATAAACTTTTAAGCCCGATTTATTCACCACCGACTTAACAACCATATCGTTTGGTCGGATGATGTCATTTTCTTCCACATATTGCTTAATCAACTCCACAAAAGGCTTTCCGTATCGCCTTGCTTTTCCCACGCCAACACCTACAATTTGCTTTAATTCTTCTTCATTGATCGGATATTGAATGGCCATATCTTCCAATGAAGGATCTTGAAAAATCACAAAAGGCGGAAGACCTTCTTTTTTAGAAATATCTTTTCGCAAATCTTTTAACATGGCCAACAGCTTTTCGTCACCGCCACCTCCTTTGGCGCCGGCTTTAACTACCACATCGTCGTCATCTTCCATTTTTGCGTAATCATGATCCTTAGCTATCATAACACTAAAAGGTTTTTTAATAAAATCTTTTCCTGCTTTCGTTAATTTCAAAATGCCGTAATTTTCAATATCTTTTTCAAGTAACCGTCTTACCAATGCTTGTCGAATTACGGTAATCCAAAAACGTTCATCATGTTCTTTACCTTTTCCGAAAAATTCACTTTTATCAAGTTTTATACTTTTTACATCACCACTCTCTTTACCTGCCAAAACTTCCGATATGATCTTGGCCTTATACTGTTCTTTAAGCTCAAGGATCGTTTTTAACAAAAGTTGCATCTCTTTCTTTGCTTCAAATTTCTCCTTGGGATGTAAACAGTTATCACATGCACCGCAATTATCTTTTGTATATTCTTCGCCGAAATAATGTAATAAAAGTTTATGCCTGCAAATGGACGATTCGGCATAAGCCACCGTTTCAAAAAGCAACTCTTTGGCAATCTCCTGTTCCGAAATGGGCTTATCCTTCATAAACTTTTCCAGCTTCTGAATATCATCATAACTGTAAAAAGTAATACAATTACCTTCTCCATTATCTCTACCCGCTCTACCGGTTTCTTGATAGTATCCTTCCAAGCTTTTTGGAATATCGTGGTGAATAACAAAACGTATATCGGGTTTGTCTATTCCCATTCCAAAAGCAATGGTTGCCACGATCACATCCACTTCCTGCATCAAAAACATATCTTGATTTCTTCGTCTTACGGAGGATTCCAAACCGGCATGATAAGGCAATGCTTTGATACCGTTCACTACTAACGTTTCGGCAATTTCCTCAACTTTTTTACGGCTCAAGCAGTAAACGATTCCAGATTTCCCTGGCTGAGTTTTGATATATTTAATGATGTCTTTAATAACATCTTTGGTTTTGGGTCGTATCTCGTAATAGAGGTTAGGTCTGTCAAAGGAAGATTTAAAAATCTTAGCATCTTGCATTTCCAATGTTTTCAAAATATCTTCCTGAACTTTTAACGTTGCCGTTGCCGTCAATGCTATAATGGGCACCTTTTTGCCGATGGCATTGATAATCGGTCTTAGTTTTCTGTATTCGGGTCTGAAATCATGTCCCCATTCCGAAATACAATGAGCCTCATCAATGGCATAAAATGAAATATCTATTTGTTTTAAAAATTCAATATTCTCTTCTTTGGTCAACGACTCGGGGGCCATATAGAGTAATTTGGTTTTCCCGTCCAACAAATCTTTTTTCACACGGGTCAACTCCGATTTGGACAAAGAAGAATTCATTACATGGGCAATACTGTCCTGCGAGCCAAAGTTCCTGATCATATCCACCTGATTCTTCATCAGTGCAATCAAAGGAGAAACAACAATGGCCGTCCCCGAGTTCATTAAAGCCGGGAGCTGATAACACATAGACTTTCCTCCACCCGTGGGCATTACGACAAATGTATCGTTGCCGTCCAATACACTTTCAATGATTTTTTCTTGATTTCCTTTAAAACTGGAAAACCCAAAGAATGTCTTTAAAAGCTCATAAAGCCCACTCTTATCCACTTTCGTTTTCATTTTCAAACTTCAATTAGCCTATTATAAATATTTCAATTAGTCTTTTTTATTATTAAGGTAAATGCTTTGTTTTTATCTCAATTAAAATTTCCGTTTCATTATTCTTTAACGGTCGGTTATTACAAATATAACTTATTTTAAATTGTTTTGGTAATTATAAAGGTAAAAATTTTATTCCATTACACAAAATAATCAGTATTTCTTTTCGGAAATGCCTAAATTACAAAGCTCTGATTACCAAACCAATTATTTTAAACGAACACTAAATTTAAAAAACAAGGTAAGCTCAACAGGTGCACAACCGTTAAAGTGCCGTTGTAAATTCAATTCTTCTTTATATTAATCTAAGGTAACAGGAATCCAAAAGAAATTCCTGTTTGAAAGAATGTGTACCGTCTAAAATAGGCAAAGAAACACAGGAACAACAAAATAAAATCAGGTCTCTAACAAGAATCTTAAACGACCTTTCAACAAATTTTGAAGAACACGGTAACATTTTCCTGTTTTTTTTCTCCTCACAAGCTTTAAAAATTTCATTTACTCACTAAATTCATTCTATTCCCAACATCAGTCTATGATGCCTGATAGCAATACATTAAATAAAAGCTTATGTTTTTACAATTTATTTTTCTTGAAAAGAATAAAAGAAAAATATCACAGCTCCCACCGTAGCTTTTATCGATAATAATATCTTTGCAGAAAAGAAAAGCAGTAAATCTAAGTTTGACATTCCGATTTTACACGATTGATCGAACTATTTTACTTGTAATGTTACGATGTTGACAAGTTTGGTTATTTCAACTTATAGAAATGAAACTTTGGACTCAAGAGTTGGTAAAAAAATATAGACAACGAACCGTTGTAAAAGGGGTTTCCGTGGAGGTTAATCAAGGAGAGATCGTTGGCTTGTTAGGTCCTAACGGTGCAGGAAAAACAACCAGCTTTTACATGATCGTTGGTTTGATCAAACCTTTTTCCGGCCAAGTCTTTTTAGATGATAAAGATATTACCGGCATGCCCATGTATAAAAGAGCCCAACATGGCATTGGTTACCTTGCTCAAGAGGCTTCGGTTTTTCGAAGGTTATCGGTGGAAGACAACATTTTGGCTGTCATGGAATTTACCAAATTAACGAAAGCCCAACAAAAAGAACGACTGGAATCGCTATTGGATGAATTTGGTTTGCAGCACATTAGAAAAAGCAAAGGAATTCAACTTTCGGGCGGTGAAAGAAGACGAACGGAAATTGCCCGTGCGTTGGCAGTGGACCCCAAATTTATTTTATTGGATGAACCTTTTGCCGGCGTGGACCCTATTGCCGTGGAAGACATTCAATCCATCGTAGCTAAATTAAAAGATAAAAACATCGGGATTTTAATCACCGACCACAACGTTCATGAAACGCTTACCATTACCGACAGAGCCTACCTTTTATATGAAGGAAAAATTTTAAAGGCAGGAACAGCAGAAGATCTGGCCAACGACGAACACGTTAGAAAAGTTTATTTAGGTAAAAACTTTGAGCTAAGAAAAAAGAAACAAACAGATTAATCTTCTTGTATGTTGATCAAATAAAGCACCAACGAAAAGAAGAGGTAGGTGATAATGATAAAGGGAACCGCCACTATTTTGTACATCAACAACAATAAAAGCGAAATCAAAAGAAAAACATACTTAATTTCATTTCCTTTCCACCCGTAATGTTTAAATTTCAATGCAAACATCGGGAAAGAGCTGATCATCAAAAAGAAACCGAAAACAGCTACCGATGAAAGAAAATAAGCATTGGTAAAAAACATATAAACCATTCCCCTATCGTGATAAAGTGTTTGACGAATAATGGGCAATGAGGCTATAAGAAAAGCCAGGGCAGGTGTCGGCAGCCCCTTAAAACCCATTTGTTGCGAATCGTCAATATTGAATTTAGCCAAACGCAATGCGGCACCCCAAGGGATCAAAACGGCAACCAACGAAAAAAGATGATAACCGCCGAGGTCATCTTGCGGCCGACCATGACTGATCATCAACATTTTATACAAAATAAACCCGGGTGCTACACCAAATGAAACCATGTCGGCCAACGAATCGAGTTGAACACCGAGTTCCGATTTTGCTTTCAACAAACGGGCGGCAAAACCGTCCATAAAATCAAAAGCCGCAGCCAAAAAAATAAAATAACCCGCATAAGCCAATTCAACCTCACCTCCGGTCAATGTCAAATAAATGGCCACCAACCCCATTGTAAGATTCAATAACGTAATCAGATTTGGTATGTTTTTACGCAATATCATCCTTGTTTTTTTATCAAAAATAAGGAAAATCCTTATCAGAAGCCCATCATACCATCAATTTTCTTTTTTCTTTCCCGCTCTACCCTTTTTAAATTCCACACTTTACAACACTCAAACATCAAGATATATTGTTTTTTAAATATTTTATTTATCTTTGGACTCAAACTAAATAAAAATAAAAAAATAGAATTATGGCTAAAGTTGTCGTTTTGGGAGCCGGTATTTCCGGACACACCGCTTCTACTTGGTTAAAAAAGAAGTTGGGGAAAAAACATGATGTCATTGTCATTACGCCCAACGCGTATTATCACTGGATTCCTTCCAATATCTGGGTTGGAGTGGGCAGAATGACGGTAGATCAAGTAAGATTCAGGCTTGACAAGAGGTATCAAAAAGCAGGAATCATCTACAAGCAAGCAAAAGCCCTATCTATCCACCCCGAAGGAGATCAGGAACATGAAAAAGGTTATGTTACCATTGAATACACGGGTCAGGACAAAGTGGGGCAAAAAGAGAAGGTTGAATACGACTTTTTGATCAATGCTACAGGACCTCGTTTGGCTTTTGACAAAACACCCGGTATCGGGCCCGGTCAACATACGGTTTCCGTTTGTTCTTACGACCATGCCGCCGAAGCTTGGGAAAAACTTCAAGAAGCGTTAAAAAAACTGGAAAAAGGTGAAAAAGTGAGATTTGTCATTGGCACCGGCCATCCTGGAGCCACCTGTCAAGGTGCTGCTTTTGAATATATTTTGAATGTAGCGTATGAAGTACGGAGAAGAAAATTACAACATTTGGCCGATATTGTTTGGCTGACCAATGAATATGAATTGGGAGATTTCGGAATGGCAGGTGCCTACATTAAAAGAGGCGGATATATAACAAGTACGAAAATCTTTACGGAATCTTTCCTAAAAGAGCGCGATATACGTTGGATCAAAAGAGCCGGTGTATATAAAGTGGACGAAAAGAAAATTTATTATGAGACTTTGGACGGCGAATATGAAGATCTTGATTATGATTTCGCCATGTTGATCCCTGCCTTTACAGGGCCAGGTTTAAAAGCTTTTGATAAAAAAGGGGAAGAAATAACCGATAAACTTTTCAAACCCAATGGCTTTATGGTTGTTGATGCAGATTACACTCCCAAACCGTTTGAGGAATGGAAAGCATCCGATTGGCCTTCCACTTATCAAAACCCTGACTACGGCAACATCTTTGCAGCCGGGATTGCCTTTGCTCCTCCACATCCCATATCCAAACCGATGAAAAGCCCCAACGGGACACCTATATTTCCGGCTCCACCGAGAACAGGGATGCCTTCCGGTGTTATAGGAAAAGTGATTGCTCAAAACATTATTGAATGGATCAAAACGGGAGAACCCAAGTTAAAGCACAAAGCATCCATGGCAAAAATGGGTGCAGCCTGTATCGTTTCTGCCGGTTACGGTTTAGTAAACGGTGCTGCCGCCACAATGACAGTGTTCCCCATTGTTCAGGATTGGGAAAAATATCCACAATACGGCCGAGATCTTTCCTATACCGTTGGTGAAGCGGGATTGGCTGGACATTGGCTTAAATGGTTCATGCACTATATGTTCCTGCACAAGGCAAAAGGATATCCTTTATGGTGGCTGCTGCCTGAATAAAATTAAATGTGTTTATAAAATAACTAAAAATAAATCATTATGGCTAAACAAGATCCGACAAGAAGAACAACGGCTTATTCATTGGAGTCGTACCCTCCTATGCCGACCAAATTGACCCTGTTCTTCAGAAGATGTATTATCTATCAATTTTTCAGATTTATCATTCTGAATATCAAAATCCTAAGAATTGTTGTAGGTGGACACTCCTAACAGGATTGTTCCAACAAAAAAGCCGGTCAAACTCCTTTGTTTGCCGGCTTTTTTTATAACGGTTTTAACTCACCTACTCTTATCCCAAATAAGATTTCAGAATTTTACTTCTTGATGTTTGCTTTAAGCGACGAATGGCTTTTTCTTTAATCTGACGAACACGTTCACGGGTCAAATCAAATTTTTCACCGATTTCTTCCAATGTCAAAGGATGCTTTCCATCCAATCCGAAATAGAGTCTGATCACATCTTGCTCTTTTTGTGACAAGGTAGAAATAACTCTATCAATTTCTTTCCTCAAAGATTCGTAAAGCAATCCTGTTTCCGGCGTTGTGGAATCATCCCCTTTAATCACATCAATCATCGTACTGTCTTCATCTTGCAACAAAGGTGCATCCAACGATGTATGTTTACTGCTGTTTTTAAGGGCTTCCTTAATGTCAGCCACGGAAAGTTTGGTGTAATCAGCAATCTCTTGAATGGACGGCGGACGTTCAAACTCTTGTTCCAAATGAGCAATGGCATTATTAATTTTTGTTGTCATCCCGATTTTATTCATCGGAAGTCTAACAATTCTTGCCTGTTCAGCCAAAGCTTGCAAAATTGATTGACGAATCCACCATACGGCATAAGAGATAAATTTAAAGCCTCTCGTTTCATCAAAACGTTGAGCTGCTTTAATCAAACCCAAATTTCCTTCATTGATAAGATCGGGCAAACTCAATCCTTGATTTTGATATTGTTTTGCCACAGAAACCACAAAACGCAAATTCGCTTTTGTCAGCTTTTCCAATGCCACTCTGTCACCCTGCTTTATTCTTCTTGCCAACTCCACCTCTTCATCGGCAGTGATAAGGTTCTCCTTACCAATGTCATGAAGATATTTATCCAATGACGCTGTTTCTCTGTTTGTAACCTGTTTTGTGATCTTAAGTTGCCTCATATTGTTGTTTTTATTTAATTTTTATAATTTAATCATTCAAATACCAATGATTGCATTGTAACAATCGGACAAAACGCTATACAAAAATCATCCCAAATATGACCTTAACACCTTACTTCTTGAAGTATTTTTCAACCTTTTGATGGCTTTTTCTTTTAATTGTCTCACTCTTTCACGGGTAAGGTTAAATTCTTCACTGATTTCCTCAAGAGTCATCGGGGCATTACCTCCCAAGCCGTAAAATCTTTTTAATATCAAGGCTTCACGTTCAGGCAAGGTGGAAACAACACGGTCAATCTCTTTTTGCAACGATTCATAGATCAAATGAGTTTCCGGTGTATCACTGTCTTCGCTCTTCAACACATCATACATGTTGTTATCTTCATCCTGAAGCAAAGGCGCATCCATGGAAACATGTTTGCCGGCGTTCCTCATGTTGTCTTTAATGGCTTGTTCGCTCATTTCCAACTCATCGGCAATCTCGGAAATATGCGCCTCCCGTTCGTAAATCTGTTCCAATCTGGCGGCAGCTTTCTTAATCCGATTAATTGATCCTATTTTATTCAAAGGCAAACGAACAATACGCGACTGTTCTGCCAAGGCTTGCATTATAGATTGACGTATCCACCAAACGGCATACGAAATGAATTTAAAACCTCTTGTTTCATCAAAACGTTGTGCCGCTTTGATCAGTCCGAGGTTCCCTTCATTAATAAGGTCTGGTAAACTTAGCCCTTGATTTTGATATTGTTTGGAAACCGAGACAACAAAGCGAAGATTAGCTCTGGTCAACTTTTCCAGAGCTAATTTATCACCTTGCTTTATACGTCTGGCTAACTCTACCTCTTCTTCGGCCGTAATTAGGTCCACTTTACCGATTTCGTGCAAATACTTATCCAGTGAAGCAACGTTACGGTTGGTGACCTGTTTAGTAATTTTTAATTGTCTCATTAAATGACTGTTAGGTAATAAATAGCTTAATTTTCATTTTTGTGATGATTTCCTCTCGGACCGTGATCTTTGCGTTCAGGTCTGGGGATCAACACTTTTCTGGAAAGTTTCAACTTTCCTGTTTTGCTATCAATACCTATCAGTTTCACTTTAATTTTATCTCCTACTTTTAACACATCTTCAACGTTGTCAATACGTTTCCAGTCAATTTCCGAGATATGCAACAGACCGTCTTTTCCCGGTAAAATTTCAACAAATGCACCAAAAGGCACAATGTTTTTCACTTTACCCAAATAAACTTCACCCACTTCGGGTACTGCCACAATTCCTTTGATGATCTCTTTAGCCTTTTCAATGGATTGTTTATCGCTCGACACAATATCGATCACGCCGAATTCTCCTTCTTCCGTAATGGTGATAACCGTTCCCGTTTCCTTTTGCATCTCTTGGATGATCTTACCGCCGGGGCCAATGATGGCTCCGATAAATTCCTTATCCACCAAAATTTGTTCTATACGCGGAACATTATCCTTATAATCTTCACGAGGCTCACTGATGGTTTTTGACATTTCGTTCAAAATATGCAACCTTCCTTTACGGGCCTGCTCCAATGCTTGTTCAAGAATTTCGTAACTCAAACCGTCCACTTTAATGTCCATCTGACAAGCCGTGATACCGTCAGCCGTACCGGTTACTTTAAAATCCATATCTCCCAAATGATCTTCATCTCCCAAAATATCAGAAAGAACAGCATATTTTTCACCATCAGTGATCAAACCCATAGCGATACCGGAAACCGGTTTGGAAATCTTGACTCCTGCATCCATCAAGGCCAAAGTACCACCACATACGGATGCCATGGATGATGAGCCGTTGGATTCAAGGATGTCGGAAACCACACGAATGGTATAAGGATTCAATTCTCCTTCGGGAATAACATATTGCAAAGCCCTTTGAGCAAGGTTTCCGTGACCAATCTCACGTCTTCCGACTCCTCTGATGGGATATGCCTCACCGGTTGAGAAGGGCGGGAAATTGTAATGTAACATAAAGGTGCTTGTACCTTCAATCACAGCCCCGTCAATGGTTTGTTCATCCATTTTACTACCCAATGTAACCGTAACAAGCGCTTGGGTTTCACCACGGGTAAAGATAGCCGAACCATGAGCTGAAGGAAGGTAATCAACCTCACACCAGATAGGTCTTATTTCATCCAATTTTCTGCCGTCAAGGCGAACACGTTCTTTTAAAATAGCATTTCTAACCGCTTCTTTTTCCACATCATGGAAATAACGTTTCACCAACTTTTCCTTTTCTTCTCTTTCCTCTTCCGGCAAAGTCTCGAGGAACTCATCCCTGACCGCCTTAAAAGCTTCGGTTCTTTTGTGTTTATCGGCAATACCTGCCAAGGCAATTTGATAACATTTGTCATACGTGGCTTCTCTCACCTGCTCACGTAAGGCTTCATCATTGGTTTCGTGGTTGTATTCTCTTTTCGGGAATGCTTTTTCCACTTTGGAGGCAAGCGCTTCTTGAGCTTCACACTGAACTTTAATGGCATCGTGAGCAACTTTCAAAGCTTCCAACATCACTGCTTCGGAAACCTCTTTCAGTTCCCCCTCCACCATCATGATGTTTTCTTTGGTAGCACCAACCATCAAATCAAGGTCGGCGTTTTCAAGTTGAGAATGATTAGGATTGATAACATATTCTCCTTGAATACGAGCTACTCTCACTTCCGAAATAGGACCTCCAAAAGGAATATCCGAAACGGCCAAAGCCGAAGATGCTGCCAATGCTGCAAAAGCATCAGGCAAAACATCATTTTCCCCTGAAATCAGGGTTACCAACACTTGCGTTTCCGCATGATAATCAGACGGGAACAACGGACGTAAGACCCTATCAACCAATCTGGAAATTAAAATTTCATACTCCGAAGGTCTTCCTTCGCGTTTAAAAAAACCTCCCGGAAATTTTCCGGTGGCAGCATATTTTTCTTTATAATCAACGGACAGTGGCATAAAATCCACATCTTCCCTGGCTTCTTTATTAGATACCACTGTG
>Ga0256913_10001781_pt1 | contig 11030 bp, 4 predicted proteins | sample Axial_MatmetaG_FD_185970 | JGI IMG/M metagenome (GOLD analysis project Ga0256913, IMG submission 185970) | Deep-sea worm associated microbial mat communities from Axial Seamount, Juan de Fuca Ridge, Pacific Ocean - Axial_Mat | ecosystem: Environmental > Aquatic > Marine > Oceanic > Microbial...
GGGTTGGTATCCCTCATTGTCCGGTTTGCGGCAGGAAAGTATCCAGCCAGTCACCGCAGCAGATGGTTGACAGAATTCTTGAATTTCCAGAAGGGTCGAGATTGCTTATAACCGCTCCGCTTTTTCGTAACAGGAAAGGTGCTCATACAGATCTTTTCCCGGAACTTAGAAAAAAGGGATACGTTCGGATTCTCATCGACGGGAAAACCAGAAATCTCGAAGAGAATATCACACTGAACAGCAAAAAGAAACATGATATTCATCTTGTTGTTGACCGGATTGTGTGCGAAGCGGGCATCTCGAGCAGGCTTATGGACTCCGTCGAAACGGCTTTGAAGGAAGGAAATGGCTTACTGTCCATAGTAAATGCAGACACAGGTGAAGAAGTACTGATGAGCGAAAACAGTTCCTGCGCATGGTGCGGCATAAGCATGCCTGACCTCACTCCGCAGCTTTTCAGTTTCAATAATCCTCTCGGGATGTGTCTTAAGTGTTCCGGACTTGGGTACGAACTGAAGGTCGACCCCCTGCTGGTTGTACCAAGGAAAGCACTGTCTATAAAAGACGGAGCAGTTGCTCCATGGGGAGTTCCGTCAAGCCAGGTAAAAAACCTTGTCGGGGCACTGTCACGGGAACTTGATTTCAGCCCTGGAGCTCCGTGGCAGAGCCTCCCTCATGAAGTGCAGGATGAAATACTCTACGGTTCAAGCAGTCGTAAAATAAGTATATCCTGGTCTTCAAAGAACAGCACCGGAACCTGGGAAACAAACTGGGAAGGAGTGATTCCAAGGCTTGAGCGGCGTTACAGGAGCACGAACAGTCAGGCGGCAAGAAAATACTACGAAAGATTTTTTAACAAATCCGACTGCTCCGAGTGCGGAGGTACCCGCCTTAGAAGGGAAGCCAGAGCCGTAACGATAGGTGACAGGGGAATACATGAACTTAATTCCATGACCGTTCAGGACCTTCACGATTTCTTTTTCAATCTTAAGCTTGACCCCTGGAGGCAGAAAGTAGCAACGGAAATTCTAAGGGAGATCCGCAGCAGGCTTGATTTTCTGGTCAACGTGGGTCTTCATTACCTTACTCTGGACAGGGCTTCACCAACTCTTTCCGGTGGTGAAGCTCAGAGAATAAGGCTGGCAAGCCAGATAGGAAGTGGTCTTACGGGAGTGCTTTACGTACTGGATGAACCTACAATCGGCCTTCACCAGAGAGACAACAAAAGGCTTCTATCAACTCTGAAGAATCTCAGGGATCTTGGCAATACAGTTCTGGTCGTGGAACATGATCATGATACGATTCTTGCCGCTGATCACATTGTAGACTTCGGCCCGGGAGCGGGAGTGCACGGTGGCCGCGTCGTTGCTGCGGGAACCCCGGAGGATATCATTTTATCGAAGGACTCTCTTACCGGCAAGTATCTCTCGGGAGAGAAATATATTCACAGAACCGTACCGGTTACAGGAAAAGCATACGGTTACCTGTCTTTGAAAAATGCAAGTCTTCACAACCTCAAAAATGTTAATCTCAAAATCCCCCTGGGAAAGTTCATATGCATAACCGGGGTATCCGGCTCGGGAAAGAGTTCCCTTATCAGCCAGACGCTCTATCCGGCCATTTCTGCGGCAACGGGAAATTCCCTTAAACTTCGCCCCGGTCCATTCAGCTCCCTTGAAGGAATTGATAAAGTGGACAAAGTCATAAACATCTCCCAGGATCCAATTGGAAGAACACCCCGATCCAATCCCGCGACTTATTCCAAAGTATTCGACCACATAAGGGGCCTTTTCGCACAAACACCCCAGGCAAAAATCCGAGGGTACAAACCCGGAAGATTCAGCTTCAACGTAAAAGGCGGCAGGTGTGAGGAATGCATGGGCGCGGGTGTAAAAAAAATAGAGATGCATTTTCTGTCAGATGTTTTCATAGAATGCAAAACGTGCAGGGGGAAGAGGTTCAATCGGGAAACTCTCAAGATCACTTATGCCGGGTTGAGTATTGCTGAAGTTCTGGAGCTGACGGTAAGCGAAGCACTGATTCATTTTGAGAGAATACCCGCAATTTACCGTATACTTAAAGTTCTGGATGATGTCGGGCTGGGTTACGTAAAACTGGGGCAACCGGCAACTACCCTTTCCGGTGGAGAAGCACAGAGGATAAAGCTCGCGAGGGAGCTTTCGCGTCCGGGATCAGCCCACACGGTGTACATTCTTGACGAACCTACAACCGGCCTTCATTTCCATGACGTAAAGAAGCTGCTCATGGTACTGGGAAGGCTTGTCAAGGCTGGAAATACCGTAATTGTCATTGAGCACAATCTGGATGTTATAAAAAACGCAAGCTGGATAATAGACCTGGGACCGGATGGTGGTGATGCCGGGGGTGAAATAATCGCAACGGGAACTCCCGATCAGCTGGCTGAAAACGGGAATTCGTACACCGGCAAATTTCTTAAGGCTGTGCTTCAGGCGGATACCCGGAAATGAATGATCCTCTATGCAAAAGAAGGCTTGAAAGAGAACCCAGAGCCCTGAAAACATTTTTCAGACTGCCGGATATTCCCTCCACATTGTTCCATGCTGAAATCAGCCTTCCCCCGCATGAAAGCTTCGTCGAAATGGCATCGTACCCGCCCAGTATTCCGAAATGAGTTTTTATCCTGTCGATTGGACCCGGAGATATTTCTTCGGGAATTCTGCTTAAGATTCTGCTCCCGATTCTTGAGCTGTTACCTTCACCATCCTCAAGGTAAATAAATTCACTCCGAAGAGCATTCCTGAGTTTTTCAGCGATTATTTCCAGCGAAGTGCAGTCCTCCGTGAGCAGTTCCATAATTGTTGTGCTAATTGAATAATCCCAGCCCGGATCTCCCGTATTGAAAACCGTAAGCATTTCGACCCCGGATATTTCAGTATCTTTATCGGCTGACCAGATGATGGCTCTGTTGCCTCCATGGTCTTTACTTTTTTGCAGAGCCGCGTAGGCCCGGCTGACAATAAGCTCCGGATTTTCAATGGAGGAAGAGGACACAGCGGCTCCGATACTTACGGTTACCGGAACTCGGTCGGGTCTAATTTCACTCCCGGCAATCACGCCGCAGATTCGTTCGGCAATCGCTGAAGTATTCTCTTCTCTGGTCCCGGGAAGAAGAACACCAAAAAGGTCCTCCTTCAGCCTGCCGATTATGTCACCTGGTCGAAGCATCCCTTTAATGGTACTGACAAGAATTTTCAGTGTTTTATCTCCCATTCTGAAACCGAATAAGTTGTTGATTTCACTCAAACCATCAACATCCACAAGAAAAACCGACAGTGGAACAGCAGCAGAAGTACTGTTATCCTTTAATTCCAGCAGCCGTTTCATCCATGAATGACCGGTGTCCGAACCGGTTAGTGTATCTATGTAAGCCATGGATTCCCTGTCACGGAGAAGAAGCGAGCATCCTATCTGCCGGCAGAAACTATTGATAAAAAACTTTACCGTTCCTTCAACAGTATTAAATGGGGTATTCATTTCAATCAGTACATAGTTTCCCCGCCGGGAATGCAGAGAGTGCAGTTTTCTTTCGATTCTGGCCGGAATAACAGATTTTTCCGTTGGAATAATCATGTACCTCCTGCTGCCGAAGGCGTTTCTCCCGAAATTATCTATTGATTTCTCCTGTTGTGGAAGCTGCAGGATTATTTCTTCCACTTCACTGCAGGGAAATCTTGATCTGCCCGTGCCGTAACCTTCGATTATGCTTATTTCACTGCCCCGAACCCCCAGGACCAGGACCCTGTCTGCACCCGTAAGAACTCCCAGGGTTTCAATGCTGGCGCTTATTTCTGTACGGGACGAAATTCTGCCGGATACTTCACTGATTTTCCTGAAAATTTCCAACGGTTCATCCTCGAGTTTCTTCTCTATTTCATCTCTCAGGTCACGAAGCCCTCCTTCGGGAGATTCCGCGGATATTCTAAGGCCTGCAAATCGTTTTTCTGCTCCTGTTCCAATCATGAATTCTTCTCTGGCTTTTCCGGACAGCTGAAGGCGTATATGTTCGTCCAGTTCCGCAAGCAGCAGGGTTATTTCTGCAGCTTCTCTGAAATCCCTGCCGGAACTCAATCTGATCCTGCATCGGAGCACAAGCCAAACAAGCAGAAGCATGTCCAGTTGTCTTGCCAGAATTTGAGCCGACTGAAAGAAATCATCAGCATGCTTTTCCTTCGAGGCAAGAATACCACTGATACAGAGTCTCCATGACAGAAAGGGTTCTCTTTGGCTGCTGGATGAATCAAGCGCGGCGGCAATAGACGAAGCAGCAGTGTCAAAACCTCTTGCGAAAGCTTCCATGGCAAGAATCAGCGCGTAAACCATGAAATCATTCCCTGGAGAAGCGAGGAGATGCTCGGATATTTTTCCCGCTTCTGCAATGGGTTCAATTCCACCGGCTAAAGATTTAAGAAAGCTGCCGGTGCCCGGCAGAAGAAGGTCTTCCCCGCCTGTCGCTTTCGTTTCTTCTCCCGACAGGAAATCGAGGTAGGTTTGACACCAGGCCGTCATTGATTCTTCTTCTGACAAATCAGGTGAACCCGTTATTTCATAAATCCTTTGCGTTGTTTTCCTTGCCTTATCAAACTGCAAAGTTCTGGTATACATATCAACCATGTGATCAAGGGCGTACAGCCTGTTTGAAAGATTTCTGCTGGTTGAAGTCCTTTTTGAAACACTTTGCATTATGCTGATCAGACTTCTTACCGTGTAAACCGGGCGTTCTTTCATTTCGAAAACAATTGTGTTCAGTACTTCCATGACAGCAAGCTGATCGTTAATATTCTCTGCCAGCAGGAGTGCTCGCTGGAGAATGATCATAGCAGCCTTTTTTCTCCCGGAAGCGATAAATACTTTTGCCCTGCACCATTCAAGTACCTGCTGCGTTTCAAGAGAGATCACAGGCATTTGCGTCATAGCTGAAAGAATAGTTTTCTCCGCCAGAGCGCTCATTCCGAGTCCTGCCAGAGCGGAAGCGGCAGTTGCAAGTATTCTGACGTTAATATCGCTGTCGTCTAACTCCGGCAGCCATCCTATTACTGTTTCAATTAACGAGGCTGCGTCTTTCATTCCCTCGAAATCTCTCGGGATCTCGGCAAGCGCGCTGAGAATGCCTGGCACCCAGCATCCGGAACACTTTTCCATGCTCAACTTCAGAGCGTCCTTCAGGTTCCTTTCTGCCTGAAGCAGCCTGGTCTTGAGCAATTCAAGTTCTCCAAGCCGCATAAGAGCCAATACCCGGTCTTCAGTGGTTTTGAATTGTGAAAAATGTGCTTTGACGAATCCTTCGGCGACTGCGTATTCAACGTTTCTAAACTTTCGCGGTTCGTAAACCGTAAGCACTTCGGCTGCCTGCTGCTCTGTCAGACCGGATTGATCAGAACGCATAATTTCAGTGATGAAGTTTGAAAGAAGCCTCAAATCACCATTTTCCCGAGCCTGTCTCATCGCTCCTGTAAGCAGGAACGCTCTGTTTTCCAAGGATGGATTCCCGTCTTTCAGGACCATCATAATCTCGGGAACTGTCGCTCCGGGAGACAGCAGCACATACTCTGACAGCTTCTTAATCCACTTCACTGACATGGCTGAGCCATCCGTTTTATCAGGTACGGTCCATCCGTCGGTATTGTACTCCCGCCTCCTGCACACAACTCCGTTTTCTTCAAGTTCCGCAAGTGCCTCATGAACGGATGTTACATCTGTCTTCAGTATTTGTGATATGGCGCCCACACTGAGAATATTTCCCAATCCCCGCAGAAGATCCGGAATCAATTTCCCGAAGAACAACGGTGTTTTCAATATTCCTCCTTCTGTCCCGAGCGGACGACAGGGAAAGCTTGCCTTATCGGTTCCCGCTGAACAACAATATTCAATATACGCGGGAAGCGTACCGGGCACTTGTTCACCGGTTCCACGCGGGTTATCTTTCCAGCTCTCCATGATGCGCTGAAAGAGTATTTCCGGAAATACGAAAGGACTATAAAGTGACGTTACAAAAGCGTTACAACGCGAAGGAGTCAGAACCGCGCTGGCAGAAGTTCTGGAAAGATCAGGGTATTTTCAGATACAACAGCGATTCCGGTAAACCTGTGTACTCCATAGATACGCCTCCACCAACAGTATCCGGCAAAATTCATATGGGGCATGTTTTCAGTTATGTCCAGGCTGAAGTTATGGCAAGATATCACAGAATGAAAGGCATGGAGGTTTTCTATCCTTTCTGTTTTGATGATAACGGTCTTCCAAGCGAACGCTTCACTGAGCAGCAGAGGAATGTAAAGGCTCAGGATATTCCAAGAAGCCGGTTCGTCGAACTTTGCCTGGAAGTTACAAAAGAAGCTGAACATACCTTCCGTGACCTCTGGACACGATTCGGTTTTTCATGTGACTGGGACCTGCTCTATACAACAATCGATCCGTGGGTCCAGAGAATCAGCCAGAGATCCTTTCTGGACCTCAAAGACAAGGGATTAGTATACCGAAAGGAAGCACCCACTCTCTGGTGTCCCGAGTGCGGGACAGCGGTAGCTCAGGCTGAAACAGAAGATAAAACATTTTCATCCGTATTTCATCATCTGGACTTTAAGCTTGCGGACGGGAGCGGCACAATACCCATAGCAACTACAAGACCTGAACTCCTCCCGGCATGTGTAGCTGTTTTTGTTAATCCCGGTGATGAAAGGTGGAGTGACTTAACCGGAAAAAAGGCTGTTGTTCCCATATTCAACCACGAAGTAATGATAATGGGTGACTCAAAAGTTGAAATGGAAAAAGGCAGCGGGATAGTTATGTGCTGTACCTTTGGTGATACAACAGATATCGAGTGGTGGCAGGGGTACGATCTTGACCTGCGAATAGTGCTTGATAGAAAGGGTCATATGAACGAACGGGCCGGCTTCCTTCAGGGAATGTACTGGAAGAAGGCGCGTAAAGTTCTTGTTGAAAGACTTATCGATGAAGGTTACACGAAAAAAAGTGAAGATATCAATCATGACGTGAACGTTCATGAAAGGTGTGGCACCCCTCTTGAATATCTTGTCAACATGCAATGGTTTGTAAGAATACTGGACAGGAAGGATGAGCTCCTGCAGTGTGGTAATAAAATCAGCTGGTATCCCCCTCATTTCAAAGTACGCTTCGATCATTGGGTAGAGAATCTGAAGTGGGACTGGTGCATAAGCAGACAGCGCTACTATGGTGTTCCGTTTCCGGTATGGTACTGTGAGGAATGCGGAGAACCAGTCTTCGCGAAGGATTTGGATCTCCCGGTGGACCCACTTGAGGATATCCCTGAGCAGGCCTGCAGAAAATGTGGCGGTACTTCATTCAAACCAGAATCTGATGTAATGGATACATGGGCGACCAGCTCACTTACTCCTCAGATAAACGCAAGATGGGGAGAGAAGAACGAGAGGAAAGGTCTGATGCCAATGAGCCTGAGACCTCAGGCTCACGATATAATCCGCACATGGGCGTTCTATACAATCACGAAGGCTTACCTCCACTCCAATGATATCCCCTGGGGGGATGTTATGATAAGCGGGCACGCCCTCAACCCGAGTGGCGAAAAAATGTCAAAAAGCAAGGGTAACGTGGCAGGTGACCCTCTGCTTGCGCTTGAACGTTATTCGGCCGATGAATTGAGATACTGGTCATGCAGCTCGAAGCTGGGCAGCGATGTTCTATTCAGCGAGGAAGTCCTTGGAGACGGAAGACGCCTCGTAACCAAACTCTGGAATGCGGTCAAATTCGCTGCGTCAAGACTTGAAGACTACGACCCGGAGATCAGACCCGATCTGAAGCCGTTTGACAGATGGATACTGTCCCGTTTTACAATCGCGGTTGAGAAAGCCACTTACGGAATGCAGAAGTACGAATACTCCGTAGCCATGGACAGAGCTGAACACTTTTTCTGGAAAATCCTTTGCGACAATTATCTGGAAATTGCCAAAAAGCGACTGTACGCTGACGATAATCCTTCAGGGAAACAGTCGGCGCAGTATGCCCTTTACAGGGTGCTTTACGGTTCGCTCAGGCTTTTCGCGCCGGTACTTGTTCACGTAACCGAAGAGCTTTATCAGTCAATTTTCAGAGAATCCGAGAAATACGAAAGCCTTCACCTCGCTCCCTGGCCTGACCCCGATTATATGGATGAGGAAGCCTTGAAATACGGAGATATGAGCCTTCATATTATCGAGCAGTCCAGAAAATTCAAGAGTGAACAGAGCCTCAGCATGGCTTCCCCTCTCAAGGCTCTCGAGATAGAAGCCCCGGAGGAAGACCTTGACGGACTTGGAACGTTGCAGAGCGACCTGATGAATGTCACCAGAGCAGAGGACATTCTCTGGAAAAAGGGCAGCAATTTATCTGTAAGGGTTATTCCACCGGACAAATGATTTTAATTCTGACGGTTTACAGGTTACCGCTAGCGGAAATTGATCTGATGCCTTATAAATTAGAAAATTACTTTAACAGATTAAGAGGGCTCCTATGAAATTCCCTATATTGCATGACCCCGGCAGCATAGAATTATTGCTCAGCACGGTCTACAAGGCTAAAACGCCAAGGGTGGTAGATCATGACTACCTTGTAGGTCTTGGTTTCAAGAGAGAGGTGGATGAGGGGCTTCTGAAACTGCTTCTCTTCCTGGGGTTCATTGACGAAAACGGCCAGCCGTCCTCCCTCTGGGATAAATCGCATGACCCCGCACAGGCTTCCCTTCTTCTCACTAAATCTATAAGGGCTGCCTACAGCTCTCTTTTCTCCGAGTATCCGGAAGCGGACAAAGAAGAAGGCTCCAGGCTGATGGAGTTTTTCAGGAACAGCACCGGCGCGTCAGACCCCGACGCAGCGTACATGATACTTACATTTAAGGTTCTCTGCGATCTGGCAGAACTTCCCGGAAGTAAATCAAAAGGGAAATCAACTGAAACAGTCACGGTCCCCGCTGCGGCGCCCGGGCTGAAGAAACAGAAACCAAAGGGACCGAAAACTCCGCCGGTTTCTTCCAAACCGGAAAGCAAACCGGTTATAAGAATATCCATAAACATCGACCTTGATGATAAATCTGACCCGGATCTGAGAGACCTGGCCATGAAGCTGCTGAAGAAACAGCTCGAACTTTAATTTCTTTCCGGTGTTATCAGATATGGAACGAAAGGAGAATATAGACGAAATGAAGAAGCAGATTACGTTATTACTATTAATCACTCTGGCAATCGGCTTAACCTCCTGTGGAGACGATGAAAGCCCCGCGGCTCCGGGTGATAACCCTGCCGCATCGACCCTTTCAGCCACGGCGGGAACAACAAATTCAGTTTATGCAGTCTGGACAATGTGTCCGGATAACGATTTTTCTGAATACAACCTGTACCGGTCAACCACTTCGGGAATCTCCGCCGACCCTCCTTCCAGCCCGGTAAGGACTGTATCCAACGCGTCTGATACTACTTTTACCAATACCGGCCTGACATGGGGCGAAACGTACTACTACGCATTACAGACAAAGAATTCAGGCAATAATACCGCATGGAGCAACGAAGTACAGGTAACCGTGCCTGATTCAGGCAGTGGAAGCGCTTACCTTACCTGCTACCAGATCCAGGGACAGCAGGCATCTTCACCTTACGCCGATCAGGTAGTTTCTGTAACCGGAATAGTTACCTCGGGCGGAGGAGTTCTTTACGGAGGATACGCAGCGATTTGTGACGCAACGGGTGGCCCCTGGAGCGGTCTCGTTATCTACGGAGACAGCGCCGCAACCCTTGTAAGAGGGGACAGCGTTATAGTATCCGGTACTGTTCAGGAATACTTCGGCATGACGGAACTTACCTATCTTTCTGCTGTCCAGGTTATTTCAGCAGGGCACACGATTCCAGACCCTGTTCCGTTAACCACCGCCCAGGCATGCGAAGAGCAGTACGAAGATGTACTGATAGCTGTGACCGATGCAATCGTGCTCAAGGCAAATCAGAACAGCTACGAGATCGATGACGGAAGCGGCAGCTGTTATATAGGTACGCGGGGTGATTTCACAGAACCCAATGTTGGCGATACAGTAGATGTCCAGGGTCCGCTTTTCTACGAATTCGATGAGTGGCGTATTCAACCTCGTGACAACAACGATATCACCATCAACGGCGGGAGTGGAGGCAATGCCTACACCTGCTACGAAATTCAGGGACAGCAGGCATCTTCACCCTTTGCAGGGCAGACTGTCAGCGTAACGGGAATCGTTGCTGTTGGAGGAGGCGAGTACTATTCCAGCACGGCCGCGTATGCGGTAATTACGGACGCTTCCGGAGGCGCGTGGCACGGTCTCACTCTCTTCGGAAGTGATGTAAGCAGTCTCAACAGAGGTGACAGTGTTACTGTTACAGGTGAGATTCAGGAGTATTATGAGTTTACCGAACTTGCCTACCCTTCGAATGTTGTGGTTCATTCAACCGGACACACCATTCCCTCTCCCGAGTCAGTCAACACGGGCGATGCCGGTCAGGAGCAGTGGGAATCGGTACTCATCTCGGTCTCCGATGTAATTGTAACCCAGGATAACCTTCCGCATGGAGAATGGACGGTCGATGATGGCTCCGGAGATGCCCGTATCGATGATCTGGGTGATTACACTTATACACCGGTCGCCGGTGATACTTTGAGTGAGATTATCGGAGTATGCTGGTACAGTTTTGATAACTACAAGATGGAACCCAGGGACGACAGCGACATTACAAACTAGTATAGCGTATCGCTAAAACCTTTTTGCAGCACTGGACTTGCATACCGGGCATGTATTCGGGCAGGTTCATGACAAACGCAGAACCTGTTATCCATCGCTGGAAAAACTTTGACTTTGACATACAGTATATATAATGGTTTTTGCGAATCGCTCTACTAGAGGTGTATCTGCATTGCATTCGATAAAACCCGGACTCCGGACGAGTCAGTCTGAGTTGTGCAAGCCCGGTGGAATTATCTGGATTCCCTTGACAACCACT
>Ga0256913_10001782_pt1 | contig 11023 bp, 10 predicted proteins | sample Axial_MatmetaG_FD_185970 | JGI IMG/M metagenome (GOLD analysis project Ga0256913, IMG submission 185970) | Deep-sea worm associated microbial mat communities from Axial Seamount, Juan de Fuca Ridge, Pacific Ocean - Axial_Mat | ecosystem: Environmental > Aquatic > Marine > Oceanic > Microbial...
ATTGGCCCAATAATGTAATTGGTTCAACAGTTGCAAGTGGAGGAGGTTTAAAAAGAGGAAATATTGGTATTTATGATAGTGTATCTTATAATGGTGCAGATCCAACAGATAGGATAAGTGATACAAATCAAAAAGCATTATTAAATTTAAGTAATGGAAAAGGAATATGGGATTTTAGCGGTAATATTTGGGAATGGACAAATGACAGTTTTGACACAAATGAAGAAGGTTCATTAGGTCAGAGTACAACTGGTTGATATGAATGGACATCAATTTCAGGTTATAATTATTTGAAATCATTTGATTTAAGTTTAAATTCTAGTAATGGAGTTGGTAAAGTTTATGCAAAAGTTAATGATGTTTATCTTTCTGGAACAGTTTATGCATTTATTCGTGGTGGCGATTGGAGTAATGGTGCCCTTGGTGGTGCTTTTGCTCTGCGTTTGCGCCACGGATCTTCGTTCTCAAATATGTATCGTGGGTTTCGTTGCTCATATGAACCATAAATATTATTAAATGGATTAATAATAAGTATTTTTTAAAAATTTCAATATAAATTAATTATTTTTTAATAAAAATTTTATCAATCATTTCTAAATATGTTGAACTTGACCATAATTGAATTAAAGATCCTTCTGCTTTCTGTTTTATTGATGAACTTATTTCGGAACTGAAACCTATACAACCAAATTTTAAAATATCTTGTGTTGAACTACTTATTATTTTAGAAATATATTTTCTATATTTTTTTTCATTAAGATCATTTAATACTATTGCTGTAATATTATTTATCCAATACCAACTATCGCCACAATGATAACTTTCATTATTTTCTCCTGTATAGTTTTCATGATAATTTTTATCTTTATGGGAAAGAGTTGAAATACTTCCCCATGAATTATATAAATGTAATAATGCATTATCAATTATCTTTTCCCATTCATCTAAAGTAAATAAATCTGGATAAATATAATATGCTAAAAATATATTTGAAGTTATTTGTTTTTTTTCAGCTTCTTGATATAAATTATAATCTGAATAAAATTTATTTTTTATTTGATTTTTTAATAAAAAACAAAATTCTGCAAATTTGTTATTTTCTTCTAATTTTAAAATATTTGATAATATTTCTAAAATATTTACAAATTCTAAAAATTGGACTTGAATGTCAATTGGAAAATCTACTTCAATTGTATCCATCCAAGAATCACCATTTTTAACTTTTAATAATTCTTTATTTAAATCCCAATAATTTGTTGCAATTTTATTAAATGATGAATATAATTTATTGTATATATCTTTTAATTCTTCTCTTGTGAAAATTTCATTTAAATGATTTTTCTCGGTTAAATGAAAAATAAAATCTCCTATTCTTTTAGCTAACCAAAATACTCCATCTGCACTACTTAAACTACCTTTAATATTTAGCCTATTTAATAATCCTGTTTCTTTATCAATATTATTAATGTAGAAATATAATCTTTCTTTTACTAAGTTATATTCGGAATTATTTATAAATGCCCTAATTCCAACTAATTCGTCCCTAGTCCAAACTTGATTAAACCAAGGCAAACCTGCAACAGAACCAAGTTTATTTTTAGTTTCTTTATCGTGTAAAATGAAATTATAAATTGCATTATTTGATAATTTATAAGCAACTGAAACATTTTGTGAAATTGGTTTTAAAAATTCAATATCTTTAGTTAAGTCATGATAAATTTCTTTATCAAAGTTAATTATTTCTTCTTGGTGTTTTTCAAGTAAATTTATTTGTTCTAAAACCTCATTTTCTGAAAAACCACTTCCAAAAAAAATTCTTTTTTTATCATAAATATTTATTTCTAAATATCTATTAATATACATTTTTGAAAGTGAATTTCTTTTTTTTGAATATGGGTATTCTTTTTCAAACCATTTGTCTAATATTTTATAGTCAAAATTTACAGTTTTAATTCCAAGATATAATTTATACTCTGTTTTATCTTCTTTGATTTTTGTATATTCAATTATCAAAATTTGATCTTTTTTATAAGATCTATAGTTTCTTCCCCATTTATCATAATCCTCAGATTTTCTCATATCTAAATCAATATTTATATATCCATTGAAATTCTCAATATCATAAATTAATCCTCCTGTTGGTCCAAGATAAAATGAATCAGAAGTACTTGTCTCGATAGTATTTAATGAAGGGTTGTCATTATTTTCAACTAAAATTTCTGAAAATTTACTTTTAAAATTTCTTTTAACTTTAAAACCTTCGAATTCAACTAAATCTGTTTCTAATCCTTGTGGTTTTATTGAATCAATAATTTTAAAAGTCGAATTTTCTTTTTGATTGAAAATATTTAAACCTTCAGATTTTATTGAATTTTCATCAAAACCTAAATTTAAAAAATCTCCTTTAATATTGGTTAATAAAAATGTTAATTTTTCGATTTCTTCTTTATCAATTTGTTGATAATTATAAAAATTATCTTTAAAGTTAAATCTAATGTTCATAATTATAATTAAAAATTATTAATTTAAAATAAATTCTAACTATAATAAAGTGAGAAAAATAAAATAACTAGAATTAAATTGATTTATTCTTGAAAAATTCTTTTAAGTATATTATTTATTTTTGAAAAATCTTCACCACCATCTAAAATTAAATCAAATTTATCTTTAAATAATTTCTTTTTTATTAAATAGTCTTTCTCATTTTTCAAAGAATTAAAAAAACCAATATTTAAAACCACATCAAAATCTGACCCTTCAACCATCTTTAAATCTCCAAATGAATCTCCTATTAAAATACAACCTTTTTTATTTTTTAAATCATTAAATATTGGTAATGAAGAAAGTTCTTTAAATGTTTTATTTTGAGAATGAATTAAATCGCCTTTTAACTTAATAAAATCTCCTACTTTATTAAAAAATATTTGATTTGCAATTACATGTATATTTTCAAAATCCATTTTATTTTTTTTAAGAAAACTATGAATTAAATTATAAATTCCAGCAGAAAAAATTATAGTTTCTATTTTATTTTCTTTAGTAAAATTAAAAAAATCAAAAACTTTATTTTTTAATTCTATTAAATTTTCATCAATTATTTTATCAAATACTTTTTGAGTTAATTTATATTTTTTATATAGTTCAAATTCTTTTTCCCACCATGAAATCATCAATTTAATCTTTTTATCTTCAGACATATTTTCTTTTCGTTCTAAAGGATAATAATAATTAAATAAAATATTACTTTCTTTAACTTGTTCTACTCCTAATAAATGTGAATTATTTTCAAAAACACTAAAAGAATTAGATCCTCTAACCCCATTGACTATTCCTTTTGTTATAGTATCATCAAAATCAGAAATAATACAAATTTCTGAATTTTTTAATTTTTTAAAAAAATTAATCTTATTTTTAAGATTATTATTCAATATCATTCTTTTTTAAATTCTCTTCTAAAAAAATTATAAATATACCTTGCTCTTATTTTTCCAATACCTTCAATATTTTCAATATCTTTTTCTTTAGCTTTAATTAATTTTTCAATGGTATTGAAATAATTTAAAATATTTTTAGCTGTTACAACATTAATCTTTGGAATTGAAGAAATTACTTTTTCTAATTCTTCATTTTCTGAAAAAGAAGTTTTATTACTAACTAAAGAAATTTCTTTTTTTACTTTAGTTGTTCTTTTAGCAATAGTTCTTATAAATTGAGCCGTATCTTCTAAATCTTTAGTATAAATTATTGGTATCCTATAATCTATAGCAATAGAACTTAATGTAGCTCTAATTACATTAGGATTCAAATTTCTAATAGAAAAAATATCTTCTTCTCCTTCTAAAACTAAAACAGGTCTTCGATAATTTAATGTTAAATCTTTAAGTTGTAAAAATAACCTTTTATCAATAATTGAATTAACAAAATCCTTTTTTGATTTCCTTTCTATTGCAATATTTTCTGAGATAATAATATCACCTACATCTAATCTTTTAGTTTCAATTTTAATTTCTTTGATTTTAAATAATTCTTTAATTAAAGCATTATTTTCTCTTGAATCTATATAAATTAAAATTCTGTCATCAAAATTAGAATTTATTTCAACTTTTTTTTCTACATTTTTATTATTATTGTTACTATTATTATTGTCATTATCATTATTTTTTTTAATAAATTTATCTAAGCCAATTTCTTTTTCTACTCCTTTTGGTTTTAAATTAATAGTATCTTTATTTTGATAATTTTCTTTAATTTTATCTAAAACATTATACATCTTTTTTTCTTTAGCTTTTGCTACATGACGCATTATTACATCTCTTGTATCTTTAGTTATAAGAACAATAACTTTACCTTCGTTGAACCTTCCTGTTCTTCCACTTCTTTGTATTGTTCTAATTGCAGAAGGTATTGGTTCGTAAAAAATAACTAAATCAACTTTTGGGATATCTAATCCTTCTTCTCCAACTGAAGTAGAAACTAAAATATTATATTTATTTTCTCTAAAATCATCTAAAATTTTTTTCTGATTTTTTTGAGATAAACCGATATTATTTTTTTTACTTTGTCCAACAAATAAAGCAGGTTTTAATTCTTTTATTTCTTCTAATTCTGAAGTTATTTTTATTGCTGATTCTCTATATTGACTAAAAATTATTAATTTTAAATCCGGATTATTTTTTAATTCATTTCCTATAATTTCTTTCAATTTAATTAATTTTGGATGTTTAATATTTTGTTTTTTTAATTTAGATATTTCTTCAAAAGCTTCTCTAAATCTAATGTCTACTAAAAGTTCTTCGACGGCTTTAGTTTTTTGTTTATTTGATCTAAAAAAATCATAAAAATAATTGTATGCAGCAACAATTTCTTGAGATTCAAATAATTCAATTCCATAAGATAGTTTCATTAAACCTGCAGATATTGAAATTGCTTTAAAAATAATTTCATTTTTAGAATTATTTAGTTCAATTCTGAGTTCAATTTGTAATTTTAATAAATCTGTTTTAGTAATTGTATTTATATTTTTTTCTTGTAAAAAACCTAAATTTTTTAAAAGTTTTAATCTTCCAAAATAACATTCGTTTAATTTGTTTTTTATTTCTTTAAATTTATTATTTAATTCTACTTCAAGATATTCAACTTTAGTTTTTTTAACATATGGTTTAACATCAAAATCATCATATTTTTTAACTTCAACATATTCAATTTTTAAATTTTCAATAACTTCTGTTATTTGTTCAATTGAAGTTCCAGGCGAAGCAGTTAAAGCTAAAATATTTACATTTTTTTTATTAAATTCTTCTGCAATGAATTTATAGGCATAATTTCCTGTTGCTCTATGTGCTTCATCAAAAATTATTAAAGAAAAATCTTTAATATTTATTAAATTATTAATTATATCGTTCTCAATTAATTGTGGAGTTGAAAAAATGAAATTATTTTCTTCATATAATTTAATTCTTTTTTTAGGCCCTACTAATCCAGTTAATACTTGAAATTTAAAATCATTTGGATTTTTAAAAAAATTCATAAAAGCAGTTTTTTGTTGTTCAACTAATGGTTTGGTTGGGGCTAAAAATAATATTTTCTTTTTACTATTATTGAAATAAAAAGTACTGAGTAATAAAGCAATTATTGTTTTTCCAAGGCCTGTAGGTATGACAACTAAACTATTTTTATTTAAACTATTCCCAAAAATTGTTTCTTGATAGACTCTAGGTTTAAAAGAAGAAATAAGTTTAATTTGATTAATTTCATTCATTAAAATTAATTAAAAATAAAAAGTTTAAAAAGATATGTTTTTATTGGCTTGATTTTAATTTAATTTAAAAATATTAGATAAATTTAAAAAGAAATTCAATTTCTATTTTAATATTGTGGATTGATAGTTTAAACTTACAGTCCCGTAGTGTACCAGACAAACTTTTTAAAAAAAAGTTTACCAAAATTGGTATGTTTACAACAATACTGTATAACTTACAGTCCCGTAGTGTAGTGGACTATCATTCAGGCCTTTGGAGCCTGAGACCCCAGTTCGAATCTGGGCGGGACTATGTTTTTCTTTAATAACCTTTAAAAATGAAAATTGGTTTCTTTATATTACAAGCAATTCAATTTTGATTTTAATTTATATTAAAATCTATAGGATACGTTTGTTATTAAACAATAATATACCCGAAAATGGCTAGAACACATGCAAGAGTTAAAGGTAAATCCGGTTCATCTAAACCAGCTGTAACTGATTTATCTTTTGTTAATTTAAAGAAAGAAGAGATTATCAAATTAATTTTAGAATTTGCTAATAAGGATATGAGCACTTCTCTTATTGGTTTAAAATTAAGAGATACTTATGGAATTCCAAATGTTAAAAAAATTATTGGAAAATCTATTACTGAAGTTTTAAAGGAAAATAAATTATTATCTGAATTACCTGAAGATTTGAATTTTTTAGTTATTAAGGCTAGAAAGTTAAGAAAACATTTAAGTTTAAATTCCAAGGATTTACATAATAAAAGGGGTTTAATTTTAATTGAATCTAAAATTAGACGATTATCTACTTATTATAAAAAAACAAATAGAATTTCTTCTACTTGGAGGTTTGAATAAAAATGGCAAAAATAGTAGTTAAATCAAAGGTTAAAAAAATTAAGAGAAAGTTTCCTGTTGTTCTTAAAGCTCCAGAGTTTTTAAATTCAGCTGAACTTGGAAATACTAATATTACAGATTTAAATTCATTAATTGGTAAAACAACAAAAATTAATTTGATGTATATTACTAAGAATATGAAAAATCAAAATGTTAGATTAGTTTTTAAAATTGTTGAAGTTAATTCTGGTGTTGCAATGACTGAAGTTATTTCTTATTCACAAATACCTTATTACTTGAATAGATTTATTAAAGTAGATTCAACATTAATTGAAGATTCTATTATTTTAACATCTAAAGATGGAAATGAGATTAGGATTAAACCTTTTATGATTACAAAATCAAAAATTAGTAAAATGGTTGGTTCTTCAATTAGAAATAAATTTAAAGAAATTTTAAAGAAAGAAGTTGAAAGTAAAAATGCTGCTGAATTTATGAGTAGTGTTGTTTTTTCAAAAGTTCAAGTTATGTTTAAAAATGAACTTAAGAAAATATTTCCTTTAAAAGTTTTTGAATTTAAAAAAGTAGAGGTTTTAAGTAAAAAATAAAATGGAATTAATTGAGTGTGTTGAAGAAGCTGAAGTTTTAAAAATAATTGTGAATTCAAATGAGGAATCATTATTTTTTTTACTTAAAGGTTATTTAAATGAAGCTTCTGAAGTTGATTTAGTTGGAGTTAGCAAAGACCACCATTTAATTGATAGAAGTGAGTTTTATCTTAAAGTTAAAAAAGGTTCATCAAAAACTTTTTTTAAAAAAATGTTAAAAGATATTAAAAAAAAACTAGAAAAATTAAAAATTAAGTAATTTTTTTAGATTTTTAAATTAATACAAAAATAAATATATATAAAAATAAAAATGGGAATTTTAGGATTTAGTTTTTTGAAATTTGATGCAGAGAGAAAGAGCCCAAGTAAAGCTTCGGGAAATATTGAAATTAATCATAATGTTTCAATTAAAAATGTTACTAAAACAAAATTGAAAGTTGGTACTAATGAAAATGAGGTTTTAAAAATTGAATTTGAATTTATGGTTTTATATACTAATGGATTAGGTAAAATCTCTATTGTTGGGGATGTTATTTATTCTGATACTAAAGAAATTATCAATGAAACAATTAAAAGTTGGGATGCTGATAAAAAATTAAATAAAATGGTTAATGAACCAGTATTTAAATTTGTTTATAATAAAGCAATTATTAAAGCTTTAGATATCTCAGATTCATTAAATTTACCTTCACCAGTTCCAATGCCAAAAATAAATTTTTCTAATGATAAAAAGAAAGCTTAATTGCCTTCTTTTTAAAAAAATTTATAAAGCTTTTGACATTTTATTTAGTATTGTGCAATTAATGACAAAAAATTGTTTTGTATAATAATTAATAGATTAGTTGAGTATTACTACCAAACATAGCTCAACGGTAGAGCGGTCGGCTGTAGAATCTTTGTGACTGGTCTTATATAAGACTAGGTTGAACAAATAGACAGCCCCTGTTTTAAGTGATGTAGAAACCGACAGGTTCCCGGTTCAAATCCGGGTGTTTGGACTCACAATAACATCATATAAATTAATAAAAATTAAGCCCAAGTAGTGTAGTTCGGCCTATCATGTTGCCCTGTCGAGGCAACGACCCGGGTTCAAATCCCGGCTTGGGCGCTTAATAAAAAATATTAAAGTGACCAAAAAGGGATTTTTCAAACCTTTGGTACCAAGAATTTCAAAGAAATTGTTGGGTATCCCGGCTTGGGCGCTTAATAAAAAATATCAAAGATAATTAAAAGTTATTTAACTTTTTAATTATTCTGAATTTGATATTTAAAAATTCAACAAAACTTAAAAAATAATAAGTGTTTTTTAATAATGTTGAGCCGTTAGCTCAGTTTGGTAGAGCACTGGACTTTTAATCCAGGTGTCGCGGGTTCGAATCCCGTACGGCTCGTTTAAAAATCTTATTGTTTAAAACTTACAAATTGCTAAAAGTAAGTATTTCAAAATTTCAAATGGCCAAAGAAAAAAATGTTCTAACTCCAGTACATAGAAAACTGGAAAAAAGTGAAATAACTTCCTTATTTAAAAAGTATTTAATTGAAGATGTTTTAAAATTACCTAAAATTAAAATTAAAGATCAAGCATTAGCTGAATTAGATGTAGAAGTTGGTGATGTTATTGAAATTACTCGAAAAAGTTTCGCAGGTAAAAGTAAATATTATAGGGTAATTATTGAATAAATTAAAATGGATAATAAAGAAATAATTAAAGCTTATTTTAAAGATAATACTATAGTTCAAAGTCAATTGGATTCTTTTAACTATTTTATTGAAGAAGGATTGAAAAGCATAATTTTAAATTTTAATAGAGAAAATATTCCTGAATATTTACTTGAAGTTTATGATGAAATTAATTTAAAAATTGTTGATGTTTGGTTAGGTGAACCTGAACATATTGAAGTAGATGGTTCTATTACAAAATTAGTTCCTCATACTGCAAGATTGAGAGGAATTACTTATTCTGCACCTTTATTTATGAAAGTAAGTACAGTAATTGGAACACAAAAAGAAGAATTTGAAGTACAAATTGCTAAAATGCCAATTATGCTTAAATCGAATAAATGTGTTTTAAAAGATAAAAATTATGATGAATTGATTGGTGTTGGAGAAGATCCTAATGAACCAGGAGGATATTTTATTGTTAATGGAACTGAAAAAGTTGTTGTTTTAATGGAAGATTTAGCTTTAAATAAATTTTTTATTGAAGATGTTAAAGCTGAAGAACCTAAAGGAAAAATGTTTTCAGAAAGGGGAGTGTATAAATCTCTTCAAGAAATTAGAAAACAAAAGGATGGAACTTTTACTTATACTTTTGGTAATTTTAAAGATATTCCTATTTTTTTATTAATTAAAACTTTAGGTATTATGAAAGACAAAGATATTGTTGAATTAACTGAAATTACCGATTCCGATGTTATTTTTCAAATGTCTGAATTTTCATCAATTATAGATAATGCAGAAGCATTAGAACTTTTAGCAAAAAAATTTAATTTAGTTGGTAGTACTAAGGAGAAAGAAGATAGAGTTTCTTTCTATTTGAATAATTTTGTACTTCCACATGTAGGTATTAAAACAGAAGATAGAATCGAAAAAGCAAAATTAATTTGTAAATTATTTAAAAGATATTATAAAGTAATTACAGGTGATGGTTTTGTTGATGATAAAGATAATTTAGAAAATAAAAGAATTAAATTAGTTGGACAATTATTTGAACATTTATTTGTAAATAATTTTCATAATTTAATTATTGATATTTTAACTAATTTTCAAAGAATGATTAAAAGAGGTAGATTTTCTTCAATGAAAATAATTATTAGAGAACAACTTTTAACACAAAAAATCAATAGTGCTTTAGCTATTGGAACTTGGTCAGATGGTAGAAGGGGAGTTTCACAATATCTTAAAAGAGAAAATTATTTTGATATGTTAGCCCATTTAACAAGAGTTGTTTCTCCACTTTCAACTTCTCAAGAGAATTTTTCAGCAAGAGAATTACACCCAACTCATTTTGGAAGACTTTGTCCTGTTGAAACTCCTGAAGGTCATTCTATTGGTTTAAGGAAAAATTTAACTTTAATGTCTAATGTTACTTATAAAAATACTGATAATTCAAAGGAGTATCTTAAAAAATTAAAAAATATGGGGATGAAGAATTAAAATGAAAGGAGATATATTTTTAAATGCAGTTTATGTTGGAAGTTGTGAAGATATTGAAAGTTTTGTTAAAAATTTCAAAGAAGAAAGACAGAAAGGTTCTATTTCTACTGATTCAAATATTTATGTTGAAAAAGATTTAGGCTTTATTCATATTGAAAATAGTCCAGGTAGAATTAGAAGACCATTAATTGTTGTTGAAAATGGTGTTTCTAAATTGACAAAAGAAATTATTGAAAAAATTAAAATTGGTGAAATGTCTTATGAAGATTTACTTATTGAAGGGATTATTGAATACTTAGATTCTATGGAAGAAAATGATGCATTTGTTGCTTTAACTGATAAAGAAATTAATATTGAACATACACATCTAGAAATTTCACCTATTTTAATGTTTGGAATTAATACAGGAACAGTTCCTTTTGCAGATTTTGATGAGCCTTCTAGATTAATGAGGGGTCAAAAAACTATTAAACAAGCAGTAGGAATGTATGCTTTAAATTATCTTAAAAGAAAAGAAACTGATAGAAATTTGTTGGTTAATTTTCAAAGACCTTTAGTTGAAACTTTTGTTTATGATTTACTTGATTTTAAATCGCATCCTGCAGGTCAAAATCTTACTGTTGCTATTATGAGTTATGAAGGATATAATATGGAGGATGGTTTGATATTAAATGAGT
>Ga0256913_10001783_pt1 | contig 11022 bp, 8 predicted proteins | sample Axial_MatmetaG_FD_185970 | JGI IMG/M metagenome (GOLD analysis project Ga0256913, IMG submission 185970) | Deep-sea worm associated microbial mat communities from Axial Seamount, Juan de Fuca Ridge, Pacific Ocean - Axial_Mat | ecosystem: Environmental > Aquatic > Marine > Oceanic > Microbial...
TGTCTATAGAAGGAACTTTCCATTTTAAGCTAAATTTAGGTGGTGTTTGAGCGCTGGTAGAGGTCATCAGAACACGGACGACTTCCAGGCCATTTTCAAGAGTTTGGCTACTCAGTTTCACATCAAAACCCTTCAAATCGCCATCTATCTGTATGCTGTCAGTGGAGAAATTGAGCATAGAAGAGTGTATCTGCTCTATGCCTTTAAATTGGATATGATTATTTGGTGAGCTACAACCCAAAAGGCTGAGGACTGCTATGGCAATAACTAGATTTTTCATAAACGTGATATTTGATTTGTATTTTTCTTCAGCGAAAATTCTGTTTTAATATCTGATAATGTTAGCTTTCGGTATTGAGGTAGTTCGGATGATTTGGTACAGACACTCAGAAAATAATCATCTGCCCATCTGGGGGTGAGGAATCTCCAATCAGCATCATAGGCACTATAAGCCAGTTTAAATTCGTTGCCTGCTTTTTTAAATGCAAACCTGCTTAATGACATGGACATGCCGTCGCCAATAGCTTTCATATAACTTTCTTTTAAAGTCCATAGTTGATAGAAACAGGCTTTTTGTTTTTCCGGTGTTCCTGCTTTTGACAGATCTTCAATTTCTTCGGCAGTAAAAAATCGTTCCGCAATTTTCCTTCTATCTCCTTTCGCTTTTTCTACATCTACACCTATATTTTCTTGGCTAAAAGCTACGACTACTTGGTTACCACTATGACTGATATTAAAATAATGCCGGTCGATACCTTTTAGCAGTGGCTTTTCATGTTCATTTTCTTCAAAGAGAATTTCTGTCCATCTTTTATGAAGAAGTGGTGCATAAAACTGGCGGACAATGAGTTGTCCTATCAGACTTCGCTGCTGGTCGATGGGAAACTTATAGCCTTCTATCTTTTTTAATAAGTCATGTGGAAGCTTCAGTTTTATGGTTTGATAAAAGTCTATAAAAACAGAATCTTCCACGGTAGTATATGAGCTGATGATAAGCATAGGGCTAAAGTATAAAAAATGTGCTTGTATCAGGCTGATTCATTCAAAAATATATGACAACCAAAGCAAAAAAAATGTAATTTAGTCAACTAAAATGAAAGACAAAAAATCATAAAAAATAGACCTATGAATAAGAAGTACTTTTTATTATTTGCAGCTATTATTTTATCTGTTGCAAGTATATTTTCTCAGCAGCTCACTCCTGAGCAACTAAAAGCCGGGCGATGGCTCTCGCAAGAAGAATACAATCACAGAGGCGATGTGGGCAAGCATTTTCAGCCCACGGATGCACCCGCCGGACCCGTTAACCCTGTGGCCGAATTTGGCATAATGCAGGGCGTGTTGGTAGCTTATCCCTTTGGCATCCCTATGGAATTGATAGTGGATATGTCGGAAGATGTGATGGTCACCACTATCGTTTCCGGCAGTGGACAAGCAGCTTCGGTTAGCAATATGTATCAAAATGCCGGAGTAAATATGGATCATGTGGATTTTCTTATCGAAGACCATGACACCTATTGGACTCGCGATTACGGCCCCTGGTTTATTCGTGAAGAAGATAAGGTCTCTATCATCAATTTTACCTATAATCGTCCTCGTCCCGATGATAATATTATGCCGGTAAATGTGGCTAATATGTTGGGTATCGATTATTATAATATGCCCGTAACTCATACTGGTGGTAATTATATGGCTGATGGATTTAATACCGTGGCTCAAACAGAGCTTGTCTACGAAGAAAACAGCATACCCGATAGTCAGGTTGATCAGTATATGGAAGATTATTTGGGAGTTACCAATAATTTTGTCATCAACGATCCTTTGGGAGATTATATCAAGCATATAGATTGTTGGGGTAAGTTTCTGGCTACGGATAAGGTCTTGGTCTGTGAAGTCCCGGCCAGCGATCCACGCTACGATGATTATGAAGCTGCGGCAGATTATTTTGCATCACGTGACTGTGCTTATGGCTATCCATACGAAGTGGTCAGGGTGTATGCTCCGGGTGATTATCCTTATACTCCTTATTCTAATTCCTTAATTTTGAATAAGAAGGTATATCTGCCTATCACCGGTAGTGCTTATGATGATGATGCCATAGCAGCTTATCAGCAAGCCATGCCGGGTTACGAAATTGTTCCCATCACCACCAATGGTGATGCTTGGCTAAATACCGATGCTCTTCACTGTCGTACCCATGAGATCGCCGATATTGGCATGTTGAAAATCACTCATATCCCTTCTTATCATGGGGAAGTAGACTATCAATCTTCCTATACTATTGATGCCAAAGTTCATGCATATAGTGATGAAGCCGTATATCCGGATTCTATTTTGGTGTATTATAAAATTAATGATGGTGAATATACTCCTGTGGTGATGAGCGATTTGGGGGATGAACAGTATTCGGCAGAGATACAAGCCAACCCCGGTGACGAGGTGGCCTATTATCTTCATGCTGCCGATGAGAGTGGCCGCAGCGAGGATTGTCCTTATATTGGTGCTCCGGATCCTTTTACTTTTACCGTAAGTGGTTCGGCAACATCCTACTTAGAGGTTAGCCCCGATTCCCTGTATTATTATGAAGGAGACCGGGTATTGGTGAAAAATATTGGAACTGAAGATGTATTGATAGATACCATACATGGTGGAAATAATTATGGTTATACTTATGTGATTGACCACTTTAATCCGGAAATTCCCAGCTATCCTTATTCTTTGGCACCAAACGATTCCATAGAGATTTTTATATACTTTATCCCCGGTTGTAGAGAGATTTGGTGGGATCCTCTGCAAATTGTGACAGCTGACAGCACTTATATTAGTATGTTAGGTAATGATATTTCTGCTACTCATGAATTATATGGGAATAGTCAGTTACAGCTATATCCCAACCCCATAGTTGATGGAGGAAAAATTAGCTTCCATTTGAATGAAGCAGCAGCTGTAGAACTATCTATTTATGACATTCAAGGGAGGTTTATTCAGCGTTTGGAGAATAGCCTCTTGGATAGTGGTTCATATGAATATTTCTGGGATGGAGAGGCACAGGATGGCAGTGTGTCACCAGCTGGAATCTACTTTGTGAATATCACCATTGATGGCCAGACCATCACTAAGAAATGGCTTAAGATGTAAGGTTTATGTTGGTAAGATAACCTCAATCTTTGCATCTTCTACTAAACATGAGCGGTTTTTATAGGCATAAATAAAGACTAGTTCATGAACTGATAAAAAAAAGACTGTTATCGGATGAGAATAAATCATCTGATAGCAGTCTTTTTAGTAGGATGTCATTTTCCTAAAAAATCTTAGGAAAACGCTTGGGATTATATTCGTGCATGATATGATAAGCTTTTTCGAATACATCTTCGGCATTGGGATTGGAGAAATAATCGCCATCGGTACTATAAGCTGCTCTATGAGCCTTTGCTGTCAAGGTGGTAGGCTCGGCATCCAAATAATAAAAGCCTTTTTGTTCTTCTATGACCTTTTGCATCATATAGGCAGTGGCACCTCCGGGCACATCTTCGTCGAAGAAGATCACTTTATTGGTCTTTTTTAAGGATTCCAGAATCCGATGATTGCTATCGAAAGGTAAGAGGGTTTGCACATCAATAATCTCTGCATCAATACCAAATTCAGCTAGTTGTTCGGCACCATCATGAGCTATTCTTACACAACTGCCATAGGTGACTATGGTGAGGTCTTTTCCCTCTCTAATGACTTCCGGTTTTCCCAAAGGGACGGTAAATTCGCCTAAGTTATCAGGTTTGGGTTCTCTAAAACGATAGCCGTTTAGGGGCTCAATTACCAAGGCGGGCTCGTCGCTTTTGAGTAAGGTATTATAGAAGCCTGCTGCTTGGGTCATATCGCGGGGAACGCAGATATACATGCCTCTGATAGAGTTAATGACCATGCTTAATGGCGAGCCACTATGCCAAATGCCTTCCAATCTATGGCCACGAGTACTGATGATGACGGGAGCTTTTTGTCCACCTTTGGTACGATAGAGCATGGTGCTGATATCGTCGCTCATCACTTGCAGGCCATAGAGTAAATAATCGAAATATTGTATCTCGGCTATGGGACGGAAACCACGCAAAGCAAGTCCTAATCCCTGTCCTATGATGGTGGCTTCGCGTATGCCGGTATCAAAAATTCTGTCTTCGCCATATTTTGCTTGTAGACCTTCGTAGGTCTGATTTACGCCTCCAATCTTACCTACATCTTCGCCAAAAGTAACCACTAAGGGGTTTGTAGAAAAGAGAACATCCCAATTGTCTCTGAGTATTTCGCGTCCGGGAACCATTGTTGGCTTTTCGGAATAAATAGGCGCTATTTCAGTAATATTAGTGGCAGCATTTTCAAAAGGATTGTGCAGGAATGAATTATATCTATCGGCATTTTCAGCCATTTGTTTTTCCAGCCAACGGGTGATATTGGCTTTAAGGGAGTGGTTGGGATCGCTACATTTATCGCAGACCAAGCGTAGGATTTTCCTCGCAGCGCTGATGATATCTTTACGAATAGGCTCTCCTATATTTTTTAAGTCTTTTTTGATTTGTTCTATCTGAGGGGTATTGGAACAAAAGCAGGTGGAGATATTGGCTGTTTCTAAGAGTTCGTCTCTTTCTTTTTTTATGGGCGCTAGAAAACTTTTCCAAGCTGCTTTTTTGGCTTCTTTTACTCGTTTAACTGCATCTCTTTCTATTTCAACCAAGAGGTCCTCATCAGCTATTCCTTCCTCTATGATCCAGGCACGCATACGAGCAATGCCATCAAAGTCAACTTCCCACTGCAAACGCTCTTTGGATTTATATCTTTCGTGTGATCCGGAGGTGGAATGTCCCTGGGGCTGGGTGACCTCGGTAATATGAAACAATACCGGGTTATGTTCCTTTCGGCAATGGGCTACCCCTTCTTGATAGGTATTACACAGATGGGCATAATCCCATCCTTTAGAATGATAGATCTTATATCCTTTTCCATGTTCGTTATTGGCAAAACCTTTCAATGCTTCTGAGATATTTTGTTTGGTAGTTTGGTATTTATTTGAGACAGAAATACCCCAACCATCGTCCCAAACATTTACCGCCAAAGGAAGTTGTTGTACGCCGGCAGCATTAAAAGTCTCCCAAAAATGCCCCTCTGAAGTACTGGCATCACCAATGGTAGCGAAAACGACTTCTTGTCCTTTGTTGGTAAAATGATCGAAGCCATGAAGCTGAGCATTGTTTTTATATAATTTAGAAGCCAAGGCCAAGCCCAGTGCACGAGGCATTTGTCCGGCGGTAGGGGAGATATCCGGGCTGGAGTTTTTCTGTTTCATCAGGTTTTTCCATTTCCCCTTTTCGTTGAGACTTCTAGTGGCAAAATGATTGTTCATCAGTCTACCTGCATTGGCGGGAGTGTGGTTGATATTGGTATCGCCATAGAGTTGTGCAAAAAACTCTTCAATAGTCATCATGCCGGTGGCAAACATAAAAGTTTGGTCACGATAATAGCCCGAACGCCAGTCACCTTCACGAAATACTTTGGCCATAGCTAGCTGAGGAATTTCTTTACCATCGCCAAAGATTCCAAATTTTGCTTTGCCTGTGAGGACTTCCCGTCTACCCAATAGACTGGCCTGTCGGCTTTCGTTGGCAATTTTGTAATCCTTTAAAACTTCTGATATATAATGCTTTGGATGTGTTTTAGCTTTCATGGAGTAATTTAAAATTATTCTAAATTGGAATGCAAAAGTACAAAAAAGATGCATGCTTACAAAGTTAAGATTTGTTGCGCTTAGGGTAAATAGATATTTATCAAAAAAAGCTTTGGCTTCAATTTTCATTGTAGTTGTCTAGAGGTGAGTCCTGATAAAATCAAATGCATTAATTCATAAAAAATTATCAATTTAGAAGTATAAGTTGGATTTAATTTTTCAAGGAATAAGTGAGCACCCCTTTAAATCTTTCTCTATCTTTGTGCATATATTCCCGAGGCATATGTATATAATAGACGAAGAACAGGAAAAACAAGACATCATTAAACTATATCGAAGAATTATTCGAAATAGGGTGACAAAAAAAGATGATAAAAGTGATGTGAAGATTATTCGCAAGGCTTTTAAAGTGGCTCATGAGGCACATAAAGGAATGAGACGCCGGAGTGGAGAGCCATATATTTTGCATCCACTAAATGTAGCTCTTATTTGTGTGGAGCAATTAGGTTTGGGTACCAAGAGTATCGTTAGTGCACTCCTTCATGATGTTGTAGAAGATACCGATTATACCATTGAAGATATCAAGACTCTTTTTGGTGATAAAGTGGCCATGATAGTGAATGGCTTAACCAAAATAAAGGGGATGCTCTCTAAGAATCATGTGGAGTCGGAGCAAGCAGAGAACTTTAAGCGCTTGATACTAACCCTTTCGGAGGATGTACGGGTGATTTTGGTGAAGATGGCCGATCGTTTACATAATATGCGCACTCTTGATTCTATGCCCCATGAAAAGCAATTGAAAATAGCCTCTGAGACCAATTTTTTATTTGCTCCTCTCGCTCATCGTTTGGGATTATACGCCATTAAAACTGAGCTGGAAGACCTGTCTTTTAAGTATACCGATCCTAAAGCTTATGAGATGATATTGATGAATTTACAGGATACCGCCGATAGCCGAAAAAAATTCATCAAAAATTTTCTACAGCCTATTCATAAAGCATTGCAAGAGGCAAAATTCGATTATAGAATTATTCATCGGGAGAAATCAGCCTATTCTATATGGAAGAAAATGCAGACCAAAAAGATTCCTTTTAGCGATGTATTTGATCTGTTTGCTATTAGAATTATTATAGAATCGCCTCGGCCAAAGGAGAAAGAAAACTGCCTGACAGTGTATTCCATAGTCACAGATTATTATTATCCCAATGAACATCGTTTTCGTGATTGGATTTCTAACCCCAAAGAGAATGGTTATGAATCTTTGCATACCACCGTGATGAGTAAAACAGGACGATGGGTAGAAGTTCAAATAAGAACAACGCGCATGGATGAGATAGCTGAAAAAGGCTATGCAGCACATTGGAAGTATAAATCGGATGTGAGTAAGGTAGAGAATAGGCTCGACGAGTGGTTGGTGAAAGTAAGAGAGCTACTGGTGAAAAAGGATTTGGATGCCATGGACTTTATGTCGGAATTCAAACTGAATCTTTTTGCCAAAGAAGTCATGGTTTTTACTCCCAAAGGGGATATGGTGCAGCTACCTCAAGATAGTACACCCATTGATTTTGCATATGCTATCCATAGTGATTTAGGAAATCATTGCATGGCAGCTCAGATAAATGGAAAAATTACGGCCTTGAACTATAAGGTAAAGCCGGGTGATATCATTAAGATAATCAGCTCCGACAATCATAGCCCACAAGAGCATTGGCTTAATTGGGTGATCACATCCAAGGCCAAGAATAATATTAAGGCTTATCTTAAGGAGATGAAAAAGCAGAATAGGAATAAGGGCATATTATTGCTAAAGTCCTATTACGAAAAGTATAATCATATTTATAATCGGGAAACTCTTGATGATTTGATGCTTTGTTTGGGATGCAGCTCTGAGCTTAATTTTTTTCATAATATAGTTATCGGAAAAATTTCGGAGGAAGAAATAAAAACATGCTTTAGTAAGAATGAAAAATCACTTTGGCAACGTGTATTACCTTCATTTCTAACAATTAACAACAAAGTGTCCGGGCCGCGAACCTTGGAGCAAAGTATTGAGGAAGCCATCAAAAAGAATCCGGAAAAACTGATGCTTGACAAGAATGCCGAGGCCAAAAGTCTAAAATATAAAATTGCTAAATGTTGTAACCCTATTCCTGGAGATGATGTGATTGGTATCAATATCAAAGGCAAGCCTATTGAAATACATCGTACGAATTGTCCGGTAGCTATCAATCTCATGTCCACTTATGGAAAACAAATTATTAAAGCCAAATGGAATTTTGGCGAAAGGGTAGGTTTCTTAGCCGGCATTCATATTACAGGCAGCGATACTCTGGGATTGGTGAATAGTATAACGGGGGTGATCTCCGATCATTATGGTATCAATATGCGCACCATACATTTTACTTCAAGTGGAAACTTTGCTGATGGTACCATCACCCTATATGTGAATGATGGCAAGAGTTTGAATAAATTAATGCGCAATATCAAAGCATTAAGAGGGGTTGAGAAAGTGGAACGCATCGACAGTATTCAGGAATTTCATTAACAAAAAAAGCCCGCCATTATAGCGAGCTTATTTACAATTTTCTTATGATCTCTAATTTAGGGTTTGGCAACTGCTTTTACAGGTAGTATGATGTCTGCACCAATATCATAATTATCGTTATTGATAGTTCCTACTGCAGTAACTGTTACGGCATGAAGGCTGGTAACAATTTGATTCAATGTGGCCCATCCCTCTGTGGTATTGTCTATCTCATAGGTGGTTCCTACCGCAATAGCAAAATTCTCAGGAGTATGGAAGGTAAAAGAGTCTCCGGTTTCATTATCTGTTAAAGTAAAGGTTCCTGTTCTCATTATTAAATCAGCTACCGATACTCTGGTTACCAATACTTTAATTTTCTCTACTTCAATTCTTTTAATCTTTTCCAAATAGTCAGCTAATTCAGCATTTTGTGTGGGATCCAGGGTGGCTTGACTATTAAATTCACCTGTGTTACCTTTACCGGCAGTCGGAACAATGTCCATAGGAACAGCTAAGTCGGTATGTAGTGTTACTTCAATGGAATCTTGAAGATCATCTACTACTTTTTTGCAGGACGTGAAAGACACGGCCGTAATAAACATTCCAATAAGAAATAAAAACGTTACTTTTTTCATGAGTTGAGTATTTAATTTATAATTATATTTACTTTAAGTTGACGAATTTAAGCATTTTAGCTAGTACTTATCAAGTTTTAACAAAAAAATTGCTATTCTTTATTTTTTGAGTCTATCCAAATACTTACCGGCCCGTCATTGATTAAATGTATTTTCATGTCTGCTCCAAAGTCACCTGTCGCGGGTTTTTTGGCCATTTTTTCTGCTACCACCGCGATAAACTTTTCATATAAAGGAATGGCTTGTTCCGGCCTGGCAGCTCGAATATAAGAAGGTCTGGCTCCTTTACGAGTACTGGCATGAAGGGTGAATTGGCTGACAATCATTACCTGACCACCAATATCATTAACTGATAGATTCATCACCCCATTTTCATCGTCAAAAATTCGGAGTTTCAATAATTTTTCTACCAGCCAATATAGGTCGTCTTCTTTGTCTTTATGCTCAATGCCAAGAAAAACAAGCAGTCCCTGGTGGATTTCAGAAAAGACCTGTCCATCTATACTAACAGAAGCTTCTTGGACTCTTTGGATTAAAATTCTCATTGCTGTATAGACAAACGACAGAGAAAAATGGTTGTCTCTGTCGTTTATTTTGTTTGATGTAGTGCGGTTTACTATACAGCGCTGTTAAAATTCAAACTCTATCCGATATTTTCTACCAAGAAAAAAGTGGATATCCGCTCATCATCTCGTTCACTTGCTTTTTCACTTTATCCAAAACAGCGGGATTTTCAGTATCGCTGATCACTTGATCTATCAAATCAACAATCAAAGGCATTTGGTCTTCTTTAAGTCCACGAGTAGTAATTGCAGGTGTTCCAACGCGTAAGCCCGATGTTTGGAAGGGTGAGCGGCTATCAAAAGGAACCATATTTTTGTTCACGGTGATATCTGCTTTTACCAAAGTGTTTTCCACCACTTTACCAGTGATCTCAGGGAACTTACTCCTAAGGTCAATAAGCATCAGGTGGTTATCCGTGCCATCAGAAATCACATGATATCCTTTGTCGATAAAGGCTTTAGACATAGACTGAGCATTCTTTTGAACCTGTAACATATAATTCATATAATTATCTGTTAGGGCTTCGCCATAAGCCACTGCTTTGGCTGCTATTACATGCTCTAAGGGGCCTCCTTGAATTCCGGGGAAAACAGCTGAGTTTAAAACGGTTGACATCATTTTGGTTACGCCTTTTGGGGTCTTTAATCCCCAAGGGTTTTCAAAATCTTCACCCATTAATATCATGCCACCTCTAGGGCCACGTAATGTTTTGTGAGTGGTGGTGGTAACAATATGACAGTGAGGGATAGGATCATTTAGCAAGCCTTTGGCAATAAGGCCGGAGGGGTGAGAAATATCGGCAAAGAGGATAGCGCCAATTTTATCAGCAATTTCTCTCATGCGTTCATAATCCCAGTCACGGCTATAGGCCGAAGCCCCTGCTATGATGAGTTTTGGCTTGGTTTCCAATGCTTTGGCTTCCATTTTGTCGTAGTCAACCATGCCGCTTTCTTCTTCCACCTGATAGGAAACAGCATGATATAAGATTCCGGAAGAATTCACAAAGCTACCATGAGAAAGGTGTCCACCATGAGATAAGTCCAGCCCCATAAAAGTATCACCGGGTTTCAAACAAGCAAGCATAACAGCCATATTTGCCTGTGCACCGGAATGTGGTTGTACATTGGCATATTCAGCAGCAAATAACTCTTTGGCGCGATCTATGGCAATTTGTTCGGTTTGGTCTACTATCTCACAACCACCATAATAACGCTTTCCGGGATAGCCCTCAGCATATTTATTTGTTAAGACAGACCCCATGGCTTGTAATACTTCATCACTGACAAAGTTTTCAGAAGCGATCAGTTCTATACCCCGTAGTTGGCGTTTTTTTTCTTGTTCTATCAGTTCAAAAATCTGCTTATCTCTTATCATCTCTTATATTTTTTGTGATTCAACAATGAGATAAATAACATGATGAGCAATCTCAAATTTTGTTATTTATCAACAGGCAAAAGTATGAAATATGTAATTATCCAAGCCTTATCATCTTAAATAATATGCAAATCAGTATTTTGCCTAAAGCAGGCTAGGATATTTTGAGGTGGATGATAGCAAAACAAAATAAAGAGCTGATAACAAAGCAGTAG
>Ga0256913_10001784_pt1 | contig 11015 bp, 7 predicted proteins | sample Axial_MatmetaG_FD_185970 | JGI IMG/M metagenome (GOLD analysis project Ga0256913, IMG submission 185970) | Deep-sea worm associated microbial mat communities from Axial Seamount, Juan de Fuca Ridge, Pacific Ocean - Axial_Mat | ecosystem: Environmental > Aquatic > Marine > Oceanic > Microbial...
TGGCGACCCCACCAGATTACGCCAAATACTCATCAACCTTGCCAATAACGCTCTGAAATTTACATCCGAAGGAGAGATAAACATTAGGGTAGAACAAAAAGAAAATACATCGATTCAAGGTGATGACGAAAATATAGAGCTCTTATTTTCTGTAGAAGACACAGGCATTGGCATCCCCGAGGACAGGCAAGCAGCTATATTCGATAGTTTCTCGCAGGCAGACAGCTCCACCACGCGACAATTTGGAGGAACCGGTCTTGGCTTGTCCATTTGCAAAAATCTTGTCAGACTCATGAAAGGCGAAATATGGGTAGAAAGTGAGATGAATCAGGGTAGCACATTTTATTTCACAGCACAGTTTGACATCTCGGAGAAGAATAAAGAAGTGAGCCTGAGCATACCTGAGAAGATTCAAGGATTGCGTGCTTTGGCCGTCGACGATAATGAAACCAATAGAGTCATCATCAGAGAGACATTAAAAGTTTACGGTATCATTCCCGAGGTATTTGAAGATGCGATCCAAGCCCTTGCGTCTTTCAAAACGCATCCTAAAAACTATTACGATATTATTATCTCCGATTTTCAAATGCCGGGTATGAGTGGCTACGAGATGATGAAAGAAATTAGAAAAAATTCGGAGATACCCGCAGTGGTACTCACATCTGTCGGTGCGTGGGGAGAAAAAAAACTCTTTCAAGAACTCGGCCAAATTGCCTATATGACCAAACCCGTGAAACAATCGGTATTTTTCCAGAGTATTGTTCAAATACTAGGCTTGACTTCCCATAATCATCATGATAAGATACAGCATCAAAAACCCAATGACTTAAGCTCCTTAAAAAATCTCTCAGATAGATATCGCATCCTACTGGCAGAGGATAATATCATCAACCAGAGAGTGGCCATGGCCTTAATAAAAAAAACAGGCATCGCTATGGATGTGGTAGGAAATGGTAAAAAAGCGGTACAAGCCATACAAGAAAATGACTATCAATTAATATTAATGGATGTGCAGATGCCCGAGATGGATGGTTTAGAAGCCACTATCGAAATCAGAAAGCAAAAAGATGCACATCAGCTGCCTATTGTGGCCATGACAGCCAATGCCATGAAGGGGGATAAAGAAAAATGTCTGGATGTAGGTATGAATGACTACCTCTCCAAACCCATCAAACAACAAGAATTATACACCATTTTAGAACACTGGCTTATCCGAGACTAAACACGAATGCCAATGACCAAAATATCATCTAACTGATCTTCATCTTTCATCCAATCTTTAATAGTGTTGTCCAAGTGGAGCTTTTGTGTCTGTACATCCATCTGATGAATAGACTGCAATATTTCTTTAAATCTTTTCCTCATAAATTTCTTGCCTTTTGGGCCACCAAACTGATCGATATATCCATCGGAAAACAGATAAAGCATATCGCCTTTTTGAGCATCAACTACGTGATTATCAAAATATTTAGCTTCCAAAGAAGAGCCAATGGGCTGTTTATTACCTTTTATTTCCACCAGTCCCTCTGCATTCACAATATATAATGGATTCTGTGCTCCGGCAAACTCAATGGCTCCCGTATCCTGATCAATAGTCAAAAGCGACATATCCATTCCATCTTTGATATCGCTATCAGAATGTCGTACAAAGGTATCCACAACCAAATCGTTCAATTTATTTAAAATTTCACCGGGTTTTGTGAGCTTAAACTCCATCACCGTCCTATTCAAACTATTATATCCCACAATGCTCACAAAGGCTCCGGGAACACCATGACCAGTACAATCCACAGCGGCAATAAAGATCCTGTTTGCCACTCTTTCTGCCCAATAAAAATCGCCACTTACAATATCTTTAGGTTTATAGAGAATAAATGATTGAGGCAAATTCTTTTCAATAAAAACATCACGAGGCAGAATGGTTTGCTGAATTCTTTTAGCATAACGAATGGAATCCATAATGTTTAGGTTCTTTTCTTCTATCTCCGCTTTCTTTTGTGATATTTCTATATTCGCCTCATTCAAAAATAGATTTTTCTCTTCTATCTCAGCATTTTTTGATGACAACAAAGCATTAGCCTTTTTCTTTTGCTTATAACCTCTAAAAACTTGAATCGCTATCAAGATGACCAAAATTAGTCCCCCCAACATAGCCATCAGCATAATTCTTTGACTTCTGCTCTGAGCTTGTTGCTTGTCAATCAATAAATTTTGTTTCTCAATCTCTTGTTGCTTTTTCTCGGTTTGGTATTTGGTTTCCATCTCCTGCAATACCTTAGCACTCTCCTCATTAAACAAACTATCTTTCATATCGGAATACAACACATGATAATAGTAGGCTTGCTTAAAATCCCTTCTTTTTACATAACTATTGGTTAGTGATAAGGCAGTAGATTTAACGCTGGATTTAATATTGAGCTTTTTACCAATCTCCAAACTTTTCTTTGATGAATCAATCGCTTGTTGATATTTGCCTAAGGCATAATAAATATCACCGATGTTATTTAAACAAACTGCTAAATTTTTACTATCATCAATTCTATAAAGTATTTTTAATGACTCTGAATAATGCTCTAGGGCACTTTGCAACTTCCCTAATTTCTCATAAATATAACCTATATTCATCAGGGTAATAGAAACCCCGGCATCCTCTTTATTCTCTCTTTTGTACCTTAATATGCTCTTATATTGCTCCAACGCACGATCATATTGCTTGGTTTTAGAATAAACGGTCGCCATATTTTCTCTGGTGTCTGTAGCCCCTTTTACATCCCCCAATTTATTCTTAATGTCCACAGCCTGCTGTAAATAGCTCAGAGCCAGATTATAATTTTTTAGCTCATCTTGTATATTTCCAATATTGTTCAAAGCCTTAGCCTGAATCTTCAGATTCTTAGTTAATTCACCCAGGTGAAGGGCTGATTGGAAAGCATTTAAAGCCTCAGGATATTTTCCAATTTGATATTGGCAGCCCCCCACAAGAATATATCCATTCACCATACGTCCAGTATCCTTCACCAAAACAGCGTAATCAATAGTCTTTTGGAAATTCAAAGAAGCATTCACATAGTCATCAGAAAAATATCCTACATAACCTTTTCTTATATAGGCACTTATCAAACCCTTATAATCATTTTCTTTTTCAGAAATGTCAATAGCTCGCTGGGCAAGGATCAAACAAGTATCATATTGCCGTTGCGTATAAAAAGATTTAGCTATGATTCTCAACATCCTAGCTTCTTGGATAGGATTTGCTTTCTTTTGCGCTATCTTTAAACCTATTTGATAATAATATCGGGCAGAGTCGGGATTGGATCTGGTATAAGGCTTTGCTTTTTTTATCAATAGATTTATTTGTTCTTGCGGATCATCAATTTGATTGATATCGGGAATGTCTTGAGCAAACATGGAAGCACTCAATGCAACAAACACAAAGAAGAAAATGGTTTTTACTAAGCTCATAGCGAAAATTTGAATTGTCTAAATTACAAATATCTTATTAATTCTTAGTTTTGCACAAAATAAAAATGATGCGAATAGACATTCTTACCATATTCCCCGAAATGTTTCAAGGGCCATTTCAACACTCTATCATTAAAAGAGCTATTGATAAAGAAAAAGTCGAGATATATCTCCACAATATTAGAGATTACTCCAATGACAAGCACAAAAGAGTGGACGACTACCCCTATAGTGGAGGGGCCGGGATGGTCATGATGGCCGATCCTATTGTAAAGCTTATCGAAGAATTGAAAACACAAAGAACCTACGAGGAAATTATCTTTATGACTCCTGATGGGCAAGTCTTCAACCAAACCATGGCCAATCATATGTCCTCCTTTGAGAATATCATGATTCTTTGTGGGCATTATAAAGGAGTAGATGAGCGTGTACGAGAGAAATACATCACCATGGAAATCAGTGTAGGCGACTATGTACTCAGCGGAGGAGAGATAGGCGCCATGATTATAACAGACAGTCTGGTGCGATTGATTCCCGGCGTTTTAGGTGATGAGACTTCCGCTCTCTCCGACTCTTTTCAAGATGGACTTCTCTCCCCTCCCGTTTATACCCGCCCAGCTGATTATCATGGGCAAAAAGTCCCTACCATCCTCCTCTCAGGCAATGATAGAAAAATAGCTGAATGGAAGCATGAGCAAGCTTTGGAACGAACTCTAAAAAGGCGTCCCGACCTTTATGAGAAATATATGAAAGACCAATAAATTTCTCATCATCCAGCTATCTGGACTTATCGCATCCACTCTACATCTTAGGTTTTGAAAGCGGCATTGAAAGAAACATTTGTATTTCTAACAAAACTTTTAGACTTTTACTGTCACTATCAATAAAGTTTTTCGTCAATACTTATAATGCCTACTTATGAAACTTGTTATTAGCATCATTATCTTATTTTTATCGAGTACAATATTATCTCAAGAGATCATATTTAACTGGAATAAGACCATTGGCGACATGAATAAAACCTCTGGAAGATCTATTCAAGCAGACTCTGCCGGTTTTTTATATGCTTGCGGAGAGTTTTCGGGTACTTTTATGGTTAACCAAACTACTTGGGCAACAGCAATTGCTAATGATGGGTATCTTCTTAAGATGGATACGCTGGGGAATATTGTATGGTTCAAACAATTTACATCTTCCAGTGCTGTCGTTATCAATTCTTTATGCATTGACCATTCAAATAAAATAATTATTCTTGGAAATTATAAAAACGAAATCATTTTTGATACCATAATTCATACCAATAATACGGATACCATCTACAGTTCAAATATGTTCATTGCTAAATATGATGAAGACGGAGGCTTAATATGGGCCAAAAACACCGGCGGCATAAACTATTCAGGCAATCAAATAACATGCGATAAAGACGATAACATCATTGTTTCAGGTATCAGTATTGATATCAATCTTTTTGATAAAACCGAGCCAATTACTACCTTGGACTCCATCTATCAGCCCTATCCGAGTGGAAACTATTGGGAATACTACCATCCCACAGAAAGCTTCTTGGCCAAATATACAACCAATGGCGACCTAGAATGGATAAAAAATGCCGGTGAGAATAACCATGCCCTCATCACAGATCATCATAGCAATATCATCATCACAGGAAATATGTATCACGACACTTATTTCGATCAAACATTAGTCCCTCATATTGGTTTTGAAACGACTTATTTAGCAAAATATTCTCCTCTTGGACTCCTGCAGTGGGTTCAAACTTCAGGTGGATCATCGAATAATAATTGTGGATATTCCCTAGCTACCGATGCGGAAGACCATATTTATCAAGGCGGCCAAATGGGGGGCAATAATGTAGAATTTAATCATCAAGTGCTCTATGACTTTTCAGGAGAAAGCGCCTTCATTGCTAAATATGCATCCAATGGCAGCTTTCAATGGGCTCATGAAATAGGCACTCCCAGAAATATGACGGGCGAAAGCAATTACAACATTATCAACTCCTTACTGATAGATGGAAACCACAATATCCTTTTGATGGGCATTTTTAAAGACAATTTAGCCATAGCAAATACCAGAATCATTTCAGAGGGTGCTCCTGACTTGATGCTGTTAAAATACACGCTTGCAGGTATTCCTATCAAGGCTGCTCAGTTTACCCATTACGGTTGGACAGGAGGAAACAAAATCTGTTTGGGACGTGATAACAACCTATATTACACCGGGTATACTTCCCTACTAAGTTGGGATTCCAGAGATCCTATGTATGCACTTATTGGAAAAATCAACCCAAGCATCCCCACTTCACCCCTTGGTGTTAACAAGGAAACGAGGCTAAAATTCAAAATATATCCAAACCCCAGCCAAGGTAAATTTTTTATAGAGAAACCCCAAGGCTTTGAAAAAAACATCCTCCTAAGCATTTATAACTCCCTAGGAATATTAATCCAAACACAACATCTCTCAGAATTCAATAGTTCTTTTCAGATTTCATCATGCGGAGTCTATTTTGTTGAGCTGAAAAGCCAAAATGCAACATTGGTAAAAAAACTTATAGTAAATTAGCCTCATGAAGAAAATACCAAAATATAAATCACTTAGAATCATATTGATATCAGGAATATTTTATTTCTTTTTAGTGATGCCTTTTATGGGCTTTATCTTTATCCGCGAAGTACCAAAACTTATCGACAAAGGTTTTTTCAAAGCACATCCTGTTAATGGTAATGTGGGCACCTTTAATTTCAAAATCAACAATAAGAACCAGAAAAAAAAAGATTCCTTACAAAGCATCACCAATAGCAAAGACAGCCTACAAGAAAATTTATCCCTCATGGCTGATAGTGTAAAAGAAAAACTCGTCCAAACAATTCCAGCAACTCTAGACAGTAGTCAAATACTTTCTTCTGACACCACTGCTATAGAAGCTTCCAAAATAGTAGAATCGAAGGAAAAAACTAAATATTTCAGTATCAGCTTTAATATTTTCTTCTATGGAATGGAGATAGCTTTACTACTCATTTTCATCTTCAGTTATCCCTTTAAAAGATACTTTCGACTCAAAAGAAAAGGAAAAGACATCAGTACTCGTCTGGAATTTTTCTGTCGAAGATATTTACTCTATACTCCCTTGATCAATGCAGGGATTTTTGGATTAGTCATGGTGGCAACTGTTAGTTATATCGGATATGTCAACCTCTATGAAGACCTCTCCGGAAATATTAATGCCAATATCTTCGATGATTATTTCTACATCGCAGCATTAGCTTCCTTCCTGTCCACACTCTTCGTTTTCTACTGGCACAAACATCGCGTTCATATCAATTATTTGGAAGTACTCTTTGATGAAGAAGAATTACGAAAAAGAATCTTCAGAAAGTCGGTTAGTAGAATCCGTAACCGTCTTTGGCTTGCCAGTGGCATGACCACACTCTTACCTTTAGCCATCGTCATCTTTTATATCGCATTAAGCATTTCAAAAATTGGAGACTTAAACTTAGATCTTGCTAACCAACAAATCAGGCAAATCATATTGGGTAGCTATAGCGATATTTTCACCGGTTCCAACGATTTAAATAGCCTTTATTATATAAACTCAGTAAATGCATATATGATGTTCTTTGGTATTGGAACCAGTATCTCCATTTCCTTAATATACATTCTCACTTTCGTAAAATGGACTACCCAAGACATTGTATTTCCTGTGAAAGAATTACTGGGAAATATGCAGAAAACCGGAGAAGGGAAGACAACACATTTTAGTGTAGTTAGAACCAACGATGAAATTGGAGAACTGGCAGAAGGCTTCAATATGATGTCACAGCGTATCAAAAACTACATCGATCATATCAACGAGATCAACACCTCTTATTATCGATTTGTTCCCAAGCAGTTTTTGGATTTTCTAGACAAAAAGCATATTACAGATATCCATTTGGGCGATCAGGTACAAAAAGAGATGACGGTGATGTTTTCTGACATTCGGTCGTTTACTCAAATATCGGAGAATATGACACCTCGTGATAACTTCAATTTTATCAATCATTATTTGGGTTATATGGAGCCGGTGATATCAAGAAACAATGGCTTTATTGATAAATATATTGGAGATGCTATTATGGCACTTTTCGCTGAATCAGTAGATGATGCCCTAGATGCAGCAATTGAAATGAGAATAAAATTACATGAGTTTAACGAAGACCTAAAACGGAGTGGTAAAGACCCAATAAATAGTGGTATTGGAATCAATACGGGCAAATTGATGCTGGGGATAGTAGGAGGCAAGGGAAGGATAGAAGGAACGGTTATTTCTGATCATGTTAATCTGGCAAGCAGACTAGAAGGTCTCACAAAAAAATATGGAGCTTCAATCATTATCAGCCAAGATAGTCTCATCAAAATCCAAAATCCAAAAAGATATCAATATCGTTTTCTCGACGAAGTAAAAGTAAAAGGAAAGAGAAACTCGGTAAATATTTATGAAATACTAGACGGAGAACCTCGTAATGTTAGGGAGAAAAAAATAGCTACCGGCAAATTATTCAACCAAGCTCTTCAATACTATAGAGCTCATCAATTTAAAGATGCTTTAAACACTTTCAAAAATATACAACTACAGTCACCAGGCGATATGGCTACAGGCTTATATATTGATCGTTGCCTTCATTTCATAAAAAATGGAATACCAGAAGACTGGGATGGTAGCGAAACATGGACAAGTAAATAATGAACAAAGGCAACACTCCCTCGACGAGTTATACCATTTAATAAAGAGATCACATCGTTTGTTCATTACGTAAAAATTATAGCTGATAATCATTAACTTTGCGTAAAAATCCCACGTATGCTAACAGATGTATTTATAATGGCATATATTGTTTTAAATGCCATTTTGATTTATCAGGCAGAAAAGCTGCAACAAAATTCACTTAAAATTGTATTGGCAGGCATTATTTTCACACCAATCATTGGGTTTGCACTTCTGACTTTTTATCAAAAACAGTTGAATCGGTCATTCAAATGAAGAACTTTTGAATTTACTAATGCCGTGTCTTAACAAAGATAACGGCATTTTTTTTGACATCTTTATTTCTTCTTTCTCTTCTTGGACTTATGTGTCTTCTCGCTCTGGTCTATCTCTTTCATTAAGGTCTTCCAATCTGCATGGGACTCCTCTGAAGTAAGCTTCACTTGCTCATAACTGGCAGCATCAATCTCCAAGATAGCAATTTTCTTTCCAATTAACTCTTCAATTTCATCTAGCAATGAAAGCTCTTGCTTACTACAAAAAGAAAAGGCTTGTCCTTTCTTGGTTCCCCTACCCGTTCTTCCCACTCTATGCACATAATTCTCAGCCTGCTCCGGCAAATCATAGTTCACCACAAAGTCTACATTTGGAATATCAATACCTCTGGCACTAACGTCAGTAGCTATCAGTATTTTCACATCTCCTTTCTTGAAACTAGTCATCACCTGAAAACGCTCTTTTTGCTCTTTATCACCATGAATACTCAAGGCATCTATGTCCACACGTGCCATTGCTTTCATTACCCGTTCTGCTCTCACTTTCGTACGAGTAAAAACCACGAACTTAGAATTCGGATAATTTTTAATTACTTTTTCGAGAAAAAATCGTTTGTCGTCCATTTCCACAAAGGCTACGGCATGGTCTACGTTCTTTGATACGGGATCTTTCGGCGAAATCTGAATACGAATAGGGTTGATCACCAAAGAATAAGCTAATTTCTTTATCTCCTGATCAATGGTAGCAGAGAAAAATAAAGTCTGCCTTTTCTTAGGCAAATGTCTCATTAAATCCCGTATATCCTTAATAAAACCTAAGTCCAGCATATGGTCTGCTTCATCCAAAACCAAAATGTCTAGCCTATTTAGTTTGATAAAACCTTGACTCACTAAATCAAACATCCTTCCGGGAGTAGCAATCAAAACATCTATTCCTTTTTCCAACTTCTGAATCTGAGGTTCCTGTTCAATACCGCCAAAAACACAAAAGTTTTTCACCCTTGTATTTCTTGTCAACTCATCAAACACTTCATTTATTTGCAAAGCGAGTTCTCTAGTAGGAACCATTACCAAAGCTTTAATACCGTCTTTTCTCGATTGATTTTTCTTCTTTACGTGTAGTTTTTCTATTATAGGTATGGCAAAAGCAGCAGTCTTCCCGGTTCCGGTTTGGGCTATAGCCAAAACATCTTCGCCTTTTAAAATATGCGGAATAGTTTTATATTGTATGTCTGTAGGCTTTTTAAAACCCAACTTACCAATACTCATTTTCACCTCATCGGAAAAATGATAGTCTTCAAATTTCATAGTTCTGGAAATTGTTCATGATCATCCTATTTAACCTAATATTATGATAAAGGTAATTTTTTGGCCATGTATTATTCGGCTGCAAAGATAATAAACAAGGCGACATTATTTTTCATAAATTCGCAAATAAAAAAATGATCACAAAAGCTGCACATTTAATCACTACATCAAAAAGAATCAGTGTTTTTACGGGTGCAGGCATATCCGTAGAAAGTGGCATTCCTCCCTTTAGAGGAGAAGGAGGCCTTTGGAGTCAGTACAACCCAATTATATTAGATTTAGATTACTACCTGAACCATACTGACCAGTCTTGGCCTATTATTAAAAAGCTTTTCTTCGATTTCTTCGGCCAAGCAAAACCAAATCAAGCACATCAAATATTGGCTTCATGGGAAAACCAAGAAATCATTCATGAGGTGATCACACAAAACATTGACAACCTTCACCAAGATGCAGGCTCCAAAATCGTCCATGAGTTCCATGGCACTGCCAGTAGCTTTATATGCACCAAATGTGGTAACATCTATAATCGCTCTACCATCGAACTTAATAATGAGCCACCCCATTGCAAGTCTATTAATTGTCGTGGCCTATTAAAACCAAATTTCATTTTCTTTGGAGAAGGAATACCAGCCAAAGCCTATGAAGCAAGTATGATTGCAAGTAAGAAATCTGATTTATTTATTGTCATAGGAACTACAGGAGAAATCATGCCGGCAAGCCAGATTCCCATTCTCGCCAAAAACAATGGTGCTAAAATAATTGAAATAAACACTTCGCCTTCCTCTTACACCAACTCCATCACCGATATATTCCTTCAGGATAAAGCTAGCATTGCCCTTAATCAACTAAATGAACAATTATCAAGGACCTTCTGTTGACACACTTCAAAATGTATTAGCATTTCCTTAACAAAAGAAGGTGATGAAGTTACCATACATTAAATACATTTGCCCCATGTTTAAAATTATTCATCTATATCTCACGAATTTTAAAAAAAATGGGTCATTGAATCCAATTGGCAAATTTTTAAAATCATGGTGGTATTTGCATTGGCAGGACAAACCATTTTGTTCTCCATGCCATTAATTAGAGTTCGTCTATAAAGTCCGACTTCTGCGTTATTGTTCAAAATACAAATCCTCAAATACCTCAGTATTCTGCGGTTTGGATTTATCACAAACCTTGAATTCGAACTTTCA
>Ga0256913_10001785_pt1 | contig 11013 bp, 6 predicted proteins | sample Axial_MatmetaG_FD_185970 | JGI IMG/M metagenome (GOLD analysis project Ga0256913, IMG submission 185970) | Deep-sea worm associated microbial mat communities from Axial Seamount, Juan de Fuca Ridge, Pacific Ocean - Axial_Mat | ecosystem: Environmental > Aquatic > Marine > Oceanic > Microbial...
GGTGTTATTTAATTTTTAACTTAAAATATTTTACCAATGATAATGTTTTCCTTTAAATAATTTGCCAAGCATAAAATAATATTTTTTGCTAAATTAAATTAATCTTTTGATTAAGTACACTAAACAAAAGAAAACCCCATAATTTTAACGGAGAGAAAAATGGAAAGCAGTCACAATAAATTTGACAGAAGAAAATTTTTAAGAAAGGGAATTGCTAGCGTTGCAACATTAACGATAGCTCCCTCTATTTTGCATGGCGCTATAAAATCGGACGAAACAAAAAAATCTAAAATCATCACACGTAAACTCGGCAGAACCGGACTTGAACTACCCGTAGTGAGTATGGGAGTAATGAATGCCGACAATCCTAATCTTGTTAAAGCTGCACTCGAAAAGGGGATTGTACATTTCGATACTGCGCATGGATATCAACGCGGCAGAAATGAAGAGATGCTTGGTAAAGTTTTTAAGGATATTGATAGAGATAGATTTGTAATTTCAACAAAAGTTCCCGCAAATAAATTCAATAAGAAAACCGGTGAATGGGAAAAGCAAATTGATGCGGAAGGTTTTATTGAAAAATTCGAATTAAGTCTTAAGAGATTGCAAATGGATTATGTGGATATTTTTTATCTTCATAAGAGAGGGAACAAGGAAGAAACGCTTGAGAAAGAAATACTTGAAGCAATGGTTAAACTTAAAAAAGAAGGGAAAGCAAGATTCCTCGGAGTTTCAACACATAGAAATCAACCGGAAGTGATTCAAGCTGCAATTGATGCGGGAATTTATGATATAGTTCTAACCTCTTATAATTTTAGACAGAGCAATTACAAAGAAGTAAGCGATGCGATTGAGAAAGCTGCTAAAGCCGGACTTGGCGTTGTTGCAATGAAAACTCAAGCTGGAGTATTTTGGGAAGAGAAAAAGAATAAGATAAACATGAAGGCGGCACTGAAATGGACATTGCAGAATCCAAATGTTCACACAACGATTCCGGGTTTTTCAACTTTTGATCAAATGAATGAAGACCTTGAAGTAATGGAAGATATAGTTTTGACATCACAGGAAATTAAGGACTTAAAACTTGGCGACGAAGTTGGAATGACCGGATTATTCTGCGACCAATGTGGCGTTTGTGAAAATCAATGTGTTCATGATTTGGATGTGCCGACATTAATGAGAAGTTACATGTATGCTTTCGGGTATAACAATTTACTCCAAGCAAAAGATACTTTTAATGAAGCTAATATTCTGGAACTGGCTTGCGATAAATGCAACGTATGTGCTGTTGATTGTGTTGCCGGCTTTGATGTAAAGAGCAGACTTACACGCATCTATGACATTAAAAATGTACCGGATACTTTTTTAGTATAATTTTTACGGAATAAATAATTATGATTTTGAAGAATACTCTTTTGCAGTTTGTGATATTGTCCTCAATTATTTTAGGAAGCAACGACTATTTACCAGATATTAACGGTTATAAGAGGATGGGAAAACTTGAAGTTTATAATCCCGATAATTTATATGACATTATTGACGGTGCAGCGGATTCATACCTAAATTATGATTTTGAAGAACTCCAATTACAAAGATATAAAGGCGATAAAGGGCAATTCCTTGAAATTGGAATTTACAAACATGCTGATAAGAATAATGCATTTGGAATATACAGTAACGAAAGACCCGTAGAAGGAAATTGGGTTGACGTTGGTACGCAAGGATATTACGAAAGCAAGGTGCTGAATTTTTTCAAAGGGCAATATTATGTTAAGTTAATGGGATTCAAGATTGATAATATTGAAGAATTCTTACTGAAAATTGCAAAACGAGTAGCTGATAAACTTGAAGGTGATAAGAGCTTTCCTAAAACTTTAGCGTTGTTCCCGGCAGAAGGTAAAGTGGTTAATTCCGAAAGGTTTATTAATAAGAATTTTCTTGGATATGAATCTTTGAAAGGTGTATTTACTGCTGATTATAAGGTCGCTGATAAATCTTTCAGAATATTTATCGCACAAAAAACAGATTTAAAAGCATGCAAGGAAATGTTAGAGAATTATTTTAAATCGATTAAGAACAATGTAAAAAATATTAAGGAAGGCATTATTAATATAAAAGATCCATATCAAGGCGAGTTTGATATTTTATGGAAAGGCAACACAATTGCCGGAGTGCTGGATACCGCAAATACGGAATTTAACAAAAAGTACTTAATGAAAATCAGTAATAACTTAAAGTAAATTTATTTGGTTTTATTCAATTCTTGAATTAACTGTGCTATTGCTTCTTTCCTTGATTTCTGGAATTTTCGTTGCTCGTAAATGACCGGTGGAGCAACTCTTTCACTGCACTCATTTTTCGATAATCCGCATCTCTCACAAGTTTCATTTATCTGTGCATCTTTAATTGCCGGGTCGTTCCAGAATTTAACTTTCTTCTTGAATTTGTCATTCATCAAAAAGCCGATGATCATACTTGAGTTTGTATTAGGACTCAATACCAGCGGTCTGGCAAGAGAGATTGCAAAAAATTCCGCATTAGTTTCTATGAACTTAGCGCGTTGTACATCTACCAAAGCGCTTTTAGCAGATATCTGTTTCTTCTTTTCCGCTAGTTGATTTAACAATCCAATGGAAAGCCATCTGCGGCAATAGTGCTCATTCAAACCAATACTATGCGGTGCAAGGACGGGAGACATGTTCAATTCTTTTATTAAGTTGAATTTGTTTGTGCTCGCTTTATTATTGAAACGCAAGTAATGGAATTCACCAATCCCGAATAAATGATAAATTAAATGACCGAATCGGTAAATAAACATTTCGGGAGTGGCGTCGTATTTTTTCATGATAGACAAAAACTTCTGTCCGCTCCATTTTTTCTGATTGAAGAACTCTTTAATATCATCTTTCAGAAGTTTTTTATTTATGAGTAATGCTCCGGCAAAATACGATGCCTTAAAATTATTCAAAACTTGGTCAAACGAATGAACACTCATCCTGTCATAAGTTTCCGTTTTTCTCGGTAGTTCTAAATAACGATAACCAATTTCGCGTGCAAGTATAAATGCCTTCTGAGAAGGGAGTAATTTTTTATTGACCAGTAATTTAGGCTTTTTCGAGTTCACATATAGCGAACGAAAATTGTAAAGTTGAGGATATTTATCCAAAGGATCTTCAATTATTTCGTAGCCGTATTTCGTCTCAAGTGTTTCCTTGTATCGCTCCATTTCAATCTTAGCTGCAATCTTCCAATTGTTCTCTTTCATAAAGTTGTCGGCACTTTTTTCCAATTCAGGAAAATAATTCATATGCATTTTTTGATAGGAACGAAGTGCAGCAAAAAAGAAATGTTCAACTCTAACATCATAAATTTGGCTTATTTCAACAAAAGTTTTTAGGAATGCACTTGCCTTCTGTGGTGCTTTAGTAATCAGATCCAAAATATTACGATAAGATATTCCAAAAAGTTTGAACGGAAAGTCTCTAAAAATCGCAGAGTCCATAACTTCTTGTAACGGATTAAGTTCGGAATCAACTTTTGGCGAAACAAGTGATTCAAAAGGAATATCCAACACTTCAGCAATTGATATTATTTTTTCCGGTTTGGGATATTTTTTCCCTTTCTCAATTTCGCTTAAGTATGATACAGAAAGATTTGTTTGTTCTGCAAGTTCTTTAAGAGATAGTCCTTTGTCATTACGGGCTTTCTTTAATTTTAATCCGAGAATGTAACTTAAATTTTCTTTATCAATCTTCATTTCTATCTCAAGAAATATTATGAAATGAACTTTCCTAAAAAATAATAATTAAAAAATAATGAAAAGAAAAATAAATAGCGAATAAATATAAATAGCGAAATTACGCTTGACAAAGAACTACGCTATTTATATATTGTAATTATAATGAAGATAATTCTCCATTAAAGTTTGTGTGACGAAATATTGTGTCTTCTGAAACTATCTGTCTATGTTAAGACTGTAGAGCGTTTAGGAAATAAATAAAGGGAATATTATGTGTAAGATAATACTTGATATGCTTAAATATCAGATTGAACATTTTCCTCAAGAAGATGCTATTTGCGGTAAAGAAGATGGTGTATGGAAAAAATATAGTGCACAGGAAAGCCAGAACATAATTGACCAAGTTAGTTACGGATTACTTGAATATGGCATAAAACCGGGAGACAAAATAGCAATCATTTCCAATAATCGCCCGGAATATAACTTTGTTGATCTTGCGTGTTTACAGATAAAAGCTGTCGATGTCCCGATCTATCCTAACATAAGTGAAAAGGAATATGAATTCATATTCAATCAAGCAGAGATCAGAATGGTTTTCCTATCCAGTGAAAAGATTCTCGAAAAAGTTAATAATATAAAGGAAAGGACACCGGCGTTAGAAAAGATATACACGTTTGATAAAATTGAAAATGCAACACACTGGAGTGAAATTAAACATGAAGGAAACGCTGATCTGGAAGCAAAGTTGAAAGAGCTTAAGGATTCAATTGTTCCGGAAGATTTAGCCTCTATTATTTATACTTCCGGTACAACAGGTGAACAAAAAGGTGTAATGCTATCGCATAAAAATATTGTTAGCAACATTACATCCTGTCTTGCAATGGTACCACACGGTAAAGAAGATAAAGCGCTCAGCTTTTTACCACTTTGTCATATCTTCGAACGAACATTAACATATTTTTATATGCGAGTTGGTGTGTCAATCTATTATGCGGAAAGTTTAGATAAAATTGTTGACAACTTAAAAGAGATCAAACCGAATTATTTCAATACAGTTCCGCGTTTACTTGAAAAAGTTTATGAGGCAATAGTATCGAAGGGAAGAGCTTTATCCGGTTTGAAAAAGAGTATCTTCTTCTGGGCTATCGATCTAGGATTAGAGTTTGATGCCAAAGGTGAAAACAGTGCGTGGTATAATTTCAAATTATCAATTGCAAGAAAGCTCGTTTTCTCAAAATGGCAGGAGGCACTTGGCGGTAATATAAAAGGAATTGTAACTGGAGCGGCGGCTTTGCAGCCAAGACTCGCAAAAATATTCAATGCCGCTGGTATTAAAGTCCGTCAAGGTTACGGTTTGACCGAAACATCTCCTGTGCTTGCTTTCAATCGGTTTGAGGAAGGAGGATATCATTTTGAAACCGTTGGACCGGTAATACCTAGTGTTGAAATTAAAATTGCAGAAACTGGGGAGATTTTAGCACGCGGTGATAATATCATGATGGGTTATTACAAACGTCCGGAAGTTACAAAACAAGTAATTGATGAGGATGGATGGTTGCATACCGGCGATGTCGGTGAGTTTGTTGATGGTAAATTCCTAAAAATCACTGATCGACTCAAGGAAATATTCAAAACTTCCGGCGGTAAATATGTAGCGCCACAACCCATTGAGAACAAGATGAAGGAATCGTTCTTCATTGATCAAATAATGGTGATCGGGGAAAATAGAAGATTCCCGGCTGCGTTGGTGATACCGGCATTCCCTTATGTGAAAAAATGGTGTGAGTTAAAGGGTATTAAAGTTGAAACGAATGAAGACATAGTGAACAATCCTCAAGTCTATAAGAGGATATGGCAAGAAATTGAAGAAGGGAATAAGGATTTCGGTAAAACTCGCAAAGTCAAAAAGATAAAACTACTTGCCGACGTATGGTCTGTTGATACCGGAGAATTGACACCGACACAAAAGTTAAAACGAAAAGTAATTAAACAAAAATATGCTGATCTTATTGAAGAGATCTATGCAAAAGATATAGAACAATAAATAATTTGATACTAATTAAACTGAAAGAAATATGAAAAGACTAATCAAAAAAGTAGCTGTATTGGGTTCCGGTGTTATGGGATCTCGAATAGCATGTCACTTTGCAAATATCGGTTGCGAAGTTTACTTGCTTGACATCGTTCCAAGAGAATTAACCGATAAGGAAAAAGCTAAGGGATTAACATTAGAGGATAAGATTGTAAGGAATCGTATCGCTAATGATAATCTGCAAAGTACACTTAAGGCGAAACCATCGCCGATCTATCACAAGTCATTTGCTTCCAGAATAACAACTGGAAACTTTGATGACAATATGAACTGGCTTCAAGAATGTGACTGGACAATTGAAGTAGTGGTTGAAAATCTTGATATCAAGAAAATGGTTTTCGAAAAAGTTGAACAATTCAGAAGACCCGGTTCTTTGATCACATCCAACACGTCGGGTATTCCTATCCACTCAATGCTGGAAGGTCGAAGCGAAGATTTTCAAAAGCATTTTTGCGGGACGCACTTTTTCAATCCGCCAAGATACTTACAACTGTTTGAAATTATTCCTACTGAAAAAACAAGTCCGGAAGTTTTAGAGTTTCTGCAATACTACGGTGACCTTTATCTCGGTAAAACAACAGTAGTTTGTAAGGATACTCCATCTTTCATCGCAAATAGAATTGGCGTTTTCAGTATTATGGCAATCTTCAAGTTGATGAAAGAATTGGATATATCCATTGAAGATATTGATCTGCTTACCGGACCACTGACGGGTAAACCGAAATCGGCAACTTTTAGAACTTGCGATGTTGTTGGATTGGATACTCTCGTAAAAGTTGCAACAAACAATTACGAAACATGTCCGGAAGACGAACAGCGTGAAATAATGAAAGTTCCGGATTTTATCAACGGACTTCTGGAGAGAAACTGGCTAGGTGATAAGACCGGACAAGGATTCTACAAAAAATCAAGAGATGCAGAGGGAAATAGAGTTATCCTCACAATTGATCTTGATACATTCGAATACAGAGAAAAGAGAAAATCGAAGTTTGCTTCTGTTGCTGCGGCAAAACCGGTTGATGATCTTCGTGAAAGATTGAAAGTGTTACACTATTCAAAAGATAAAGCCGCAGAATTCTTAAGAAAATTATCCTATATGCTCTTTGAATATTCATCCAACCGTATTCCGGAGATTTCGGATGAGCTTTACAAGATTGACGATGGTGTAAGAGCAGGTTTCGGTTGGGAGTTAGGACCTTTTGAAACATGGGATGCAATTGGGTTTGTTAAGGTTACCAATGAGATGTACGAAGCCGGTTACAAACCTGCACCTTGGATAAAGGAGATGCTGGACGGCGGATTTACATCTTTCTATAAAGTCGAAAATGGAGTTAGAAAGTATTACGATCAGAATTCAAAGTCCTACAAAGAGATACCGGGTAAGGAAGCCTTTATAATTCTGGATAATTTAAGAGGCAATAAACCTGTATGGCAGAACTCCGGTGCAACTTTACACGATATTGGTGACGGTGTTTTGAATTTGGAATTCCACACAAAGATGAACTCCATCGGCGGAGAAGTTTTGGAAGGCATCAACAAATCAATTGATATTGCGGAAAAGGATTATAACGGTTTGGTAATTGGTAACGACGGACAGCATTTTTCTGCCGGTGCAAATCTTGCACTTATTTTAATGCTTGCTGTTGAGCAAGACTATGATGAATTGAATATGATAGTCAAATTGTTCCAAGATACTACAATGCATATCCGTTACTCGGGTATTCCTGTGGTTTCTGCTCCGCATGGTATGACTCTAGGCGGTGGCTGTGAAGTTTGTCTCCATTCGGATAAAGTCAATGCCTCGGCGGAAACTTATATCGGATTGGTTGAAGTTGGCGTTGGTGTGATACCTGCCGGTGGCGGTACAAAGGAATTTGTACTAAGAGCATCAGACAGTTATCAAAAAGATGCTGTTGAAATGCCTGAGTTACAGAAACGCTTTTTGACTATTGCGCAGGCAAGCGTTGCCACTTCTGCTCATGAGGCTTTTGATCTTGGAATATTCGTTAAGGAAAGAGATCAAGTAACTGTAAATCCTCAACGTGTAATTGCTAATGCTAAGAGAATGGTTCTGGATATGCATCAGAATGGTTACACGCAACCAATTCCAAGAAAAGATATTAAAGTACTCGGGCGTTCTGCTTTGAGTTCGCTTATTGTTGCAATTAAATCTTTCACAAGAGCGGGATATATTTCGGAACATGATGAAAAAATTGCAATGAAACTCGCGAACATAATGTGCGGTGGCGATCTTACTGCGCCGAGCTTAGTTACCGAGCAGTATTTGTTAGATCTGGAAAGGGAAGCATTCTTAAGCTTGCTTGGTGAAAAGAAAACACTCGAAAGAATCGAGTATATGTTAAACAAAGGTAAACCCTTAAGAAATTAGAATAAATAAAAGAATTATAAATATTAAAGAGTTGAGTTATTATGAATGAGGCATATATTGTAGCAGGTTATCGTTCTCCCGTGGGTAAAGCGCCACGAGGAAATTTTAGATTTTACCGACCGGATGATTTGGCGGTTGATGTAATCAATCATTTGTTGAAATCAGTTCCCGAATTGGAACCGGAACGTGTTGACGATGTTATTGTTGGCAATGCGGTTCCGGAGGCAGAGCAGGGAATGCAGATGGGACGTATGATATCACTGAACAGCAATCTACCAATTTCGGTACCTGGTGTTACGGTTAACAGATATTGTGCATCCGGTGTAGAAACTATATCAATTGCAGTTTCAAAAATACGTGCAGGTATAGCGGATTGTATCATTGCCGGCGGTGCCGAGTCAATGTCATTAGTTCCAACTATCGGATGGAAATTCACTGCAAATTATAAAACTGCTGTTGAGCATCCTGAGTTCTATCTTGCTATGGGACTTACAGCTGAAGAAATTGTTAAGGATTATGGAATCACTCGTGAGGAGCAAGATGAATTTTCATACAATTCTCACATGAAAGCACTGAATGCGATCGAGAACAATCACTTCAAAGATGAGATTGTCCCTATTGAAGTTGAGGAAATTTATGTTGAGGATAATAAAAAGAAATCAAGAAAAAAGATAGTTGAAATTGACGAAGGTCCGAGAAAGGATACATCGATGGAGGCGTTGGCAAAACTTAAACCTGTGTTCGCTGCAAACGGAAGTGTAACTGCCGGTAATTCATCACAGATGTCGGATGGAGCGGCGTTTGTATTGGTTATGTCCGAAAAGATGGTTAAGGAGCTTAATCTCGAGCCAAAAGCGAGAATGGTTTCGTATGCAGTTGCGGGAGTTGATCCGCGTATAATGGGTATTGGTCCAGTAGCGGCAATTCCAAAAGCATTGGAAAAAGCAAACATGAATCTTTCGGATATTGACCTTGTTGAGTTGAACGAAGCCTTTGCATCTCAGTCACTTGCGGTTATTAAAGAGGTTGGATTAAATATGGATACGCTCAATGTGAATGGAGGAGCAATAGCGCTTGGACATCCATTGGGATGCACCGGAACAAAATTGACCATCTCTATTCTGAATGAATTACGTAGAAGAAATAAGAAGTACGGAATGGTGACCGCATGTGTTGGCGGCGGGCAAGGTGTGGCTTCTATATTCGAGTTATTAAACTGATTCTCGCTTTTTAACACGGTGAGTTAACGAAAATAACACTATTAGGGCTTTAATCTTTTAAGGTGAAGTATTAAAATATTTTTATAAATAATTATGAGAAGACAATGAGTGACGAAATAAAAAGCGAAGTTCTGAAAGGGGGAGAATTCTTAGTTAAGGATTGTCAAGCAGAAGATATATATACTCCCGAAGAAATTAATGAAGAACAAAAAATGATGACCGAAATGATTGCAGACTTTATTGCAAAAGATATTTGGCCAAGACTTGACGATATCGATAAGCAAGGAAGCGATCATAGTATTTCGATTGAACTTGTAAATAAAGTAGGGGAATTAGGATTGCTCGGTACAGCAATTCCTGAAGAGTACGGTGGACTTGGTGGCGATTTTAATACTAACACGTTCATTACAATGGCAATGGGACCAAGTCATTCCTTTGGTGTTACTTACGCAGCGCATACAGGTATAGGAACATTACCAATTCTTTATTACGGTACGGAAGAACAGAAGGAAAAATATTTACCGAAATTAATTTCCGGTGAGTGGAAATCGGCTTACTGCTTAACAGAACCGACTTCCGGTTCTGATGCACTTTCAGCAAAGACAACCGCTACATTATCGGAAGATGGAAGTCATTACATTTTGAATGGACAAAAGATGTGGATAACAAACGGCGGTTTTGCCGATATCCTTATCACCTTTGCCCAAGTTGACGGTGATAAATTTACATGTTTTATAATTCCAACCGATTCCGAAGGATTCACGAAAGGAGAAGAAGAAAACAAGATGGGCATCAAGGGCTCATCAACCCGTGCTTTATTTTTGGATAATGTTAAAGTTCCTAAGGAAAATATTCTGGGTGAAATAGGGAAAGGTCACTATGTGGCTTTTAATATTCTGAATATCGGTAGATTCAAATTAGGTGCAATGACAACCGGCGGAGCAAAAGAGTTTATATCTATTGGAGTTAAATACGCAAATGAAAGGAAACAGTTTGGAACTGAGATATCCAACTTCGGAGCAATAAAATATAAGTTAGCCGAAATGAGCATCAGAACTTTTGCATCGGAATCTGCGCTATTTAGAACAAGCGGACTTATCGATCAGATGGAAAAGGATTTAATGGCTAACGGTACAACTTACAGTGAAGCAATGATAAAAGCTGCGGAAGAATATGCAATCGAATCATCAATAATGAAAATATTTGGCTCGGAAGTTTTGGATTATGTAGTGGACGAAGTTGTTCAGATCCATGGCGGTTACGGGTTCTCGGAAGAATATCCGGCTGCACGAGCTTACAGAGATTCACGAATAAACAGAATTTTCGAAGGGACGAATGAGATCAACCGACTTTTAATTGTTGATATGTTATTCAAACGTGCAATGAAAGGAAGAATCGATCTTCTCGGTCCGGCTATGGGCATACAGAAGGAACTGACATCAATACCCGATTTCGGCAGCGAGGAAGAAGGAATATTAAGTGCCGAAGCTAAAGCTGTAAAGAATATGAAGAAAGCCATTCTGATGGTTGCAGGGGCGGCTGCACAGAAGTTTATGCAGAATCTTAAAGATGA
>Ga0256913_10001786_pt1 | contig 11013 bp, 8 predicted proteins | sample Axial_MatmetaG_FD_185970 | JGI IMG/M metagenome (GOLD analysis project Ga0256913, IMG submission 185970) | Deep-sea worm associated microbial mat communities from Axial Seamount, Juan de Fuca Ridge, Pacific Ocean - Axial_Mat | ecosystem: Environmental > Aquatic > Marine > Oceanic > Microbial...
GGTTTTTTTATACATGAACTTGATTATATTTGCTCCATCATTTAAAATCAAAATAATCTGATATGAAAAAACAACTCTTCATTTATATATTATTGGCTACAGGAATCTTCACTTCTTGCCATATTAGTCCACAACAGCAAAAAGCTGTTAAAATACCGAACAACGATGGCTTATTAATGGCTACTTTGTATATGCAGCGCGCATCGGAATATAAAGCCCTTTGCTATCAAGCCTACAATAGTGCTGCTTTTCAATTAGACGAGAAAATAAAAAACCATCAAGGAAATAAAAAATTAGCCGTGGTAGTAGATATTGACGAAACAGTATTGGACAACTCCCCTTTTACTGCTCGCAGCATCATCGAGAATACCAATTACCCTACTTATTGGAAAGAATGGTGTGAAAAAAGCGAGGCTAAGCCAATTCCAGGCGCCTTAGACTTTTTAACCTATGCCGCTAGTAAAGATGTTGAAACCTTCTATATTAGCAATAGAAAAGTAACTTTAACAGAGGCTACCTTAATCAATCTTCAAAAAGATGGATTCCCCTATGCTGACAGCCTCCATATATTATTAAGAACAAATACAAGCGATAAAGAACCCCGAAGAAATATCGTTCGCGAAAACCATGACATTCTCCTTCTATGTGGAGATAATCTGGGAGATTTTATCTCTGATTTCGATGTTAAAGACAATAGCAAACGATCAGAGCTTACTTTCCAAAACAAAAATAAATTCGGTGAAGAATATATTGTCCTGCCAAATCCCACTTACGGAGTCTGGATGAATGCTCTACTTAAAGGATCTACTAAAGATGTTGATGCTGACTCTGTTTATAAAAGCCGCTTGATTAATTTTTAATTGCCCATAAGTCACTTTAATAACCTTTTTATAAACCATACAATATCAGTGATATTATCACATTTGCAGGTTCTACCAAGTTTTTATTCATAAAATTTTAAACTATTTCGCAAAACTACTATCAAAACAATCAGAATTAATAAAAATTCAAAAATTGATACGATGAAAAGGATCACATTATTATTCAGCCTTGCCATATTTTCGGCCGTTCTTATTTTTACGGCTTGTGAGAAAAAAACCGATAGCCCGAACAGTAGTTTCAATGAAAAATCGGCCGAAGACGAAGCTCTTGCCGATGTTTACTGGAACTCCATAGACAACGATATTGATTTTGCCAGCGATTTGATGGAGTCGAACAATTTTAAATCTGTTACCAACACCTGCCCCATGATCATAGTAGATCATCCTGACAGCGTGTTTTTCCCCAGAACAGTGACCATAGATTTTGGCGAAGATTATTGCGAAACCTGGAACGGACAAATGAAAAAAGGTAAAATCATCATCACAGTGACCAATTTTATGCATATCGAAGGATCTGTTAGAACAGTAGTTCTAGATAATTTCTATATCAACGATCATCATATAGAGGGTACTAAAACACTCACCAATAATGGTTATAACGATAACGGCAACATGAATTTCCAAGTAGTTCTGGAAGGCGGACAAATTTCCTTTCCTGATGGAGGAATAATCACTCGCGAAATGAATCATAACCGTGAATGGACAGCCGGAATCGAAACCCCAAGATATTGGTGGGACAATGAATGGACAATTACAGGAACAGCCTCAGGGACCAATAGAGATGATAAAAGTTATAGCAATGAAATCACCAATCCTATCTTAGTAAAATCCATTTGCAGATTCCCCGTATCAGGTACAGTAGATATGAATATTAGCGATGTGGGAACCATAGTTTTAGATTATGGTGATGGCGAATGCGATAATATTGCCACCCTAACTTTTGGTGACCATGTGTGGGAAATCAATTTAGGAAGACATTAGTACTAAAGGTTCTCAAGGTTCATAAACATTTATAAAAAAGTGCTGAGTCATATGACTCAGCACTTTTTTTATTTATCCCAAAATCTTTATACTATTCAGCTGGATATGATGATCTTATCCATCCTTACATCTAACTCATCAAATGGTATATGGGCGCGAAGTTGAAAGGGAAAACAAACACCCACTTTATATGCTCGTGATGAGCGCAACAATTTATCGTAATAAGCCTTCCCCCTACCCATTCTATTGCCATTATTATCAAAAGCAACACCGGGAACCACTATTAAAGCAATAGACTCAGGCTGTTGAAAAGTGGGACCAATAGGTTCAGGAATACCGTATTTTTCTCCGGCCACCATCTCACGAATCCCTTTGAACTCTTTTAACTCTAATTCTGTTCCTCTGACAACAGGTAATATAATCTTTTTCTCAGCATACCATTTTTGTATAAAATCATGAGTAAATACTTCATCATCCATTGACCAATAGGCCATGATGATGTTAGCTTCTCGAAAAACATCAGTTGCTTCCAATTGCTTCCAAATACTCAGGCTCATCTCTTTTTTTTGTTCTAAAGAATAATCCTGTTTTAGAAGTTTTATCTTCTTCCTCAGCTCTCTCTTCTCAAAATAAATATCCATCATCAAAAAAGCATCTCTTTCTTGCCAGCGATAAAAATATATCCTGCATTTATTGAATAATCATTTCATAGGGCATACGTGCTTGCAATACATCACGATCTTGCCAGCTTTGCATCATTTCCACATATTTATAATTCACACCAAACATATTTCTTAATAATACAGAAGAAGAATTACCGGTTATATTTTCGATAATTTCCTGCAAAGGTTCTTTCTGTATAGGTAATGATTTAATTTTATAGATATCCACATGAGCCAGATCAGCGGCCTTAGCAATGGCATTATTTAAACCACCCAACTCATCTACTAATCCTATCTTAATAGCTTGTGCTCCTGCCCACACTCTACCTTGCCCAATTCTATCCACATCGGCCTTAGCCATATTTCTGCCTTCTGCCACCTTTGTTATAAAACTATCATATACTCTCTCAACGCTTTTTTGTATCACGTCATGTTGAAAGGGCGATAATGATTTATTGGTAGTGCTCATAAAATTGGAGTTTTCGTTTGTTTTGGCTTCATCAAAAGTAATGCCCAGCTTATTGGTCATAAATTTACCGGTATTGGGAATCAGGCCAAAAACACCAATGGAACCAGTAATTGTGGTAGGTTCTGCAAAAATATAATCGGCAGCACAACTGATATAATATCCTCCTGATGCGGCTACATCACCCATAGAAACCACCACCGGTTTCTTTTCTTTTGTCAAAACTACTTCGCGCCATATTAAATCGGAAACCAAAGCACTTCCACCGGGAGAGTTTACCCTTAACACGATAGCTTTCACTCTTTTATCCTTACGTGCTTTGATGATCGCTTTTCTAATATTCTTTTCTCCAATATAGGTGTCATCGCCCTTGCCATTTTTAATTTCACCAGTGGCATAAATGACGGCAATTTTGTCTTTTGCTACTTTTTGTTCATTGAAATAATTGGAAGTGATATAATCGCTCACTGTAACAAAATCTAAATTATCATCGATAGCCTTCCCTGATTTTTCTTTTAATATTTCTGCTATTTCATCGGAATATTTCAAACCATCAACAAAATGAAGCTTCACTGCTTGTTTTGGATCATCCAGCAATAATTTGTCTGCAGTTTGATTTAAATCGGCTATGCTGATATTTCTTGATTGACTAATTCCTTGCAATAAGTTATCCCAAACAGATGAAATTAAAGCTGTGGTTTGTTCACGATTGGCATCACTCATTTTATCCAATAGAAAAGGTTCCACGGCAGCTTTAAACTTACCATGACGAATCACTTGCATCTCCAAGTCCAACTTCTCCAGCGTTCCTTTGAAAAACATAAGCTGAGCACCCAGCCCCTTAAACAATAAGCTTCCTTCAGGATGGACATAAACCTCATCAGCCACTGAGGCCAAATAATATCCTTTCTGATCATAACCCTCGGCATAAGCCACAATAAATTTGCCGGACTCCTTAAATTGAATCAGAGCGTTTCTGATTTCCTCCAGTTGCGCCACTCCGGCATCAGCAGAAGCAGCATTTAAATAGATGCCATCAATGTTTGGATCAGTGGCTGCTTTTTCTATGGATTGTAATATGTCATTTAAACCCGGATCGGCTTTCAATTTAAAATCACTCATATTAAATACGTTGGGAGGAGTCATGCTTCCCCTATCATTGATAGGATAATCGAGATTCATACGAAGAACGCTATGTTGGTTGACTACAGCCGTTTCTTCTCCTGTTGAGGCAGAAACAACAATCCCAATAGTGAAAATTATCAATAAAAATATTGCCAGAATAAATCCTAGAATGGATGCTAAAGTAAATTTAAAAAATTGTCCCATATTCATTGTTTTTGTTTACGCGAATATAGTTGTTTTTTATAACAGCCTGACAAATTTTTCTCTCATTCATCAGCTCCTATTTTTTAACAATTGAATGTGGAAAGAAATCAAAGTAAAGCCCATCAAACAGCGATTTAAACCTGCACATTTGTATAACGCAAAATTATTATGAAACTACTGAAACGAAAAATATTCCTAATCATCTTTTTCTTAAGCTTGTATGCGCAAGCCATCAAGCCTTATATTCCCGGGCAAATAAGCATTACTCCGGGCAATTATTACTCTGTATATATCATGGATCAAGGGCGAAGTGATACAGATGATTTAGCTTCGATGCTACGTTTTTACAACCCCAAAATAAGCGAAGAATATGCGGAGGAAATAGCCAAGATATACGTGGAAGAATGTTCTGACGAAGGAGTAAATTATGACATTGCCTTTTGTCAAATGGTTTTAGAGACCGGATTTTTAAGCTTTGGAGGGAGCGTATTATCCAAACAGTATAACTTTTGTGGATTGGGGGCTGTGAATGGACATAGCAGAGGAGAGTATTTCCCAGATATGAGAACAGGAATTCGAGCACATATCCAGCATTTAAAGGCCTATGCTTCACGGGAGAATATTCGTAAAAAAAGCGTTGACAGAAGATTTCGGTTTGTAAAAAGGGGAAGCGCCACTACCATTTATGCTCTTCAAGGAAAATGGGCTACCGATCCTCAATATGATATTAAATTAGAGAGGCTTTTAGAACGTTTATTTACGTTCCGGCAGTTTGCAAATAACGTAAATGCCGTTGCTGATATTAAGTAGTATTGCCTAATAAACAGCCTTTAAATTTTCCTAAGCTTTTTAAAATTCAGATTAGAGAAATGAAAGTCGTTGCTTTTTAAATCTATTTTAAATCCCACAATATTTCTCTTGCTATCAAAGTCGAAGGTGATATATCCGGCAGGGAGAAAAGCGTCAGCAAAATGCACCTTAAAAGTATCGTAATGCCAATGTTCCATTGTTGAGTAAAAAACATCTTTCGTAGGTAAGAAAACCATATATAGCTGTCCATCTTTCATGCTTACTTCGGCTTTACCATAGACTTTATCCTCATAAACACCCACATAGTTTTCCAAAGGAAGGCTAGGCTGTGTACCTCGTATTCTTGACTTTTCGCGCTCAGCAAGTTCTTCTTGGTCGGCTTTCTCCCCCATGTTTTTAAAATTCATGAACATAGAAGCCCAATCTGTCGTCTGATCCTTTAAATACAAATCGAGGATATACATTTCCAAGGCCGTAGGAAGGCTAGATAAAGTATTGGTGAGAATAATGATTCCTAAATGCTCTTGAGGAACCAAGCTAATTTGAGAGATATATCCGGGCATCCCTCCTGCATGTTCCACCACTTTCTTCCCCTGATGGTCCCAAGTATTCCAACCTAAAGCATAGGAGTTAAACTGAGCTCCTGACATTTTCCGAAGACCGCGAATAGGCTTAATAGTACGAGAAGCCATCATATCTTCTACCACAGCGGATGATAAAATAGTATCTCCCTCCAGAATCCCTTCATTCAACAGCATCCTCACCCAACGACTTAAATCATTAGTACTGGAAAACAGAGATGCTGCTGCATGGGATTTCATCATAGAAATACGGGATACTTCTCCATCAATCATAGGGTAGGCTATCTCTTGATTTTTCGATAACTCACTGCCATTCACCTTAGTGGAAGACATTTTGAGTGGCTGCAATAAATTCTCTTTGATATAATCATCCCATGATTCTCCGCTCACCTTCTCCAACACCTTGCCCGCAACCATATACATGGTATTCTGATATCCAAACTGATCGCGAAAACGATTGGTAATGGGTAAATATTGAAGTCTACGGATAACATCATCTGTGGATCTATTGGTTTCATACCACAACAAATCACCATAAAAAGTACCCAATCCACTACGATGCGTCAGCAGATCTTCGATGGTCAAATGAGTGGTGATATAAGGATCGGCAAGTTTAAATTCCGGAAGATAATCAATAACTAAATCATCCCATCTAAGCTGATGATTGTTGACGAGCTGAGCCATGGCAGAGGCTGTAAAAGCCTTGGTACAAGAAGCAATATTGTATACCGATGAAGAAGTCACCATCTTTCCTTTCCCGGCTACTCCCCAATTCTGATCGTAAACTATGCTATCATCTTGAATAATCATTACTGATAGCCCATTGAGCCGGAAATCATCAAAAGCCTTAGAAATATAGCTCTGGAGACTGTCAAGGTTTGGCGTTTTTTTGTGAGTTTGACAAAAAGCCAAGACAGGGATGAAAAAGACTATGACTAGGCTAAAGATTTTAATTTGCTGGAATACCTTCATGAGATTTGTGTTTTATGTTAATTAGAGTTCGTCTATAAAGTCCGACTTCTGCGTTATTGTTCAAAATACAAATCCTCAAATACCTTAGTATTCTGCGGTTTGGATTTATCACAAACCTTGAATTCGAACTTTCTAGCTCAAACTCTCGACTTTATAGACAGGCACTATTTAGTGCTTGTCTATAAAGTCCGACTTCTGCGATTTGGATTTATCACAAACCTTGAATTCGAACTTTCTAGCTCAAACTCTCGACTTTATGGACAGACACTAATAGAGTTCGTCTAGAATTTAGTGAGTAACTCCAATAAAACATCAAAAATAGACATTTTATAGAAACAATATTTGACCTATTTAAAAGAAAAGAACCACCTGAGTCACCTCAGGCAGTTCCGTAAAAAAACTCAATCTTCCTTATTAGAGATGTAAGATCATTTACTCTTTTCCCATCCAATTGTGGAGGCTTCTATTTTTATTTACCATTACTTCACCCAGAACTTCTTTACTATAGGATCTTTTTCTGTATCCAAAATTTTAATGACGACTTCGTAGTCTCCAATTGGCCATCCATTGGTAGGTTTTTTCAAAGTGGAGTTCATATTCACGTCACCAATTTCATCACCGTTGCTTACCTCCACATTGTCTATTTCTTGTCGCCCATCGCTGGTATAAAACCAACTAAACTGCACTCTGGTATCCATAGGCGGATTCTCTAAACTACAGCTAATTGCTATCTGAGGCGTATTGACATCAAAATCCGGCTTATCCATATTACATTCGCTATTTGTCAGCTGAGTACACATTTTAACATTTTCAATATGAGCAGAATTCATATCAAAAAAGAAAGACAAAATAACTATGGCTAAAATGATGAGCAGTAAATACTTCAAAAACTTTTTCATAAGGCATTCTTTAAAATTCCATTCAAAAGTAATAAGAAGAACAAGCTTTTATTCTTGTCAATTCATATTCGTATAGTTCGAACCTATAATTGCTTTCTTTGAAGAACAAAGCGGGATATACAAAATTTCAGATATGACTTATTTAGCACCAATTATCAAATCAAATATCACGGATAATGATTCAGCTGCTTCCATCATAAATCTAAGCATTATTTTTAGTTTTTAAATTTCTGAACCTTAAAACAATCTGTCATGAAAAAAATAGTCGTGTTACTTTTCGCTTTTTGCATCTCCACTATCATCTCTGCACAATCCGTTGTGGAAAAAGCTTTTGGATTCTCATTAGATGTACCCAATTCTTGGTCCAAAGAAGCTAAAACAGAGGGAACAGATCGCATTCATGATTTTAGCGACCCCACTCAAAATATTTTCATTGAAATAAGAGCCTTTAAAGCGGAGACAGCTATTAATCCGGATTTGATTGCAGAGGTTTTTGAGAGCCAGTATTTATCTACAGCCCAACGCATTGCCTATGATGACTACAGCTTAAACAATACCACAGGAAAATTCGCCGGATATACCATGACTGTTAATGGGTTGAATGTGGGCATTGGCGCTTTTTATGCTACGATAAATGGTATGGGGTATGTGCTTTGGAGCATGATAGAAACCAAGAATTATAGCCAATACAGTGCACAAGGAGATGCCGTTTTAAACACTTTTACTACTTTTCCTCCAAGAACAGCCAATTCGGGATTTGTCTCTCATCCCATTTTTGAAATCACTAATATGAAATTAGGAAAGCATCTAACCGGCAATTACGATATTCTCCCACAAGATGAAAGTAATTCCTTTGAATCTGATATTGAGAAAATTTTTGTCATTTGGGATTGGGAAGGCCATGCTCCCGGAAAAACCATGACTATCCATTGGTATTTCAAATCCGATGAAATAAAAGAAGCACAGCAGCAATATACCCTACCTGATGCCAAACAAGGTTATGGATATGCAAACATAGTAAAGCCCAGCGAGGATTTTCGAGCCGGGGAATATCGGGTACAAATCAATTTTCAAGGACAGCGACAAAAAAGCCTCAGCTTTAAAGTGACCAAGAAAGCCAAGCCTGCCAGCAACCAAAATGCAGGCTTTGTGATAAAACCACCAAGTGGGAATGGTAAAAATATAAAACCGCCTCAGCAAGACCATGCCAAGACAACAAATAATGGATTTCAGTTTATAGAAAATAGCGTCCATTTTGGGGAAGACTTACAGAGTGGTTCCAAGACAAAACTCACCAAGCCTACTCTCGTTTTTCATCCAACAACCAAAGAAATCATAGCTGTGTTTAAATGGAAAGGAAATGGGTCTGGACGACAACTAAAATGCGAATGGTTTTATTTAAACACGAACACCAAGAAAAAAATGACCATTACTACCGGTACTTACGACCTACCTAACCAAATGGGAGGAGGATCGAATTTTGTTTTAAGCAAACCCAATAATGGATGGCCCATTGGTGATTATAATCTTTCCCTGTATTTAGATGACAAATACCTTACTACAGATGCGTTTTTTGTGAAAGACAACACGAACACAAAAACTTCAAGTAAATCATCATCAGAAAATACCAATTGGGAAAAGGCTACAGGAGGCTCAGCCAAAAGCAGCTCAAAGACTAGTGCATCTTCACCTAATGTAAAAAAAGTTGTTTTGGTATCTGACAGGCAACACGGATATTACACCTTTAAAACAGGGAAAATTCATGGTGTTTGGAAAGAAGCAGATATCAAACTAGAGCCCTGGTGTACTGAAGATGCGGGTGTTTGTGGTAATTGGGTAGTCACCAACGAAACAGATATGGATGCCGTAACTTCTCCCCCATCCTCCGGATATATCAGTGACAAAGCCGGCTTTGAAGATTGCCAGATGATGCCCAAAAACAAAGTAGTGGTAGTCAAACTCACAGATGGCACTTATGCTAAGATCAAAATAATTGACACCAAACTTGAAAAAGTGGATAACAGCCAGAATCCCTGTCAACAAACGGTTACTATGCTGGTTCAATATCCTTTTTAATTGAAAAAGCCATGATTCGACCTATCTTTCATTTTTTCCGTATTTTTACCTAAAATAAGTTTTAGTATGTTCGAGAAGTTATATATGATTCCCATTTGGCTATGTCTCACATTAGCTGGCCATGCACAAAAATGGGACGTCAAAGAAGACTTCCAGACAAAGTTCACCCATTTAAACACATCCAATGGACTCTCCAACAATCAGGTGTTAGACATCCTACAAGGCTCCAACGGGCTGATGTGGATCGCCACAGAAGATGGTCTGAATCGATATGATGGCTATGAATTTCTTGTCTTTCGTAACATCCCCACTGACACCTCTTCAATCTCCTCAAATTTGATTACAAGCCTAGCCGAAGATATATATGGAAATTTATGGGTCGGCACTACTTTTGGCTTAAATAAATACGACTCAAAATTAGACTCATTTATCCATTATTTCTTCAACCCAAAAGACAAAAACAGCCTGAGAGACAATCATATTCGTGCCCTACTGGCCGATAACAAAGGCATTTTATGGATAGAAACTCTTGATGGATATCTGCATTCTTTAGATATAAAAACGGGGGAAATTAAATACTATCGACACCAAAAAGTATATCAAGAATATTATCATTATCATGATATACTAAAATTAAACGATAGTATTCTCTGGTTGGGAGGACGAAGTATGAATGTTCATAGCTTTAATATAAATACAGGTGAATTTAAAGTCTATTATTCTGCTCGAAACAAAAAACAAAGTAAAAAAAGGGTCAATGATGTATCTTCCTATTATCTTGATTCCAGGAAAAAACTCTGGGTTACCGGCCTCGATGGCGCCTATATTCTAGACCCTGAAACAGGACAATTTAATAAACACATGAGCGGCTCTACTTTTAGTATTTTTGAAGAAAAAGACAGCGTTTTTTGGTTTGGAACGGGAAATGGACTCTACATACAACATCTGGACTCGCAGCAAATGACACATATTACCGCACAATCCAATAATCCTTTTTCTTTGAGTAGCAACCATATTAATAAAATAATAAAAGATAAATCGGGGGTCGTTTGGATTGCAACTAACAATGGCTTAGATCTATATAGTTATAAAAAGAATCACTTTAAGCATTTTTACCATGTCCCTGGTGAAAATCAAACTATATCGGGAAACAATATCACTGCTTTGGTACAAGATCAAAACGATAACCTATGGATTGGAACGGCCTCTAATGGCTTAAACAAAATGGATTTAAAAAGTGGAGAAATAGAGCACTTTCGACACAGCAAAACTAAAAACTCCCTTATCTCGGATAAAATCAGCAGTTTATACTTTGATAGTAATCATAACTTATGGATTGGAATTTGGGCCGGCCTC